>Ga0302250_1000831_pt1 | contig 26582 bp, 28 predicted proteins | sample AAG_RA_Asp_MG_FD_193536 | JGI IMG/M metagenome (GOLD analysis project Ga0302250, IMG submission 193536) | Enriched activated sludge microbial communities from anaerobic digester in WTTP, New Holstein, Wisconsin, United States - AAG_RA_Asp | ecosystem: Engineered > Bioreactor > Anaerobic >... | reverse complement strand
CGACGAAGTAAAAAGCTCCAGAGGCAAGGCGCGCGAATCCTGAGGAATGAGGCGTACTTGTGCGTACGTCGCAGTGACGAAGGATGAAGCGCAACGCCGCATATGGACTTTTTACGATGTCGTCAAGGTTAGCATGAAGAAACTCCAGACCTTATTGAGGCATCAGAATCAGAAAACGACCGATATTTATCTCAAGAGGGTCGATAACGATTTATCGGCCAGCATGATGCTCCTTGAGAAAAAGGACAAACAAAAGGACACACAAGCAGAAAAGGGATTAACCGCTGTTGGCTAATCCCTTGATATTATTGGCGTCCCCACGGGGAGTCGAACCCCGGTTACTGGCGTGAAAGGCCGGTGTCCTAGGCCACTAGACGATGGGGACGTCGTTTGCCTGATGAGAAGAATTTGGATTCATATCCTTTAGCATCAAGAAATGTCAAGCAGTAAATTACTGAATTAAGGCGGATTAGAGACAGAGAGCCTTGTCGGCAGCGGACGATAGACGAAAGGCGATCGGATCGGCTTTTCACTCGAAGGTCACGGGTTCCCGGAGGATGGCGGCGCGGGCCTCTTCAGCCCGGGCGGCGATCTCCGGATGGGTATCCCGGAGGGACATGATCTGCCGCAGGTTGTCCGCCGTCCTCAGGACCAGCATGGCCATGTCGCCGTCGGCGATGCCGGCCTGCAGGATAATCTCGTCCCAGTCACCCCCGCCGGCCCATTCGTTAATGACCCAGGAGGTCCAAAAATAGAGGGGCCGGGTGGCGAATCCCGCTTCCTCCAGGCGCCTGAGCAGGGGCCGGACCGTGGCGGCGATTTTGCGGCAGGCGGTTGCCAGGCGTCGAAAACGCCGGCGGGTGTCCTTCAGGACGATCTCCTGATCGCCGTCGTAAACGAACGGGGCCACGACGGCCGCCATGAGGGCCGGATCGTCCGGGAAGGCCTGCTGCTTGATGCATTCGCCGATAAGCAGGGGCTGGTCGAGGCGCAGTCGGGAGGCCCAGACACCGCTTTCCGTCAGCCGGTCTTCCCCGTCCACGAATCCCTCCGCCTTGAGGAAGTTCAGGTAGCGGAGGAAGTCGTGCCAGAGTTCGCTTCCCGTCTCCCCGGCCGGATGCCGTCGGTGCCGGGAACGCTGGTAGGCGGCCAGGGAATTGGCGAAGATCTCCCGAACGTCCGCCGGCGTCTGGGAGAGGAGGAGGTTGAGGACCATGGGGAAATCGTTCCGGAGCCGGCTCCGGATGTCCTCGGGTTTCCGGGACAGGAGGACCCGGATATGCCGGGGGTCCATGAAGCGGCCGGGGACGATGAGGAGGAAGCCGATCTTGTCCAGACCCCGGCGGCCCGCCCGACCCGTCATCTGGTGGAATTCCGTCCCGGTGAGGGGACTGAAATCATGGCCGTTGAACAGGTCGGAGTTGAACAGGACGATGGTGCGGGCCGGATAGTTGACCCCGGCGGCGACGGTGGAGGTGGCGAAGATGGCGTCCAGGTGCCCCTTTTTCATCATGGTCTCCACGAAATATTTCCAGGCGGGCAACTGCCCGCCATGATGGGCGGCCACCCGGGACCGTTCCAGGACCGGGAGCTGGCGGTGTCCCGCCAGATAGGGGAAGCGGGCCAGGAGATCCTCCCGGTCGTAATGGAAGGCCGCGTCGAAGTCGCCGTCGAGACGGACGGCGTGGCAGGTCTTCAGGGCGCCGTCGCATTCCGCCCGGGACTTGAGAAAGAAGATCGCTGGCAGGAGCTGGAAGGTCCGGAGGACTTCTATGATCTCGCCGAAGCGGGGAAAGGCTTCGTGACGATTTTTCGGACCATCCTCCGCCTCCAGGAAGGCGGCGATCTTCCCGTGGAGACGTTCCTTTTCCAGGAAGGGGAGGAGTCGTCCCGAGGGATGGAGGAAGAGGGGGAAGAGGGGAACGGGGCGGCGGGATTCCGAGACGATCCGGCAGATCTTCCGGCGGAGGCCGGTCAGCCAGGCGGCGATCTCTCCGGCGTTGCCGATGGTGGCCGACAGGAGCAGCAGGTTGACCCGGACGGGAAGGTAGATCATGATCTCCTCCCAGACCACCCCCCGGTCGCGGTCGCCCAGGTAATGGGCCTCGTCGAGGATCACCAGTTCGCAGTTCAGGTCTTCCCCGCGGTGCATGGCGTCGTAGAGCTGGTTGCGGAGGATCTCCGTGGTCCCCACGATGATCGGGGCGTCGGGGTTGTCCTTCAGATCGCCGGTGAGGATGCCGACCCGGTCGGCGCCGAAGATCTGGCCGAATTCCGTCCATTTGGCATTACTCAGGGCCTTGAGGGGCGAGGCGTACCAGCAGCGGCCGCCGCCGCCGGTGACGATCCGGATGGCCTCTTCGGCGATCCAGGTCTTCCCCGCCCCAGTGGGGGCGGTGACGATGCAGTCCCCCTCCCGGATCGATGCCAGGGCCTGGAGCTGGAAGGGATCCGGCTGGAAGGGCCGGGGGTCGGGCCGGCCGATCCGGGCGAAAGTGGTTTTCAACACCGGATCGGCCTCGGGTTGCATATGGGGCTGCCGGGGGCGGTGAGGCCGGGCTTTACGGCGCCCCGGTCGGTCGGTATTCTCTCTCGCTAAATGCTTGGGCATGGCCCTCCCTATCACAGTTTCCCCTGTAAGGTAAAGAATTTAGCGCCCCCTTCCCGTCGGACTTGCGAGGACAGGCCGCTTGACCCGAGTTGGTGAAACGCTCATGACGGTGTGCCGTGACCCATCCCCACCCTAATCCTCTCCTTGAAGGGGAGGAAATTGATTGGTGAAGAAAGTCAAGCACATAGGAACGCATTTTCCGGTGAAAGAAGCTGCCCGGGAACGGCCGGCTGCCGGTCTGGCGGGATGTGGTGTTTTGCGGGCGGGCAGCATGTTTATGAGTTGCGGCTGCGAGGTGCGCTTATAAGTTGACAGGGCGCCGGATTCGTCTTAAGTATCGCCCCGGCTCGGGAGCGCCGCGGCGGTGTTTCCCGGCCGGAACCAACGAGTTGGGATGTGGCGAATGGGAAATAAATCCGCAGCCTCCGTCTTCTGGGGCTGGTACATCGTGGCGGCGGCCTTTTTCGTTCTGGCGATCAATTATGGGAGCCGGTACTGCTTCGGGGTCTTCGTCAAACCCCTGGCCCAGGAATACGGCTGGTCGCGGTCGGTGATTTCCCTGGGGGCCTCACTGAACATGCTTATCTATTCCGCCTGCGCCGTGGTGATCGGGAGGATGATGGACCGCGTCGCCCCGCGCTGGATCGTTACAGGCGGGGCCGTCATTGCCGCCCTGGGCTTCCTCCTCACGGCCCAGGTCCGGACCCCCTGGCAATTCTATCTCATTTACGGCCTGCTGCTGGGAGTCGGCTCCGCCGGGATGGGGGTGGTGACCGTCAATTCGTCCGTGGGGAAGTGGTTCATCCGCAAGCGGGGGACGGCGATCGGGCTCGCGACGATGGGGGTGAGTTTCGGCACCATCTCCCTTACGCCCCTGGCGGGCCTCATCGTCAAACATTTCGACTGGCGGGCCGGATTCATCGCCCTGGGGCTCATCTCCCTCCTCGTCGGCGTCAGCCTTTCCCAACTCTTCCTGCGCAAGGTGCGACCGGAGGATCACGGCTTCCTCCCGGACGGCGAGGTCAATCCCGACCTGGTCGTCAAGATCTCCACCCCCCCGGCGCCGGTGCGGATCGGTTTCGGTACGATGATCCGGGACCGCCGGTTTCGGACCCTGGCCTGCTCGTTCGGCCTGGCGGTGATGGTCCTGATGAGCGTCTTCGTCCATCAGGTGGCCTTTGCCATCGACCAGGGGATCGGCGAGGTGACGGCGGCGGCCTCCCTGGGCGTGCTGGGACTGGCGGGCTTTGCCGGCCAGTTTTTTTTCGGCTGGCTCAGTGACCGGCTCCGGGACCCCAAATACGCCTCCTTCCTGGGCATGTCCTTCATGCTGGCCGGCCTGGTGGCGCTCCTGCAGGTGGCCTCGGCCCGGGGACTGTTCTTCTACGCCGTCATCTTCGGTTTCGGCTACGGTGCCCTGGCCCCCATGATGCCCATTCTCCTGGCCGACCGTTTCGGCCGTGACACCCTGGGTTCCATCTATGGTTTCGTCACCCTTTTTCTCGGGATCGGGGGTGGGATCGGACCTTTCCTGGCGGGGATGATCTACGACGCCTTTGGTTCCTACGCCTTCGTCTGGCGGGCCGAGATCCTGGTCATGATCTTTGTGGCCGGCTGCATCCTGACCCTGAAGCGGAAGGATGCCGGTCCGTGCTGACGGGGATGAGCAGGGATGAGCTGCTGGGAATGGGCGGTCTCCTGGGCGGCGTGGGGCTTTTCAGCGCCGTGGAGGTCGCCAGCAAGATCATCGGCCCCCGGGTCGATCCGGTGGTGCTGACCTTTCTGCGCTTCTTCCTTACGGGCATTGTCCTGATTTTGTTGAGCCTGCCCCTCCTCCGCCTGCGAATCGTCCCCCTGGGGGGAGGGATTTCGGGATCTTCCTCCTCAATGGTCTTGTCGGCGTCGCCCTGGGGATCACCCTGTTTCATGTCGCGATCCTGACCATGGAAAAGGCGGCCTCGGCGGCCTGTTTCTCACGGTTTTCGGGTCCCTGCTCGCGCGGCGCCGGCCGGGGGGATAATGATCGGCGGTGCGGTCCCTTGGTGACGGAACACTGACATTGGCGTTTCACCGGGAGAATCTTCTTTTCGTCCCGGCCGGTCAGGTGGCGGGATGCCGTTCGGGGCCGGAATCCAAATTATCCGGAACGGGTTTCTCCCCGGTGCCGATGGGGAGCATGCCTTCGAGGTGCCTTGAAACCGCGGCGGCCAGGTGGGTCAAAAGGGAGGTGTCCAGCTCAGGGTGATAACGGGCCGGGGAGGCGTCCCCGAAGTTGAGGCTCCCCACCGTGAGGCCCCGGGGCGCCAGGGGGACCACGGCGATGGATTTGATGAAGTACCTGTTGCTCTGGGGAAGGAGTCGATAGAATGGTTTGAGATCGTTGTTGGCCAGGACGGGGGTGATGCCCTCTCCGACCAACTCGGTGAAGGCGGCGGGATCGATCTCATTCAGGCGGGTGCCGAGGAAAGGTGATTGCGTCAACGCCGGTCGCCAGGCTTCCGTTTCCGGCCTGCTGATCAGCGACAGCCAGGCGAAGGGGATGGCAAAGGCCTCCTGGAGTTCCCGGAGGACATGGGCGAGGACGGCGTCCGCATCCCCCGCCGCCGGCAGGGAGGCTTCGATCCGGGAGAATGTCTCCGCAATGGTTTCGTTGATCCGCTTCGTTTCACCGGTTTGTTCCATCATCATCTCTCCCAGTCGTTTTCGATTAAAAAATATCCTTCCCGCCCGCCGCCGTTTTATCTTCTCTCGCCGATCATGGCCTTCGATGTGAAGATCCCCAACAAACCGAACCCCGCGAGACCTTTGAATCCCTGCTTTGAGTCCCGTCCTTGTCATGGCCGCGAAAGCAGGATGCCAGTATGGTCAAATATTTTCTAAATGCTTGGTCGGGCCTGCCCCGTACCACGATACGGGGCCCGGCATGACAAACGAGACCGTTGTGCCAAGCTCTCACTGCATCATTATGGCCGCCCTCGTCGCTTTCCCCGGCCGGGAGGCGCACCCGCCGTCAGGGGGTGAATGCCGCGGCGATGATGGTGTGATCCGAGGGCTTCTCCGCCCGGCGGGGGCCCATGTCGATCCAGCAGCGGCTCGATCTCGCCGCCAGGGGCGTTGTGGCGAGAATGTGATCCACCCGCCAGCCCAGTTGCCTTTCCACGGCTTTCGGCACGCGGTAGTCGAAGAAGGTGTACTGCTGGGCCTCGCCGGGATGGTGCTTGCGGAAGAGGTCGGTGAACCCCCATGCCTTGACCTGAGCGAAGGCCTCCCAGACCTCCGGGGTGAAACAGACGTGACCCCGGAGGCGCTTGGGGTCGTGGACGTCGATTGCTTCCGGAGCGACGTTGAGATCGCCGCACCATACCAGCGGCTCGTCCGGGGAGAAGGAACGCTCGAAATAGCCGCGCAGCCTGGCGAACCAGGCGAGTTTGTAAGCGAAGTGCGGGGTATCCCGGTCCCGTCCCTGGGGGACATAGGTGTTGACGACGCTGAGGCCGGGAAAATCCACCCGGAGCAGCCGGTCCTCGTCCGCCGATTCTCCGTCTTCCAGCCCGTGCCGGACGGCCGTCGGGGCGCTTAGCGAGGCGACGGCGACGCCGTTGTACTGCCGGTTGCCCCGGAAGGAGACGTAATAACCGGCGGCGGTGAATTCCTCCCGGGGAAACTTGTCGTCTCCCACCTTCGTCTCCTGGAGGCAGAGAATATCGGGGCGATGTTCCCGGAGCCAGGGAAGGAGGATATGGAGGCGGGAGCGCAGGGAATTGACGTTGTAGGTGGCGATTCGGAACCCGGCCATGGAATTTGCCTTTCTTATGGGCGGTGGATTTCGCTGTTTGCGTCTGACTGCACTTTGAACTCGCCTTTTATCATATCCCCGTCCGCCCTTCAAGAACGCAACGCCGGGCGGCAAAAGGACGCGCTACGGCCTATTTAAGCCGGAAATCCACCCGGCTGCCGGAGACCTTCTCCTTCCGCTCCGGGGCCAGGGGAGAAGAGGAAACGAGAAAGATCCGGCCCGGCTCCACCGGCCCGGCCTTGAGAAGCTGTTCCTTCACCCCTTCCGCCCGGCGCTGTGCCAGTTGCCGGAGGTCCCCGTCCGTCACGGCAGTGTTCGCCAGCAGGAGCTTCTCCATCTCGTCCCGAGAGATCCGCTTCGCGATGCCGATGAAATTTCTCGGTTTTCCGGGGATCTTGGTTTCGTCGTAAACCTGTTGCAGGTATTTGTCGTATTCCCCGGCCGCCAGGCTCACCTTGCTCACCGGCACCGCCGGTTTGCCCGCCTCGATGAGGTTGTCGAGCTTGCGCTCTCTTATCTTCCTCGCCAGGATAGTCTTTTTCAATCCTTCCCGATCCGGAACGGGATCCACATGGCCCTCGATGTCCATCCGGACATTGGGCTTTTCATACAGGGCCTTGGCCAGAGAAGAGAGCTTGGCCAGCGCCGCGGCGTTCACCTCCGCGCTGCCCGGATCGAACTCGATATAGCTCAGCTCCTCACCGCCGCCGCCCAGGGATGCCAGGAGGGCGAAGGGGGCCGTCAGGGCCTTGGTGAAGATATTGACGATGATCTGCCAGACGATGGGCCAGACCGAGAACTCGGGATCGTCGAGGCTGCCGGTGACGGGGATGTCTAGATTGATCTGGCCGTGGCGGTCCTTGAGGAGGGAGACCCCGAGAGAAACCGGGGCCTTGATGGCCTCCGGACTGTCCACGTGGTCGCCCAGGGTCAACTGGTCGATAAATACCTTGTGGCCGGCGTTCAATTTGCCGTCCTCCACCAGATAGGAGACGTCGAAGGTCAGCTTCCCCTTCAGGATGGGGTGCCCCAGGTATTTGCTGGTGTAAGGCGTTACCGGGCTCAGCTCGATCTCCTTGAACTTCATGGCGATATCGACGTACTGGCGCCGGATGAGGGGATTGATCCGTCCCTCGATCAGGATGTCCGAACCTCGTTCGAGATTTCCCCGGAGCTTGACGGCGGCCCGGGAGATCTCTTCCGAGGAGAGTCCCGTAACGCTTCCCGTCATGTTGCGCATCCGGGCGGAGAAGTTGGGCTTGATGAAGTTGTCCGTGAAATCGATGATGCCCCGGTCGAGATCCACCCGGCCGATGCGGATATCCGGCATCGCCGCGGCGGCGGCCGGTGCGGAGACCCCGGCATGAGCCGGTTGTTTTGGAGGTGCTTTCGGGGGCGGCGTCTGGGAAACCGCCGGCTTTACCGGCGCGGGAACCGCCGGGCCGGTGGCGCCGGAGGACTTTTCCTTCCCGGCGTCTGCCGCCTTCGGGGCCTGTCCCGGACCGCCGCCTTCTTTCGCCGCCAGATGCTGGAGGTTGAGGGAGCCGTCGGCATTGATGATCACCCGGGCGAAATAGTCCCGCAGTCCGATCTTTTGGATCTGGAGGCGGAACGGCTGGGATCGGACGTCCATTCCGTCGAAGGAGAGCATCCGCCACTTCAGGAAATCGTTGCCGAAGGCCTGGTCCCGGGAGGCGAAATCACCCACGGCCAACTGACCCGTGTAGTTGATCAGGGGCGGGGCTTCCTTCGCCCCGGCGGCGACGGCCAGCTTGCCCGTGGCGGAGATCCCGCCCCGGACGATGTTGAGGCGGACCTTGTCGGCGAAGTAGGGTTGAAAGGAACGGATGGGGATCTTCCGCAGCGCCACCTCCAGGTTCATCCCGAGGGGGTCGAGGCCGACCGGCCCCTTGAGGGCGACGACGCCCTTCTTGTCCACGGTAAGTTCCAACTCCGTCTGGGCCTTGCTGTCTTGGGCCGTGGAGAAGCCCTCCATCTGGAGGTGGATCGGGGTGAGGAGGATCTCGGCCCTTCCTGCCGGGGCGGCCTCGTCGAGGATCGCGACGGCCCCCTCCGTGATGCTCAGCCGGTCGATCCGGGCCGAAAATTTACCCGGCCCGGCCGGCTGTTTTGTCTCTTTTGCCTTGCCCGATCCTTTTTTCTTGTCGCCTCCGGCCGCGGCCTTGGGCTTTATCTCGGGAAACAGCTTGGCCAGTTGCAGGACGCCGCCCCGATCCCGGCGGACGTTGACCTCCGGTTTGGTCAGGGTAACGGACGAGAGATGCACTGCCGGCGTCAGGGGTTCCAAGGCGGCGATGGCCACTTCCAGCCTGGGAAGGCGGAGCAGGGCCCGGCGCTGCAAATCGTCCACCATGACCTCCCGGAGGGCGATTTTGCCGGTGAGCCGGAAGACCGGTTTGGCACCGGGGGGATCGAGAAAATGCAGGACGAGGTTGGCGTCCAGCTTGGCCGCGGGGATTTGAAAGGCCGTTTTCACCGGGACATAGGCCAGGTAATGGGGGAGGTCCAGGTCCTGGATCTCCAGATCGAGGGTCGTTTCCCGTTGGGGGGAAAAGGGGAGGGCGCGTCCCTTGAGGAGGTAGCGGTCGTCGTTGATCAAGGCGGAGAAAAGGGGTTCCACGTGACGTTCCGCATGATAGTCCAGATTGGAGATAAAGGGGATGGCGAGGTTCAGCTCCCGGATCCGGTGTTGCGTTCCCCGGGGACGGTCGTCGAAGTCGATGCCGCCGTTTTGGATCTCGATGTTGTTGAGGGAAAATTTCGGCGGTCCGGCCTCCTCCGCTTCCTTGTCCTTTGCCTTTTCCTTCGGGATGAGATCGGAGAAATTGTAGCTGCCGTCGGGAAGGCGGACGATCCGGAGGCGGGGGCCGGAGATGTGGATCTCGTCGATGATCAATGCCCGGCGGGCCAGCGAGGCGGCGCCCCCGACATTAACCCGCAGCTCCTCCAGGGCCAGAAAGGGCTCTTTTCCCTCCCGGTCGCCGATGGTTACCCCCCGGACGCTCAGGGCCAGGGCGGCGGGATTGAAGGATATTCGATCCACGGCGACGGGGCGGTGAAGGGCTTCGCCGGCCTTGCGGATCAGGAGGGATTTGCCCAGGGTGGGGACGAGGAGAAAAGAGGCCGCGGCGACGATGAGCAGGAGGACCAGGGCGCCAGCCAGGATAAGTTTCATACGTTTCATGCCAACCTCCCGCAGGCAGAGAGGCGCGCCTGCTAACGCCGAGAGTTGCGCGCCCGCGGGCGGGGCGCGGCATTTGGTGGATCGTTCCGGGCTGGATGCTAATGAACCACTGGAACTGATGTCTGGAGAACAGGGATATATTATATTATCCGGTCAAGATATAGGGCAAGGGGAGAAGTGTGTCAATCAAATTTGACGACATCGTAAAAAAGTCCATATGCGGCGTTACGCTTCATCCCTCGTCACTGCTACGTACGTCCCAGTACGCCTCATTCCTCAGGATTCGCGCGCCTCGCCTGCGGATCTTTTTACGATGCCGTCCCAAATGGAACATTTTTGACCTTTTACGATGTCGTCAAATTTGAGTGCGGCCCCCGGGTGGGCCGCGCGGGGGGCTTCCCCTCCCGGGCCGGGGTCCGGTTGGTGAGCCAGGCGCCCGTGATGACCAGGGCGGCGCCCAAAAGGAGGGAAAGGTTGAGGGCCTCGTCGAGGATCAGCCAGCCCAGGAACACGCCGCTTACGGGGACGAAGTTGATGAAGACGGCAGCCCGGGTCGGCCCCAGGGCCTTGATCCCCTCGTAGTACCAGGTGAAGGCCACGGCGGAGCCCAGGAGCCCCAGAAAGAGGACCGCGGACCAGGAGGTGAGGGAATACCCGGGCAGGGCGGGGAGCATCCCCTCGCAGAGGGCGGGGAGAGCCAAAAGCGCCGTGCCGATGATACAGGCGTACGCCACGGCCACCAGGGGCGGGATCTCCTTCAGGACACCCCGGCCGATGAGGGAATAGCTGACCCAACTGACGATGCAGCCCAGGATGAATGTCTCGCCCGTACCGATGCCGGCGCCCAGGAGTCCGGGCAGATCTCCCCGGGAGATGACGATGACGGCGCCGGTGAGACACAGGGCGATGCCCGCCCCCCGGGCGGCGGTCAGCCGCTCTTTGAACAGGAGCGCTGCTCCAAGGGCGATGAAAACGGGGTTGGAGGCGACGATGAGCGAGGCGCGGCTGGCGGGGATGAGCTTCAAGCCGAGGAAAAAGAAGATGTTGTAGGCCGCCACGCCGGAGAGCCCCAGCAGGAACAGGGGGATAAACTGCCGCCGGGCGGGGATGGGCAGACGTCCCTGGGCCTGCCAGATCATGGCGATGAGCAAAAGGGAGGCGACGGCAAACCGGAGAAAGGACCCGGATGCGGGCCCCATGTCCTGGGCGGCGATCCGCCCGGCGACGAAGGTGCCCCCCCAGAGGACGGCGGTAAGAAATAATTTGAGATAAATCAAGAGGTTGTCACCGTGAGCGGCCGCCGCTATTCGCCGATGATCTTGACGAGGACCCGCTTCGGCCGCCGGCCGTCGAACTCGCCGTAGAAGATCTGCTCCCAGGGACCGAAATCCAACTCCCCGGCCGTGACGGCCACGACGACCTCCCGGCCCATGATCTGGCGTTTGAGGTGGGCGTCGCCGTTATCCTCGCCGGTCCGGTTGTGACGGTAGCGGGAGGTGGGGGCGTGGGGGGCCAGGCCCTCCAGCCAGTCATCATAGTCGGCATGGAGGCCCGCCTCGTCGTCGTTGATGAACACCGAGGCGGTGATATGCATGGCGTTCACCAATATCATCCCCTCCAGGATTCCGGATTCCCGGAGGCATTGCCGGACCTGGGGGGTGATATTGATAAAACCGCGTCTCGCGGGCACGTTGAACCAGAGTTCCTTGCGGTAGCTCTTCATCCCGGCGGCCTTTTAGACGTTCTCCGCCAGGACTTCGTAGTAGGATTGGGGATGGAGACAGGCCGGACAATTCTTCGGGGCCTCCATCCCTTCGTGGACATAGCCGCAGTTGATGCAGTGCCATTTTACGGGCTGCTTTTTCTTGAAGACCTCGCCGTTGGCGATATTGGCGATGAAGGCGCGGTAGCGGTTCTCATGGAATTTTTCCACCTTGGCGATCTGCTCGAAGGAACGGGCGACCTCGGGATAACCCTCTTCCTTGGCGATGGCGGCAAAATTGGAATAGAGCGTTGTCCACTCCATCTGCTCCCCCGCCGCCGCCGCTTCGAGATTCGTCTTCGTATCGGCGATCACCCCGGCGGGATAGGCGGCGGTAATCTCCACCTCTCCCCCCTCCAGGTGCTTGAAGAATATCTTGGCGTGTTCCTTTTCGTTTTCCGCCGTCTCCATGAAGATGTTGGCGATCTGTTCAAAGCCCTCCTTGCGGGCGGCGCTGGCGAAATAGGTGTAGCGCATCCGGGCCTGGGATTCGCCGGCGAAGGCCGCCAGCAGGTTCTTTTCCGTCTTGCTTCCCTTGATCGATTTGCTCATTGCTTACCTCCTGTCTTTAATGGTTCCGTAATATAATGTCACTTCAGACGCTGGTCAAGTCCCGTAAATCCGCAATCCGGGGTGTAGCAGGTAACGTTGATGAACTGGCACTGCTGCCGGCAGACCGGGCACGCCTGCGGCGGTCTTTCCTCCTGGATCGTATTCCCGCAGTTGCTGCACTTCCAGAATGAATCGGGAAGCTGGGGTTTGGTATCCGCCATGACGGTACCTCCTTTCCTTATTTCTTCTCTCGTCTGTTTACCATGACGGCATCGTAATAAGTCCGGATGCTTCGTTGCGCTTCATACCTCGTCACTGCGACGTACGTACAAGTACGCCTCATTCCTCAGGATTCGCGCGCCTCGCCTGCGGATCTTTTTACGATGCCGTCCCAAATGGAACATTTTTTGACCTTTTACGATGTCGTCTACCATAATTATACTTCTACCGTAGAATCAGATAATAAGCAACATCCCCGGGCGATCTTCTTCATTTCGTTCAAGCCCTTGAAAATATCTTTTAACGATATGCCCCTCCGGGCCGGCAAACTCCTCATTCCCGTTGGGGTGGTATTTGTAATAGCCGTTTATAATCAATTAGATACGTTTTTATTTGTTGGGGATGGAATTGTGGCACGCATTTTTCATTATAGAAAGTCAAACACTGCGGGGAAAAAAGAAATAAAAATAAAAAAATCAGGAGGACACAGAAAATGAAAAAGACATTAGGAACGATGGTAGCGGCTTTGGTAGTGGTGCTCTGCACCGGGACTTTCGCCTTTGCGGAATACGCGATGGCCGGGGTCGGCAATTTCCCCTACTTCCAGCTCGGTTGCCTCATTGTGGGCGGGATGATCATCATCAGCCTGAAACACAAGTACGAAAAGATGTACACCGGCGAGGTGGCCGGAGTCTTCGCCCTCTACACCGTCCTCATCGCCCTCTTCACCAATCCGGTTATCGAGGGGATCAAAAACCTGGTCGGCTGAAAGACACCTTCAGGAACAGGGATCACAAAATAAAAGAAAGGAGGAACGGGTCATGGCGGCGACGATGAAAGAGACGCAAAAGCCCCTGTATCAAAAGTACCAATCGGTAATGATCATCAGCGCCTGGGGATTTGTCATCGCCTTGGCTTCCTTCCTGTTCCTCTACATCGGCTATGAGATCGACCAGTATTTCGGCACGGCCCCCAAGTTTATGTTCGGTCTGTTCTTCTTGGCCTTGTTCCTGTGTATCGGGAGACTGTATCGGGAGGCGTGGCTGCGCCGTAAAGAGGTTTGACCTCTCCTGATGCTGGCCATAGACGGACACTGAACGTTTGATCTGTGTTCCTCTTCAGGCCCCCCGGCGAAACCGGTTCGTCGGGGGGCTTTTTCATTAGCCGGCGACCCGCGCCCCTGGGGCATCTTATCATATGGCTACGGAAGTGAAGTTGCTGCTGATGTTTTTCCCCTGATTTTTCTCTTGATTATCTCCGCGATCCGCGTATTATTTTTCTTGCCTTTTACCGTTAATCAACCGAAGATGGCACCGCGCAACCGGTAGCCTTCCCCGAAGGTTACATAATAAAGATAATCAGGAGGAGAAAAGGAGATGGCTTCTACCCCCGCCTTTGAAAAGGGCAAATTGTACCATATTTCCATTATCGACTTCCGTCCCGACCCGAACCAGCCCCGGAAGGTCTTCGATGAGGCGGCGATGGTGGAGCTTACGGATTCCATCAGGAAACACGGGATTCTCCAACCCATCCTGTTCAATCCCGGCGATCAGGGGTGGCTTAACGTCGTTTCCGGGGAGCGGCGACTGGCGGCGGCCAAACGGGCGGGGCTCCTCACGCTTCCCGCCATGATGGTCGCGGGCGACCCCGCCGAGATCTCCCTGGTGGAAAATCTCATCCGTCAGGACCTCACCGCCGTCGAAGAGGCTGAGGCCCTGCAGCGCCTCATGAAGGAGCGCAACTACACTCAGGAACAGTTGGCCGCGGTGATCAACAAGGCCCGGACGACCCTCACGGACATCCTCTCCCTGAACCGCCTTCCCCAGAAGATCCGGGACGAATGCCGGGGCGACCGGACCGTATCAAAAAATACCCTCATCGAGATCGCCCGACGAAAGCAGGAACGCGGCATGGTGACCGCCTGGGAGGCATACAAGGAAAAAGTGGCGCGACAAGCGGAGGGACGCAAAAAGGGGACCGCGCCGCCGCCGACGGCGCCGGAGCTGAAAAAGTGGTTTGACAAGACGCGGGACAGGATAAGCGATGCCGACACGGCGAACTGGTCCGAAGACGAGCGCTTCGAGGTCAACGAATCCCTGGCGGCCCTGCGGGAGACGATCGACGCTTTTCTCGCTTCCGGGGCGGAGGCGGAAGAAGACATGCCGTCCCGGGAATTATCCTGATGGGGGCGCCTTCCCCCGCCTCTTTTATATGAAAATGTTCACAAGTATCCGGATATTTTCATCTTTCGTTGTGCCCGGAACGGGTATGATGGTTAGTTATGAGCTGCCCGAGGCGAGCGGCGGGCTGGGACGGCTTCTGAGTAACTTCACTCAAGTTACCGCATGATAAGGTGCGCCCCCGTGGGCGTGGATCGCTATTCCCTTCAAGGGTAGGGCAATGACGTTCCCGTCTCCCTCCCCGGTAAGGGGAGGGCAGGGTGGGGATGGGTTTGGGAAGCATTTTATGAACATCAAGCTTCGCTTTCACCCCCCGTTGTGGCCCTGCGGGAATTTTGACGCGGCCTTTGTCGGAGGGCAAAACTTTTTCCGCGTCGTCTAAAACTCAATAATATCAAATAGATTATATATGTCGGAGCTCCGACATACCCCCTGAAAAAGTCCCTTCACCGCTGGTGCAAAAGGACAAAAATCCGAGATGATGAGGATATATTCTCTCATCCTTTACGCAGCATAATTTTGGCTAAAGCGCGGCGTGAACTGGCAGGGGAGCCTTTCCACGCTTTGGAAAGGCTCCCCTGCTCCTCCAATATTTATTGAAGTCACTGCACGGCAAGAATGCCTATGGATAATAGCTTTTGACCCGAACTGATCAGGCATGATGAAGGAAAATGGCCGGCAAAATCGTGATCGAACCTCTGAAGTTTACATCTGCAAGTTGTTACTCATCATCCCTGGCAACAAAATCGAAGCATTGAATACGGGAGGAAAGTGTATATTATGAACGTAAATTATTTTCGAATTTTGGTTTTTCTACCTTCATGCAGTCGATCTTTGGCAGTTTTAATGGACATGATTAAGTCTCAAATAAATCGATTAATCGATTCGATGAAATATTTCCATTGACATGATCCATATAATTTAATATCGAATGTGAAGTTTAATACATACGAGGGTTCAGAAAGCAAAACGCTTTCTGGAGGACTTTTGATGGTCGGGCCGCCATCTGACTTAATTGTCAGATGGCGTTTTTTTTATATATAAAAGAGAATTGTAGGAGAATTTAATTGATAGAAATATTATTACAGGTCGTTGCCCTGATATGCACAATTATTGCGTTGCTTGGTGTTAAAATGATGGATATGTCAGTATTGCCAACCATCGCGATGGTATGTATTATCGTCTTCATGTTCATATTTATTTTGGCTGGTGGGCTTTCCAAGCGAAAAACCTCCAAATAGAAACTGTTCATACAGACATCATTGTTAAGAGTTGATCAAACAAATGACAGACTTTAAAGAGCTAGTTTTCCTTGTTGTTTTTGTGGCAGCACTGGGAATGCCCATTTTATTTGGTATATTGAATAGAAAAAGAGGCAAAAAGAATAAGCATTAAGAATCTTGCCTGGGTTTTTCAGTTCATAGAGACTGCTTGCTCATTTGATATCCCTTGGAGTGCCTCATCCAGTCTAATAATATGTATCATGTAACTTTTCTTCCGCATCCGGTTCTTATTGTCTGTGGAATGATTCGACAAGTAACGATTACCCTGTGTGAAGGAGTGGAGATTCATGAACGGGCATAAATATCCCCTGGAACCCCTTTTGGGAAAAATTATAAGCCCTTTTGAGCGCTTTCTCCGACAAACCACTGCAGGAGGAATCGTCCTCATGGCCATGACCCTTCTGACCTTTGCCGTAGCCAGTTCCCCTTGGGGAGAGGCTTGGCGCCATTTGTGGGAAACACCTTTTCGTGTCGAGATAGGGCTTTATACCGTGGGAATGTCTATTCATGCATGGGTGAATGAAGGACTAATGGCGCTGTTTTTTTTACTGGTTGGTCTGGAACTGAAACGTGAAATTATGGTGGGAGAACTGGCTTCTTTGCGTAATGCGGCCTTGCCGGTTGCGGGAGCGATCGGGGGAATGCTGGCCCCGGCTGCTATTTATATCCTATTCAATCCATCCGCTCCGGCACGTATGGGCTGGGGAGTGCCAATAGCCACGGATATTGCTTTTGCCGTGGGTATTTTGGTTCTACTGGCTTGGCGCATTCCCCGAGGGCTCATTATTTTTCTCACTGCCCTAGCTATAGCGGACGATCTGGGTGCCGTACTGGTTATCGCTATCTTTTATACGAAATCAATCAACACGGTGTTTCTGGCCGCTACAGCTACTATCCTAGGCATGCTGACGATCTGCAACCGGGGAGGCATCCGTCATCCATTGCCCTACGCTGTACTTGGAGTTCTTCTGTGGTTGGCCCTACTGAAATCGGGGATACACGCAACCATTTCTGGAGTGCTCTTGGCTTTTACAATCCCTGCCCTACCTATTTACACACCACTACAGTTCGATAAACAGCTTGCTGAAATGAGGGACGCTTTCCACTCGGCAGCCGCCAATATGGAAGGAAGCAATGGGCCTTTAAGCATTGCTCGGATGAATACTATAGCAGAGGCGCTTGAGAAGGCATCATCGTCTGTGCAGTCGCCCCAGCAGCGAATGGAACATCTTCTTGCCCCGTGGGTCACCTTCGGGGTAATTCCACTTTTTGCAATGGCCAACGCTGGATTGGATATATTGGCAATACCTATTAAAGAGGTAATCATGCAACCCGTAACGATTGGTATTGTTCTGGGTCTGGTTTTGGGAAAGTTTTTCGGAATTTCGGGATTTGCCTGGTTGGCTGTAAAACTGGGTTTTGCGAAACTGCCCAGTGGTGTAAAATGGCGTCACATTATGGGGGTGTCTTGGCTCGGTGGTATAGGTTTTACGATGTCTCTCTTTATTGGACAATTAGCCTTTGCTGACACCCCATCGCTTTTCGAAGAAGCCAGATTAGGAATTATTATAGCCTCAACTATTTCTGCATTCATAGGCCTCTCCTGGCTTTATCTGAGTGCAAAAAAACCTTTCGTTAACAGTGGACTTCAGCCATCTTAGAATCTTGCCTCATGGGTCAAACAGACAATCGCTTTGGAAATCGTTTTATCTACATACAAATAGTTCAATCCAAAAGAACCATGCCTGAAGGTTTGCGGGTTACAACCGGGAATAATCATTAGGAGATGAAGGGAAATAGCGGTGCTGCTGGTTACTGACACCATCTGTCATGCACAAGATGATGTTTTTTTAAGATGCGCAACCTTTCAAGTGAAAATAAATATGGAAAAAGGAGGATGGTTCCACTAAATTAAATGAACTTATAGACAAAGTATTCATGGACATTTTTTTTGGGTATGGACGAGCGAATACATCAACCATCCCAGAGTTTTGAAGAGCCATCTGTAATACGAGATTTCAAGGCGGTTCCGGGAAGTGGCGGTCGAAATAGCATTTTCCCGGCGTGATATCCACATCAAGCAATTGCCAAAAAGGTGAGGAGTCGAAAAATGATCAGGAAAATAATGCATTCCCTAAAACTGGACAGCGACATCGAGGATTGCGAGATCATCCATGCAACCATCGAAAGGGACGTTATCTTCAAGGGAACCAACCTCTGGATCCTGGCCTTCGCTATCATCGTCGCCTCCGTCGGGCTGAACGTGAATTCCACGGCCGTCATCATCGGTGCCATGCTAATCTCGCCACTCATGGGGCCGATCAACGGTATGGGCTATAGCCTTGCCACGTATAACTTTTCTCTTTTCCGAAGGGCCGTGAAGAATTTTTCCTTTGCCGTCTTTGCCAGCCTGGCCGCATCCACCCTCTACTTCGCCATCAGCCCTGTCACCGCGGCCCATTCGGAGCTACTGGCGAGAACCAGTCCGACCATCTATGACGTCCTCATCGCGCTGTTCGGCGGCCTGGCAGGCATCGTGGCTATCAGCAGCAAGTCCAAGGGAAACGTCATCCCCGGCGTCGCCATTGCCACGGCGTTGATGCCGCCACTTTGTACGGCGGGTTATGGTCTGGCAACGGGACAACCGACCTTCTTTTTCGGCGCCCTGTACCTCTTCACTATCAACACCGTTTTCATTGCCCTTTCCTCAGTTGCCGTTTCCCAGGTGCTGAATTTCCCCATCCGGACAATCGTGGACCAAGCGCAGAAAAACAGAATCAACCGGATCATCACCTACGTGATCCTGGTTACAACCATCCCCAGCATCTATTTCGGGTACGGCCTGGTCAAGAAGGAGGCTTTCATGGAGCGGGCCTCGAAGTTCACCCGAAACGTGACCATCGTTGAGGGAACCTACCTGCTGAAGGACGAGGTCAATCCGAGCGATAAGACGATCACCCTGATCTACGGAGGAAGCACCCTGACGGAGGCGCAGAAGCGTGCCATTGCGGAGCGGGCAAAAGATTTCGCGCTTTATGAGGCGAAGCTGATTTTCCAGCAGGGATTTTCCCTTGAAAACGTGGAGAAGCGGGAAGCCCATGTGGACAGCCTGAAAGCGGAAATAAACCGCTTGACGGCGATACTAGCAGAGGAGAAAAAAAGTCGGGAGGCGGAAGGACGGCGGGCAGAGTTGGGGAAACAGCTCCTGGCGGAGATCAAGCCGATCTACCCGCAGATCATTGCCTGCACGTACTCGGAGGCAAAAACATTTCGCCACGGAGCCGAAGCGCCGGAAATGCAGGACGTGATCGTTTTTACATTCAGGAAAGGCTCACTCAAAAAAGTGGACCGGAAAAAAATCGAAAATTGGCTTGCGTCACGCCTGGAAAATAAGAAAATGAAGGTGTTCTACGAGACCTGATCAGATAAGCATAACTAATCATTTTTTTAAAGGAAAAATTACCAATTTCTCATAATTTAAAGAAACTTTAAAAGATTTGGCTATTTGATGAATCACATTGAGATCAATTCGTGATATCTCATGGCGGACCGGCTTGTTGGCCACAAAGACGACAGTGACGCCCAGGCGCAGGGCCGACCGGACCAGGATCTCTTTCGCCGCCTTCGGGAAACTGTCCGCATCGACGTAGATACGCATGTCCGCACCTTTCCATGGCCTGGCCGAACCCCTCTTCAGGCCGAAAGGACCTCTTTAACCCGGCCGACAATGCCTCCCTCCAGGCGCACCTTGATGCCGTGCGGGTGATGCGGTGACTTGGTAAGAATAGCCAGGACGACTCCTTCTGTAAGCATGCCGGTGCCCTGATCCTGTTTCTGCACGACCTTCACCCGCATACCCGCTGCAATGTCAGCCCTGTTTTGCCCCTGCATGTCTCTCTCATTCATCCCGGCCGTTGACGGCACGGGGACTTATGTTCTTGACAGCCCCAAAGGGGCGGTAAGGACCGGAACGGGTTTACCCAATTCATTTACCTACACTGACCGTTGTGAGCTTGTCAAAAGGTCGCATGACGACGCATTACTCCAGCACGGCAGTTCCCGCGTCCAGACAAGCGTATCGGGAAGGAGACGTCGTGAAGCCAGAAGCTGCTGCAATTCTCCTTCCGTAATCGGACCATGCTTGCTGATGCCGTCTATGGAATAATACCACATCTTCTCCGTGAGCTTATCCTCCCCGGAAGCATCAATAGTGTTCTGCCTCTGAATCTCCGGCGGACCCGGCAGCGGATGTGACTCCCCTTCTGGAACTGCTTTCGCATCACCAGCCGGACCGGTTTCCATGTTTTCCCTTTTCCGGTTCCTAAACATCAGGAGGACGCCAGCCAGGAGAAACACTCCGACCATGATCAAATATACCAGGTCCATATTGCTAATCGGTTGCATCTTTTATCCCCCGCGCAATGTTCAGGCCCCCACTCCTGGCAACGCCTGGTAACGGCACCCTCCATGACGTTCGCACCCGTGATCACGAGCCGGAGCATCACGAATCCCGTTGAGTTTACTCTCGCCCCACAGGACATCCCCTGAATCTTCGCTGAATGCCACGACGTCGATCTCGATGTCGCCGGTGCGGTTCCAGTAGCCGCTGATCCGGGAGAAACGAAACGGAAGTCTGCCTTCACTGTTAACACTCGTGAGCAAACCCCGGATGAGGGATTCAAAGGATTTGCCCGTCAAGGTCGGCAGATCCTGGATAATTCTAGCGGTCCGACCTTCCACATCGCCAATTTCGATGAGACTTTGATTCCGGAAGATGTAACTGTTGACTTCAAGAAGCTATACGGGCGATTCTGACCGGCAAAATCGTGATCCAACCTCTGAAGGTTACATCTGCAAGTCGTTACTCTTGATAGACACGTCAAGGCATTGAGTAACGATGGAAAGCTGGCAAATTACATGATCTCCAAATATCTATGGTTTTCAACCAAAGCTTGGTGAATTGCTCCTTCCGATTTTTGCATCGATGTCTTCAAATTGATTGATTTTGACTGAACCATCTGGAAAGTTGGCGATGATTTCCAGATCGCCTCCCATAGCCTTGATAAAATTTCTTAGGGTACTGATATACATATCTGTCCGCTTTTCAAGTTTTGACACCGCAGCCTGTTTGACAGACAACACCTGTGCCAGTTGCTCTTGGCTTAAATTCCTGGCGTGACGTAAGTCCTGCAAAGGCATGGCATTAAGCAAAGCCTTGGTCTTTGCAGCAGCTTCTTCCCTTGCAGAGGGTTTCATTTTTTCTCTCAGTATGGAGTATGGTTTGCTCATGATGCACCCCCTTGGTCATCTTTTAAAGACTTCAAATATTCCTCATAAATTCTTTCAGCCAGTGGTACATACTTTTCGTACCAACGGTTTCCACCGGTCTTCCTGCCACCAATAAGAAGTATGGCTACACTGCGGATATCGAAGGCATAAAAAATCCTATAGGGCCTCCCTTTATGCTGAATTCTTAATTCTCTTATCTCGCCATACTTGGTTCCTTTTACATTAGAGCTGTAAGGATAAGGAAGATAAGGACCCTTTTCCTCTAATAAACCGACAATCGAGTCGATATCGATCTGCTCTTACTCGCTTAGATCTTCCCACCATGATTCAAACTCATCGGTATATTCAATTTGCCATGCCATGGATGGAATATAAACTCCAAGGAATATATAGTCAACAACTTTTCGTACTGATGATTACCGTTTCTACTCGGTTATTTTTTCTTTTTGGTCAAGTCAAGATTATTAAAGGAAACAGGTAGATTCTTCTACTGTCGATGATGTCTTATGCAGCCTCATGACATTTAATGAACCCCAAAGACCTCACCGTTCTCGATCCTTGCCCGATTTTGGCTCCCACAGGGTTATCGTCCTATCTGAAATATCGGCGACTTTGATCTTCAGAAGTTCCCCGATCCTCAAGCCGCAGCGGGCCTGAAGCTCCAAGATCAAACGATCTCTCTGCTTTGTGGCATTATAAATCATTTCATCCACCATTTCCCGGTCCAGGATCCTTCGGGGTTGCTGCTTGGGGGCTTTGAAGGTTTTACTGAGCAACGAGACATTACACGGATTCCGCATATTCAGGGAACAGCGATCGATGATAAAGTTGAAAAAAGCTTTCAATATTTCATGATTGAGATGCCTTTGGGGGATGGTAATTATAGAACTATATTCGACAGAAAGGAATGAGATGCCCTTGATTATGAAGACCCAATTATCCTTAGTGAGACTTCCGGAAAGCATCTGCAAGTCGTTACCCTGGATATCCATGTCGGTGCATTGAATACGGATCGTACTGTACAATATACGAATCATAGTTTTTGCCAATGGAGACGCCTGCCGCTACTTCCTGTAACCAAGCATACAGCGATTTTGGCACACATGCTTTGTTTCGATTGGTATTCATGGACTGGAAATTTAATCTCTTATTCTCCTTGACATACGTAAACAAAATGTTTACAGTCTAAGTCATGATTAAATCGTTTGCGGATATTGAAACAGAACGGCTTTGTACGACTGGAAAATCCAAATGGTTTCCGCCGGACATTTTGAAACGGGCAATAAAGCGGTTGACACAACTTGACGCGGCAACGGTTATCAACGATCTCCGCATGCCGCCATCTAACCATTTGGAAACTCTGAGTGGAAAACGCACCGGGCATTGGAGTATCCGCATAAACGATCAATGGCGCATTTGTTTTCGCTTTGAAAACGGAGAGGCTTACGATGTTGAAATTGTCGATTATCACTAAGGAGGTAAAACCATGAATCCGAGAAGCGCTTTGCCTCCGGTCCATCCGGGGGAATTTCTCAAGGAGATACTTGATGAATTGGGGATATCCCAAGCGGTATTTGCCCGCGCTGTCGGCCTTTCGGCTATGAGAATTTCCCATGTCGTAAAAGGTAAAAGGCCCATCACTGCTGAAATGGCCTTGTTATTTGGTAAGGCATTTGGACAAACACCACAATATTGGATCAATCTGCAGGCGGCATACGACCTCAAGATAGCGGAGAAAGTCATCGGTCATGGAAGGCTTTCACAAATTCATGAACTTGCCCATGTATGAACAGAACCTGTTAGAAGGAACTTGATTCTGATATTATCTTGCTGAGCAGGATCTAAATTGAAGTTGGACACTGAATGCTGGTGGAAACATGCATCAGGAAAACAGTAAGCAAAACAACATTATATGTTCACAAGAACTTCCTGAAGTCCAACATTCAGCGATTATGACTTCTATACAACTCTTCAATCGGGAATCCTTCACATCTGATTGCAATTTGGCGATGGTTGAAGTATAAAAAAGCAAAGATTCTCCTGGATATAAAGGGGATATTTTTATGCAAACCATACCCGTTAGAATCTTCCTTTCACTGTTTGTCTTGCTTATGCTCATCCCATCTTCCGTAACCTCTGCCACGGAGCGGAGAACCGCTCTTCTAATTGGAAACAGCTCTTATAAGTCAGGTCCGCTGAAGAATCCTGTTAATGACGCTACAGATTTGGCGGCAAACCTTAAGAGACTCGGATTTGCGGTGATCCTCAAGAGGAATGCCACTCACCAGGAGATGGAGGAGGCGATCAGAGAATTTGGCGAACAACTAAAGGAAGGCGGGGTTGGTTTATTCTATTATGCAGGGCATGGTGCCCAGATCGGGGGCAGGAATTATCTGCTGCCGATAGGAGCAAAGATCAACAAGGAGTTGGATATCAAATTCCAAGCGGTTGATGCAGAGATTATCCTTGGCGAAATGGGGAATGCCGGTAATAACCTGAATATTGTGATTCTTGACGCCTGCCGGGATAATCCTTACGCGAGGAGTTTCCGGTCGTCAAGCCGGGGGCTGGCCATAATATCCGATGCACCGAAAGGAACCTTTATCACCTATTCCACCAGTCCCGGCAAGGTTGCCGCTGATGGCACCGGTCGCAACAGCCCTTATACAGGGTCTCTGATCAAGCATATGAACACATCCGGCCTTCCCATCGAAGAGGTTTTCAAGAGGGTAAGGAAGGATATTGGGAGAAAGACGAGTGGACAGCAGGTTCCCTGGGAGCTGTCATCACTGGAGGGGCAGTTTTATTTCCTGCCCAGTTCGGTCGGCAACTTACCTGTCAATGCTACAGAATCGACGATTGTCAGGGACGAATCGCCGGTGGCAATTACGGTAGCCACTGATGATCTTGATAGTGAGCGTAATAAGATCGAATTGGAGAAGCAAAGGCTGGAGAAGGAGGAATCGCTGCTTGCGGAAAAGGCGGCCTTAGAGCAGAAGCGACAACAGTTGGAGGCAAAGAAAAAGCAATTGGCCATGGGATCGCGGCCTTCCGTATCCACTGGTAATGAGACCAGGAGAGACGGGCGGTTCATTGCCTATGACAACGGGACGGTATTGGACACGCGAACGAACCTGATGTGGGCGGCGAAGGACAACGGCAGTGATATCAACTGGGCCAATGCCAAGATCTACTGTGAGAGCTACCGTGGCGGCGGATATACGGACTGGCGGATGCCGACACAGGATGAGCTGGCGGGGTTGTATGATAAGAGCGCTGGCTATAGACCGGTCTGTGCAGCAAGGGACGATAATGACAAGATTTATTTGACTGGTTTGATAAATGTCAGTTGTTGGGCTGTCTGGGCCTCTGAAACGCAAGGTTCCGCTGCCGCAGGCTTCGGTTTCGGCAACGGCGGCCTGTACTGGGGTCGCCAGTTAAACGACAACAACCTCCGCGTTTTGCCGGTGCGGTCGGGCAAATAGGTTATTTGATCATTTGGTTCTTTGGTCATTTTCTTTTAGGTGCAGGGCGAATACCTGCTCGTTACAACAATATGGGTTTTAGGTTATAGGTGATGGCTCACTATGAACACCTTCCCATATACCGAGAGGCCTTCAAGTTTCTGATCTACTGCGAAACAAACATATCATGAATCGTGGTTTATGTGTATTTGCATCCCATTAGTTCACGTCTATGCCGAGCATACACAATGATCTGAACCCAATCGCACGCCCATGACGTGCTCCGATTGAGCTTTTCGTTATATGAACAAGAGTATGAGAATTCTAATCATTCTTGGACATCCAAATCCCGGAAGTTTGAACCATGCAATAGCCCATGCCGCCGGAGGCGATCGCTTACAAGCTTCAAGATCCCCAATGGTGTCTGCGCCAAGCGGAGACAATCGGTCCTGACTGCCATCAGCTGATCCGGACTCTCTTTGCCGACCGGGTTCTGGACAATCTGCGCGCCGCCCAGGGTATCGTCGGTCTGGGAAAGAAGTACGGATCTGCGCGTTTGGAATCCGCCTGCAAGCGGGCGCTGCACTTCGAAAATCCCCGCTATAAAACGGTCAAGACCATTTTGGAAAAGGGCCTGGATCAAGCTCAAGAGATCCCTTCCGCCAGAGTTCCTCTTTCCTCCGTCTACACCGGTGGTGGTCGTTTCCTCCGCCAAACCGGGTTAATGCTGTTACATTGAGAAAGGAGGAAATGATTATGAACCCTATGCCCGAATTGATTCCTATGCTCAAGCAATTGCGGCTGTCCGGCATCCTGGATTCCATCGAATCCCGAAACCGTCAAGCCATCGAGAAAAAGTTCTCCTATATGGATTTCCTGGCCACCATCGTCCAGGATGAGATCGCCCGCAGATCTCAGAAGCGACTGGCTTCGGCCGTCCGCCGAGCCAACTTCCGCAACCAGAAGACCCTGGAGGAGTTCGACTTTTCCTTCAATCCCAACATCAACCGCGCCCTGATCACGGAGCTGGCCTCCTGCCGGTTCATGGCAGAAAAGGTTTCCGTTCTGATCGTCGGTCCCTGCGGCACCGGGAAAAGCCACCTTGCCCAGGCCCTCGGACACAGCGCCATCCGGGCCGGCCATGACGTCTTTTTTACCACCGCCTCCCGGATGCTCGCCCAGATCAACGCCGCTCGGGCCACTAACAGCTTTGAAAGACAGTTTGCCAAACTCGTCAACATAGATCTGCTGATCATCGACGACTTTGGACTCAAACCGTTAACCGGTATTCAGGATGAGGACTTTCACGAGGTGATCTCAGAACGCTATGAGCGCAAAAGCACCATCGTTACCTCAAACTTGGACATCACGGAATGGCCCGACGTCTTCCCCAATCGCATCCTGGGGGCAGCCACCATCGACCGTCTCCGCCACGGCGCCTACAAGATCGTCCTGGATGGAAAGAGCTATCGCACTGTCCAACCAGGGTCAGGAACACAAAAAACAAGCTGTCAAAGAACAGAAAAACAAGCTACGAAAGGAGGTCAAATCGCCTGATTGAAAGGGGGGTCCGAAGACCCTTTTGCAACCCTTTTCACTGGCTCCATTACGGCGAAAATCGGTGGCTCCATTATGCCGATCATTGACACGGCCATCCATGCTGATGTCAATCCCGTGATCTTTGAGCATTCCGGTAAAAGCAACGCTGGTGAATTGGGAGCCTTGGTCAGTATTGAATATCTCCGGTTTACCAAACTTAAGTGCCATTTCCAGAGACTCCAGGCAGAATGAGGTTTCCAAAGATGTGGACATCTGCCAGGCCAAGACGTAACGGCTCCACCAATCCATAATGGCCACCAGATACATAAAGCCTCGTGAGAGTGGAATGTAGGTGATATCGGAAGCCCATACCTGATCCTTTCTCTCTATGGAAACGTTTCTCAAAAGATAAGGGTAAATCTTATGTTCCGGATGCGCTTGACTCAAGTTGGGCTTTGGGGAAATCGCCTCCAGCCCCATCTCCCTCATCAGCCTTTGAACGTGCTTTCTGTTGACCTCATGTCCTTTGCGCCGCAGAGACACCTTCATCTTACGGGAACCAAAAAACGGTGTCAGGGTGTATTGCTCGTCAATCAGGTGTTTAAGGAGCAAATCATATTCATCCACTACTGGTTCATAGTAAATGCTGGATCGCGATATACCAAGAAGCTCCGCCTGGTGG
>Ga0302250_1000830_pt1 | contig 26586 bp, 19 predicted proteins | sample AAG_RA_Asp_MG_FD_193536 | JGI IMG/M metagenome (GOLD analysis project Ga0302250, IMG submission 193536) | Enriched activated sludge microbial communities from anaerobic digester in WTTP, New Holstein, Wisconsin, United States - AAG_RA_Asp | ecosystem: Engineered > Bioreactor > Anaerobic >... | reverse complement strand
CCGGAATCGCGCCGTGGATCAGGGCTCCCAGGCCCCAGAGGACCCCGATGAACGCCAGCCCCAGCAGCCCGTCCCAGATCCGCTCCGGGACCACCGAGTCCATCCGGGCCGTCACCTCCCCTCCCCCGACGTCTCCGGTCTCGCCGGCATACCCGAAGACCTCCATCGCCCGCCGCCCCTCGGCCTCCGGCGACCCGCCTCCGCACCCGATCGACCACAGGAAGATGCCCACCAGCAGCCCCCGAGCCATCGCCACCTCCCCCCATTCCCCGGTGCCGGTCTCACCGCCCCTGGAACCGCGCCGGGCGCTTTTCCAGGAAGGCCGCCATGCCCTCCCGCTGGTCCGCGGTGCCGAACAGCCCCGCGAAGGCCTCTGCCTCGGCCTGGAGGGCCCCGGCGAGCGTCCGCTCCCGGGCCTCCCGGACCAGGGCCTTCGCCACCCGGACCGCCAGGGGCCCCCGGGCCGCGATCTCCCGGGCCAGTTCCAGGGCCTCGGATCGCAGCGACTCCGCCGGGACGACCCGCTGGACCAGTCCCAGGCGGAAGGCCTCCTCGGCCCCCACGCTGCCCCCGGACAGGATCCACTGCATCGCCGCCCCGTACCCGATGCGCCGCACCAGCCGCGCCGTCCCGCCGAATCCCGGCACGACTCCCAGTTTCACCTCGGGCTGGCCGAAGACCGCCCGGTCCGACGCCAGCACGATGTCGCAGCACAGCGCCAGTTCGCAGCCGCCCCCCAGGGCATGGCCCTGGACCGCCCCGATCACCGGCACCGGGAGCGACTCGAGGCGCGAAAAGACCCCCTGGCCCAGGCGCGAGAAGGCCAGAGCCTCCTCGGGGCCCATCGAGGCCATCTCGGCGATGTCCGCCCCGGCCACGAAGGCCCGGGTCCCGGCGCCGGTGACCACGATGCATCCCAGGGCATCCTGCCCCTCCAGCCCTCCGATCGCCTCGTCCAGTTCCCGGAGGACCTGGCGGTTCAGGGCGTTCAGGGCCTTCTCCCGCCGGATCGTCAGCACCCCGACCCGATCCTCCTCGATCGTCCACTCCACGGTTTCCCAGGCCATCGACGCCCTCCTGCCGGCAGCGGTCCCATTGTAGAGGCGCACGGCACGGAAGGGAAATGGGGACCCCGGTCTTCCGGGGCATCGGGGCGAAGCGGTGCAGGCGGCCGGGAATCGTCCCGGTTGCTATTCGGAGGATGCCTGGGGTCGGGGCAGGAAGGAGGACCGGGACTTGCCGGATCGCTTCGCCTGGTACATCGCCCGGTCGGCCCGGGCCAGCAGGTCCCCGGGCGAGGACTCCCCCCGGCGGCCCATCACCACCCCGATGCTGGCCGTCAGCGTCAAGGGAACACCCTGGATCTCCATGGGTTCCCGGAGGGCCCGGAGGATGCGGTCCGCCAGGACCGGCAGGTCCCCCTCCCCGGAGACCGGCTCCAGCAGCACGACGAACTCGTCGCCCCCGAACCGGACCACCGTGTCGGTCTTCCGGACCCCCCGGCGAAGCCGGTCGGCCACCGCCTTCAGGACCAGGTCCCCGAAGGGATGGCCCAGGCGGTCGTTGATGTCCTTGAACCCGTCCAAGTCCAGGAACAGCAGGCCGTAGAGGTAGCCGGGATTCCGGTCGGCCCGGTGGAAGGCCAGGTGCAGCAGTTCTTCGAGCAGCACCCGGTTGGCCAGGCCCGTCAGGGGGTCGTGGACGACCTGGTGGCGCAGCAGGGCCTCCCGCCGCCGCTGTTCCGTCACGTCGAACCCGGTGCCGACCATGTGGAGGACCTCCCCGTCGTCCCCCCGGATCACGGTGTTGGTCCACCGGATCCGCCGCCGCTCCCCGGTCCGGGTCACCCAGTCGTTCTCGTGCTGGTTCGGGAAGTTCCCGCGGCCGAGGTCCTCGATGACCCGGAGGACCCCGTCCCGCTCCTCGGGGGCCAGCAGCAGGTCCGAGAGCACCTTCCCCAGGACCTCCTGTTCCCGGTACCCCGTGACCTCCTCGCAGACGGGGTTGAACTGGACGATCCTCCCGGACCGGTCCACCACCACCACCAGGGCCCCCGCGGCCTCGAGCAGTCTCCGGGAGAAATCCCTCTCCCGGCGCAGGGAATCCACCAGCAACCGGTCGGAGGTCCGGTCCCGGACCACCATCACGACGCCCGGCAAGTCCAGTTTCGCCCCGGCGGGAAGGACGGTGACGTCCCAGACCATCACGGAGCCGCGATCCGACCCCGGAACGGCGATGGTGACGTCGGTCCGGTGGGCCGGTTCCCCCCGGGCCTCCACCTCCCCGACCCAGGCCCGGAACGGCTCCGCCGAGGCCCCCTTCCACAGGGACCCCCACCAGGCCTCGGGGCTCCGATCCCGGCCCCCGTAGCGGGCCGGCATGGCCCTGGCCGCCTCGTTCAGGCAGCGGACCCCACCTTCCGGTTCGATGCTTAGCACCGGGTCGGCCAGCGCCCCGATGCACCGGATAAAGGAGGGTCCCCCGCCCTGGCCGACGTTCCCCGCTTCCATCGCGCAGCCTCCCCTCGTTCCATTCAGGAAGTCGTCGCGACCGACACCCGCCCGGAAGCCGTGGATACTCCCGGAGGACGGATCCGTCAAGTGTTCGGAAGGATGCGGGAAAGGGGACCCCTGGCGAACAGGGGACGTTCCGGGTTCAGAGCAGCGCGGAGATTCCCGACAGGTCCTCCCGGCGATAGGCCTCGGCGAACCGCCCCTCCGGGAGGCCGGCCCCCCGGGCCACGGCCCCGGCCACCCCCGCGACATAGGCCTGAAGGAGGGGTTCCAGCCCCTCCCCCTCCACCGCGGCATCGAGGGCGGGGACGGCCTGGCCCGCGGTCCGGAACTGCAGGCGGTACTGGTTCACCACGTTGCGCATCATCGTCCGGTGGGCGCAGACCGCCCGGACCTTCCGGTCCAGCAGGTCCGTGATGTCCACCGCGTGGTTCGCCTCGGGGCAGGACCGGCTGAAATACCAGCGCTCGGCAGGGGCGAAGGGCTCGACCCCATCGGCGAAGTGTTCCGGGTGGTGCTTGTCGAAGCACGACACCCAGAAGGCCTCGGCCACGGCCTGGGCCACCCGCACGTGGTCCTGGTTGTCCTCGAAGCGGTCCGCCGGATCGAACGACAGCACCGTGTGGGGCCGGTGGCGGCGCAGCAGCCACACGGCCCGCTCCCGGAGGCGCCCCAGGGGGGTGTCCGCCAGGCAGTCCGTCGGGAATCCCAGGTCCACCACCTCGGCCACGCCCAGGATGTCCGCCGCCTCCCGCAACTCCACGCGGTTGCGTTCCAGGGTCTCCTCGACCGTCAGCCCCACCGAGTCGAAGCGGTCGTCGGTCACCCGGACCAGCACGACCCGCCACCCCTCCCCGGCCAGCCGGGCCAGGGTCCCCCCGCAGAAGATCGTCGCGTCGTCGGCGTGGGGACTGAAGACAAGCGCCGTCTGCATCGCCACCCTCCCGGTTCAGGACGCCCCCAGGGCCTCCTCCACCTCCCGGACCAGCGCCTCGGCCTCGGCCGGCCCGGGAGCCCCCCGGAAGTGGAACACCCCCGGCAGCAACTGGGTCTCGTGGGCCAGGTAGGCATCCATCCCCGCCAGGGTCCCGATCACCTCCTCCCGGGTGCAGCCGACGGCCTCCAGGCCGCAGTCCAGTCCCACGTCCCGCAGGAAGGCCGCCACGGGCCGGATGTCCTGCCCCTGCCAGGCGCCGGCCAGCATCACCCCCAGGCCCACCAGGGCCCCGTGGAGGTAGTGCCGCCGGGTCCGGTGCTCCAGGGCGTAGGCGAAGTAGTGCTCGCTGCCCTCCTCGGGCCGCGCGTTGCCCACGATCTCGCAGAGCCGCACCTCGCCGACGTAGAGTTCGGCCAGCAGCCGGAGCCCCGCCTCGTGGACCTCTCCGATATCCTTCCCGCCGGCCAGCAGCCGATCCAGCAGGGCCCGGGACTCGGCGGCGATGCCCGGATCGTAGGTCTCCCCCAGGCGCGCCCCGGCCTCCCGCCAGTCCCACAGGGCCGTGAAGATCGACAGGATGTCCCCGATCCCCGCCCGGTTCAGGATCGCCGGGGACGCCTGGAGCACCCCGTAGTCGATCAGCAGGTGGTCCGGGAAGACGGCCCCGACATAGCGCACCCTCGATCCCTCCCGGACCCCGATGGCCTTCGTGAAGGCCGCATCGACCGACAGGATCGACGGGACCAGCACCAGGGGCAGTTCCCGCTTCCACGCGACGTACTTGGCATGGTCCACCGCGCTGCCGCCCCCGATGCCCCAGACCGCCCGGGCGGGACCGAAGGATGCCGTCACCTCGTCCACCCGGGACCGTTCCATCGTCACGACCTCGTGAACCTGCACCCGCCCCCCCTGGAAGAATTCCCGGCAGATCTCCCAGGGTTCTGGCTGGGTGAGCACGATGGCGTCCTCCCGGTACCACCCCGGCAGTCCCGGGACCAGTCCCCTCCCGAAGGTCGGCCGTGCCACCCGCGGTTCCGCGCTCCCTTCCATCACGACCTCCCCAGGACTCGGTCCCCCATCCGAGACACGATCCCCTTCCAGACCGACGAGGCCACCGCCAGGGTCGCCCCCAGGGCGTCGGGCACCCGGAACCGGCCCTGGTCGAACAGCAGGGCGTCCATCATTTCCAGCAGCACCAGCGTGTTGCCCGACACCTCCAGCAGTTCCCGCCGGCACTCCTCCTCGAACCACTCCTCCAGGTTGGCCCGGATCCCCCCGAAGACCACCGAGGCCAGGTACCGGGCCTGGGGGGCCTCGAGGCCGGCGTCCACCAGCGCCTCGGCGATCACCCCCTGGTTCCGGGCCTCGATCTCTGCCCCCCGGGCGATCAGCACGGTCGAACGGGACTCGTAGCGCCACTCCTTCAGGAACTCCTCCCGCATCTCGTCGTACCAGCGGCTGAATTCCGCCAGGGCGTCCCGGAGCCCGATCAGGGGATGCTCCGGATTGCGGTGGGCCGCCAGCAGGTCCCGGAGTCGCCGGGTCCCCTCGTCGGCCCGGGGAAAGGCCAGGTCCTCCTTCGAGGGGAAGTACCGGAAGAAGGTCCGCATCGAAATGCCCGAACGGGCGACGATCTCCCGGACCGGGGTCCCGTCGAAGCCCCGTTCCAGGAACAGGTCCCGGGCCACGGCGATCACCCGCTCCCGGGTCTCCAGTCTGCGGGTCGTGGCCCGGGTCGTGCGACGAACGGCCCCCGGAAGCCCGCTCCCGGGGACCGGCGTCCCCGCCTTCTCCCCGGCGGACGTGCGCCTGGCCTTCCTTCTCATGGCACCTCCGAACCTCCTGCCGGGTCCCCCCCGGCGCTTTTCCGTGGACAAGAGGCCCTTCATTGTGGCACCTTGTGCCAGTCCGAGCGGCCTGGCCGAACCATAGGCCCTTTCGGGCGAAAGGACAAGCCGGATCTCCCCCGGAAATCCCGGCGGAGGAAGGCGGAGACACGGGAGGACCCCTCGATGAACCAGCGGACGACACGGTGCGGACTGGCCTTCCTGGCCGCGGGCATCCTGGCCTGCGGCGGGTCCGACGGGCAGGCGACGGACCCCGGAACGGACGGTCCGGGGGACCCTTCAGCCCGGGACGTTCCCGGGGAAGCCGCCCCCGACGAGGGCAGCCCCGAGACCCCCGGCGAGGGGATTCCCCCGGCCGACGACGGCAGGGATGCCGGGACCTCGGCGCCGGTGCTGGCCGGCGTGGGGAAGGCCGCCATCGACCCGGCCTTCGAGCCCTACACCGACACGAACGGCAACGGGCGGTGGGACGAGGGGGAGCCCTTCGAGGACCGCGACGGGGACCGCGTGCTGGACACCCTCTGGATGGGGGGATTCGGGGTCCGCCAGCCGACGGGCCGGCACGACCCCCTGGAGGCCCGCACGCTGGCCCTCCGACTCCACGGACAGGACTTCGTCTTCACCGCGCTGGACACCCTGGGCTTCGGCATGAAGCGGGTGGACCAGGTCCGGGCCGCGGTCGCGGCGGCCCTGGGCGACCGGGCCCCGGCTCCCGAGCGGATCTTCATCGCCAGCATCCACACGCACCAGGCCCCCGACACCGTGGGCGTCTTCGCGCCGGACACCCAGGCGGGCTGGGACGAAGCCTACCTCCAGCAGGTGGTCGCGGGGGCGGCGGCGAGCATCCGGCAGGCCCTGGACGACCTGCGGCCGGCCCACCTCCGGGTGGCCCGGGCCGACGGCGAGGGACTGGCCCGGGACATCGTGCCCCCCGTGGTGCTGGATCCCTACGTGGGGATTCTGCAGGCCGTCGAGGCCTCTACCGGCACCCCCGTGGCCACGCTGGCCACCATCGCGAACCACCCCGAGGCCGCCTGGGCCGACAACACGCTGATCTCGGCCGACTACCCCCACTTCCTGCGGACCGCCGTGGAACAGGCCCTCGGGGGGACGGCGATCTTCTTCAGCGCCGACCTCGGGCTGATGCAGACCCCCGTGGAGGTCGGCGAGGCGGGATTCGACCGCGCCAGGCGCATCGGCGAGGCCTACGCCGAGCGGATCGTCGCGGCGGTCCGGGCGGCCCCCCTGCTGGACGACCAGGAGGTCGTCCCCACCTTCCGGTTCGCGAAGGTCCCGGTGCCCCTCCAGAACTTCGGCCTGGCGATGGCCGTGAAGTCCGGCATCGCCGACGGCTACGACGACTACCTCTACGAGACCTTCGACGACGGTCCCTGCTCGTCGGCATCGGGGAGTTTCGGCTGCGTGGACCTGCCGCTCCCGGTGCTGCGCCTGGGGGACCGGACGACGATCCTCTGCGTCCCGGCCGAGATCACCCCCGAACTGGTCGTCGGCGGCATCGTGGCCCCGGACACCTATCCCTCCTGGCACCCCGACGCGCCCCCCGAGCCGGTCGTGGCGGACTACCTGCGCACCGGGGATCGCTTCCTGATCGGGCTGTGCGGCGGGGACGTCGGCTACCTCTTCCCGAAGGTGACCACGAACCTGGACGCCAACTTCGACCAGCAAAACGGCCCGGGACCGGACGCCGCCGGGGCCTACCTGGCCGGTCTCGCCCGGGTGCTGGACGAGGTCAACGACGTCGCCGAGGGGGTCCGGCCGATGCCCCGCCTGAAGGCCGACGGGACCCGGATCGTGGACCCCGACGGCCGCGAGGTGCGCCTGCGGGGCTTCAACCTGGGGGGCCTGTTCTTCCACGAGACCTGGATCACGCTGACGGGACGGACCAGCCACGACCTGCTGCTGGAAAAGGCCCGGGAGATGGGCGTCGAGGAGGCGGTGCTCCAGGTGCTTCGGCAGGTCGGACCGGCCTACGGCCGGGACCCGGCGGTGATCCATGTCTGCCCCGGGAACGGTCCCGACTGGGAGGCCCTGGTCCGGGGCCCGCTGGTGGCCGCCCTGGGCCAGCAGACGGCCGAGGCGCTGATGGCGGTCCTGGCCGAGGAGCCTCCCCTCTGCGACGACGCCGACCTGTCGCTGCGACAGGTCCTGGCGGACCGGTTCGGCACCGAGGGGCGGGACGCCCTGCTGGACACCTTCCAGCAGTCCTGGATCACCGAGGACGACATCGCCTGGATCGCCGCCCAGGGCTTCAACCTGGTCCGGATCCCCATCGGCTACCGATCCCTGGTCCGGGGCCCCGACGTCGAGGCTCCCGGCGGCCTGGACTGGAACCCCCGGACCCTGCAGCGCCTGGATCGCCTGCTGCGCTGGTGCGCCCGGCACCGGGTCTGGGCCGTGGTGGACATCCAGGAGGCCCCCGGGGGCCAGAACCTCTACACCGGGACCTCGGGCCTGTTCCAGAACCCGGCGATGCAGACCCTGACGGTCCGGATGTGGGAGTTCCTGTCGGACCTGCTGCGGGACCGCCCCGAGGTGGCGGCCTACAGCCTGCTGGCCGAGCCCTACGGGGCCCCGGACGCCGCGGCCCGGGATGCCATGTACGACCGGATCGTGAAGGCCATCCGGGCCCGGGGCGACGACACGCTCTGCGTGATCCACGACGGCTTCTTCGGCATGGACACGCTGCCGGTGGCCTCGCAGAAGGGCTGGAGAAACGTGATCTACTCGACCCACCTCTTCGAGTGGACCACCACCGACGTGGACGGCTACCGGTTCCTGTTCGACTACGTCTATGGCCCGAAGTTCCAGCAGGCCCAGGAGGCCCAGGGGGTGCCCTACTACATCGGCAGTTTCTCGACCTTCCGGGACGAGGACTGGGCCTACGAGGCCGCGGCGCTGGTCGTGGACTGGATGGAGCAGCGGGGCGATTCCTGGTCGCTGTGGACCTACAAGCGCCTGGACGACCCGGTCTCCAGGGAGGTCTTCGGGATCTCGACGGCCTGGGGAGTCCGGGGCCGCCTCCAGGGGACCTTCGTCCGGCCGGACCCCTACCGGGACGACCGGCAGACCCTCGAGGCGAGGTTCCGGGCCTACCGGGACCTCGACGTGGCGCCGAACGACCGGCTGCTGGAAATCCTCCGGGCGCCCCTGTCCTCCCGGTGAGTTCCCGGCGAACGGAACCGCAGACCGGGCGGACCGGCGGCCTTCACCGGCCCCCTCGTTCCCAGGGCTCCACCGGTCCCGGGACCACCCGGAACAGCGGGTGGGGAAAGGGGCTTGGGACATCCCCGAGGGCCCCCAGCCAGTCCGGTGCCCGCCGGCGCAGTTTTTCCCGCAGGTGATCCCATTCCCAGGCCAGTTGCCCCTCGGTGACCGCCAGGGGGGCCGGCATCGGCCGCGCCGGGACCTTCCGGTCGTCGAACCGGTAGCCCCGGCGTCGGGCCTCGACCAGGACCTCCCCCAGGTAGGCCGCGATGGCATCCAGGGGATCGGGCGCCGCCGCGAAACGATCCAGTTGCGGATGGTGCCGGTAGCCCCGGGTCCGGCCGGCCAGCACCGCCTGGGCCAGCAACGCCTCCCGCCACAGCGCCACGATCCCCGCCGGGTCCAGGAGACCCGGGTGGAGCGACCACAGTCTCATGGAAGATCCTCCCTCGACCGCCTGGCCCAGGCTTTGTCCCGGCGGTCGGCCGGTCAAGGACGGCCCGTCCAGGACCGCCGGCCTGGGAACGCTCCCGGAGCAGGTTCCCTCAACTCTTCCGGGTGCCGACCAGCCACCGGGCCACGTCCAGGCGGTGTCCCGGAGCCCGGGCGGTCACCACGACCACCGGGGGATGGCTCCCGTCGGCCACGAAACGGGCCCTTGATCCCCGCACCTCGAGGGTCCCGCCCAGGGCGGACCAGCGCCAGGCGACCCCCTCGGCCCCGGCGGCCCGGGCCTCCAGTTCCAGGACGCCGTTCTCCTCGCGGACCGCCGCCAGGGTGACCCGGAAGGACCGGTCCAGGGGCAGCGACGCCCGCCGGGGAGGCGACGTCGGGTCCGGCGGGGGCGGATCGACGGGGGGCAGTTCCGAGGGAGGTCCCTGGTCCCCGGCGTCGTCCACCGCGTCGGGAGGCGGCGGATCGACGACCGGGTAGTCCGGTTCGCCGGCCTCCTGGACGTCCGGCGGCGGGGGATCGACCGGGGGGAGGTCCTCCAGGGCGTCGGGAGGCGGCGGATCCACGGGCGGGAAGTCCTGCCAGGCGTCGGGAGGCGGCGGGTCCACGGGCGGCAGGTCCTGCCAGGCGTCGGGGGGCGGCGGGTCCACGACCACCAGTTCGTCGGTCGTCGGCAGGTCCGACGGCAGCGGGTCGATGGCCCCCGACGAGGGGCACCCCTGTCCCGCGATGCCCGTCACCGCCAGCACCGCCGCCGCCCGGGCCCAGGGCCGGGCCGGCGGCTGGCGGAGCACCCGATCCGCCCGGCCCCTGCCAAAGGCCTCCATGCGGTTCTGGAGGTCCTCCATCTCCGCACCCAACACCGCGTCGGCGGCGGCGACCCGCAGGGCCAGGTCCTTGGTGAACCGGGCCAGTTCCGCCGGCGCCGGTTCGCCCGCGACGAACCGGAGCGCCTCCCGCAGTCGCGCCCGGGTGTCGGCGTTCTGGCGACCGATCAGGTCCCGGGCCTCGCGAAGGAAGGCCGCCGATTCCCGTCCCGGGTGGAAGTGCCGGAGCAGCGCCGCCAGGTAGCCCACGCCCGAGGCCTGGTTGGCCGTGGACTGGGGCCCGAAGTTGCGCCCGCCGAAGGCGATCGCCGTGACCCGGAACAGCCGTTCCGCCGCCGGGTCCTCCAGATCGTAGGTCAGGCCGTCCAGGCCGCCCCGCAGCCGCCTCCGGGCCCGGAGCCGCTCCTCCAGGGCCGTTCCCGGATAGACCTCGGCCCGGCAGAAGTTCCAGGGAACGTCGGGCACCCCCTCCAGGAAATCCAGATTTTGGGCCACGTGGTCCAGGGTCGTGTCGGGCTCGAACAGCAGGATGTTGAAGCAGGCGTAGAGGCCCGCCTGGCGGAGCAGGTCCAGGGACCGCCGGCAGGTGGCGACGTCGGTGTCCCGGCCCAGGTGATCCAGGCCCGCCTGGCAGCCGTTCTCGATGCCGATGTACACCCGCATCACCCCCAGGCGGGTCGCGGCCTCCAGCACCCCCGGCGTCACCTGGTCCGGCCGGCACTTGGCCACCACCCCGATCCGGCCGACCCCCCGTCGGTCCAGGGCCTTTCGCAGGCCGTCCAGGCGCCGGATCGTCGCCGTCGGCGACGGCAGGAAGAGGTTCTCGTCGTGGAAGCAGAAGATCCGGACCTGCTGCCGGTGGTAGAGGTCCGCCATCTCCTCGGCGACCGGTTCGATCCCCCGCAGGCGGACCCGGGGCCCCCCGTGCCCCCGGTGGTAGGTCTGGATGGAGCAGTAGGTGCAGGACTGCCAGCATCCCCGGCTCCCGACCAGGGGCGCGAAGGGAAGGCCCCCGTGGCGCGCCGGCGGACGGTCCCGGGCCGGGGGTTCCAGGAGATCGACGTCGGCCTCGGCCGCCCGGGGCGGCGTCATGCCCGGCCGCCCGTCGGCCAGCCGGAAGGCCAGGCCCTCGATCCGGGACAGGCGGGCCTGCCAGGTTGCCGGAAGGGGGCGGGCGGTGCCGGGAAGGGCCCCGGGCAGAGGTTCCAGCGATGCGATGGCCTCGGCCAGGGCCACCAGGGTCCGCTCGCCGTCGTGGCGGACCACCAGGTCCACCTCGGGAACCTCCGCCAGCACCCCCGCCGCCCGGGCGGTCGGGATGTGCCCTCCCCAGACCAGCAGGCCGTCGATGCCGGCCTCCCGCAGGGCCCGGGCCAGGGCCCGGAAGTCCCGGACGCGGTGCTGGAAGGCCACCGAGCAGCCGATCAGGTCCGGCGACGACTCCCGGGCCGCCCGGACCACCTCCGGGATGCCCCCGGCGACGTCGAAGGCAGCCAGGTCGGCCCGGTGGCCGGCGGCCCGGAGCGCCGAGGCCAGGTACGCCAGGGACAGGTTCTCCTCCAGGCCGGCTCCCACCAGCAGCACGCGCATGGCCGATCCCCCCAAGGCAGGTGTGGCCATTCTAGAGGTTCGGCCCCGGGAATGACAGGCATGGTCCGGCCGTCGGCCGGATCCCGGCGGGACTCCGGCCCGGGAAAAACCGCCTGTCCGTCCGACCCGGTCCGGACTAGAATCCGCGGGGGATTCCCAGGGAGGGCCGGGATGCCGGGCAGGAAGCGAACCGCTGGCCGTGAAGCCCTCCCGGGGCCGGTCCAGGGCTCCCTGGACCTCGGGCTGCAGAGCGCCCCGTCGGCCCGGCGACCTGAGCCGTCGTCCCCGGATCCCCGGCAGGCAACGGAGGCCGGGGTCCTCCCGCCGTGCCGACCGTTCCTGAAGTGGGCCGGGGGCAAGCGGCAACTGCTGCCGGCCCTGCTGGCCCAGGTGGATCGACTGGGGCCCTTCCGGGCCTACCACGAGCCCTTCCTGGGCGGGGCGGCCCTCTTCTTCGAACTCTTCCGCCAGGGGCGGACCCGGGACGCGGTCTTCCTGTCCGACGTGAACGACCGCCTGATGGAGGCCTATCGAGGGGTCGCGACGGACGTGGAGTCGGTGATCCGGCACCTGCGGGATCACGCCGAACGGCACGGCCGGGACCACTACTACGCCACGCGGGAGTCGATCCCGGACACCCTCGCCGGGCGGGCCGCCCGCCTGATCTACCTGAACCGCACCTGCTTCAACGGCCTCTACCGGGAGAACAGCCGGGGCCTCTTCAACGTCCCCATGGGACGCTACCGGAATCCCACGATCTGCGACGAGGACGCCCTCCGGGCGGCTTCGGCGGCTCTGGCCCGGGCGCACCTCCGCACCGGGTCCTTCGAAGTCGTGCTCGAACAGGCAAGGCCGGGGGACCTGGTGTACTTCGACCCGCCCTACGTGCCCCTGTCGAAGACGGCCTCCTTCACCGACTATGCCGCCGGGGGCTTTTCCGACGTTGACCAGGCGCGACTGGCCGAGGTCTTCGCGGAACTGGCATCCCGGGGGGTCCACGGGATGCTGTCGAACTCGGGAACGGAGGCGGTCCGGGCCCTCTACTCCCGGTTCCGCATCCACCGGGTGCTGGCGGCCCGGTCCGTGAACAGCCGGGCCGACCGCAGAGGCCCCGTGGAGGAGGTCCTGGTGACCAGTTTCTGACAGGGGCCCGGGCCCCGGAAGGCCGCCCCAGGGAGGTTCCATGCTCCGCACCCCGAGGATGTTCCCGTCCTCAAGGATGCTCCTGGCGGGGATCGCCGCCCTCTGCGTGGCCTGCGGGGCCGGCACCGGGACCCCCGACCCCGGGTCGGGGTCGCCCGAAGTCCCCGATCCGGGAACCCCCGTCGACGTCCCACCGGGCGACCCTCCGGCGGAAACGGACGACGGGACGCCCGTACCGGAAACCACCTGGTTCGTCCACGTCCAGGACCGGGACCGGACCGGCCTGGCCACCGGCGAATACGCCAGGCCCGGCCTGGAATACCCCCCCGTCCCGGTCGATCCCGCCTTCCGCCACGTGCTGTCCTTCCAGATGACCCCGATGATGCCTCCCCTGCGCAAGGGGGAACCCTCCAACGGCCCCCTGATCCTCTACGGGGACGACCTGGAGACCCTGGTCTTCTCGCCGGCGGACCATTTCTTCGAAAGCGTGATCTGGATGCAGGACGGCCGGATCCACTACGGTGTCGCCGGGGAGATCGATGCCCTGCCCCGGGGCTTCACCCACCGCTTCGTGCTGGTCCGAGGCCGCGGGATCCAGGCCACCGTGGCCGCCTGGGGCGACCTGATGCGCCGGGAACATGGCCGGGAGCGGGCGGACCGCTACGCCGACGCGGGGGTGGCCACCCTGGGCTACTGGACCGACAACGGCGCCGCGTACTACTACACCACCGCCCCGGGGCTGAACGAGCAGGACACCCTGCTGGCGGTCCAGGCCGATGCCGACGCCCGGGGCATCCCCTACGGCTACCTGCAACTGGACTCCTGGTGGTACTTCAAGGACCCCGGGTTCGGCCTGCTGGCCGGGGGCCTGGTCGAGTGGCAGCCCCGGCCCGAGATGTTCCCCGACGGCCTCGCGGCGTTCCGGCAGCGCCTGGGCCTTCCCCTGATCACCCACAACCGCTGGTTCGCCCCCCAGAACGCCTACCGGGACCGCTACGAGTTCGTGGACGGCCCCGCGATGTCCTTTCCCACGTCCGGCGACCTCTTCGAGGAGTTCGCGGCCGACGCCCGGTCCTGGGGCGTGATCACCTACGAGCAGGACTGGCTGATCAACCAGTACTGGGGCGTGCCCTGGCTCCGGGAGGCCCCGGGCCGGGCCGCCGACTGGATGGGCTGGATCGACCAGGCGGCCCGGGGACACGGACTGTCGGTCCAGATCTGCATGCCCGGGCCCGCCCACCTGCTGGACGCCCTGGACCGACCGGCCACGCTCACCGTGAGGACCTCGGCGGACCACATGACCCCCTTCGCCAAGGAGGCCTTCTGGCCGGCCTTCCACATCGTGAACCTGGTGGCCGACGCGGTGGGCCTGCTGCCCTTCAAGGACAACTTTCTGACCCGGGAGTTCCGGGCCGAGGGGGAGGCCCTGATCAGCGCGTTGAGCGCCGCGATGGTGGGCATCGGGGACCCCGTCGGCGAGGCGGACCCGGTGCTGATCGCCCGGACCTGCCGGAAGGACGGCGTGCTGCTGAAGCCCGACCGGCCCGCCCTGCCGCTGGACTTCACGTTCCTGCCGGGCAGCCGCCCCTACGCGGTCCGCACCTGGTCCGACCGGGGGGACCTGGGGCGATGGACCTACCTGGCGGCCTTCAACCTGGGCCTGGAGCACCCCGATCGGACCGACGAGGACCGGATGTGGTCCCTGCTGGTGTACGACGCGCTGCCCCTCGACGAGATGTACCCCCTGCCCGACCTGGTATCGGACTGGCACGTGGACCTCCGGGAGGACCTGGGCATCGAGGGGCCGGTGGTGGCCTGGGACTGGCGGGGCGGCACGGCCACGGTCGTCCGGGATCGCCTGGACCTCCCGCCGGCCGAGGGGTTCGCGGACCATGCCTACGTGGTGCTGGCCCCGGTGCTGCCGAACGGCCTGGCCCTGATCGGGGAGACCGGGAAGTTCGTCACCCTGGCGGACCGGCGGTTCACGGCCATCGAGGTGCAGCCCGACGCGGTCCGGGTGACCCTGGCCGGGATGCCCGGGGAGGACGTGGAGTTGCGGGCCTACGACGTCCGGGGCGGACGACTGCTGCCGCCGGTGGCCGCCCGGATCGGGCAGGACGGGACGGCCACGGCGACCCTGGCCCGGTAGGCCTGCCCGGGGCGACGCCGGGCGGCAGCCGCTGCGGAACTCGCCAAGGATCGGCAGGAGGCGCGGAATGAAGCCGGAGGAGGTTCGCTGGGGCATCCTGGGCTGCGCGTCCATCGCCCGGGAGGCCTTCGTTCCCGCAATCCAGCGGGCGGGTGACGCGGGGATCGTCCGGGCCGTGGCGAGCCGCGACCTGTCCCGGGCCCGGGCCTTCGCATCGGAACTGGGCATTCCCCGGGCCTTCGGGTCCTACGGCGACCTGATCCGTTCCGGGGAGATCGACGCCGTCTATGTCGCGCTGCCGAACTCGATGCACGCCGAGTGGTCCATCGCCTGCCTGGAGGCGGGGCTCGCCGTGCTCTGCGAAAAGCCCCTGGCCCTGTCGCTTTCCGAGGGCCGGGCGATGGCGGCGGCGGCCCGGAAGGCCGGGCGTCCCCTGGCCGAGGCCTTCATGTACCGGTATCACCCCTGGGTCCCGACGGTCCGGGGACTGCTGGCCGAGGGAAGGATCGGGGCGATCCGGTCCCTCCACGGCGCCTTCTGCTTCCGCCTGGACGACGAGGGGGCGATCCCCGCATCGGAGGCCCTGGGCGGCGGGGCGCTGCGGGACGTGGGGTGCTACCCCGTGGACGCCTTCCAGCGGGTCCTGGGACCGCCGCCCCTCCAGGCGGCGGCCATGGAGCACCGGCGGGGGGTGGACCGGGTGCTGGCGGGCCTGCTGCGGTTTCCCGGCCCCGTGATCGGCGTGCTGGAATGCGCCATCGACGCCTTCGAGCGCCACGAGTTTCGGGTTGTCGGCACCGCGGGCCTGGTCGAGGTGGACCGTCCCTGGGTCCAGGGCGACGCCCCGGTCCGCCTCGCCGTGCATCGTCAGGATCGGGACCCCGAGGTCATCGAGGTACCCCCGGCGGACACCTACGCCCTGGAGGCCCGGGACCTGGCCGTCGCGCTGGCCACGGGGGCCTCCCCGGCCTTCCCGCTGGACGACAGCCTCTGGACCCTTTCCGCCATCGACGCCCTGTTCCGCTCCGCCGCCTCCGGAGCCGCCTGCCCCGTGGCCGGCCCGTAGGGATTCGCCGTCGTTCGCCCTCGCCGACGCCGTTTGGCCGGGGACTGGAATCCCGGCGGTGCACCGGAGTACAGTAGGGCATCGCGGTCGGAGAGGCGATCGATGGACGTGGGCAGGAGGACTCCCTGGACCTTGCCTCTGGCGCTTTGCATGGCCGTCGCAGCCTGCTCGGGCGGCGGGAATCCCCACCTGGAGGGACTGGACGTGGGGCCCATCCGGGACCCCGGACCGGTGGACCGCCTGGAGACGGACCCGGGCACCCCTCCCCAGGACGCCCCGGCACCGGACTCGGCCGACCTGCCCGCCACGGGACGCCTGGCACTGGACCCGGAGGCCATCGACTTCGGCGGAATCCCGGAAGGGACCACGGCGACCCGCACCCTGCGGATCTCCAACGGCGGGACCGACCAGTTGCGCCTGCACTCGGTGACCCTGGTGGACAACCCGGACGAAGAGTTCGCCCTCCAGACCGCCCTCCCGTCGGAAATCGCCCTGATGCCGACCCAGGCCCTGGAAATCGGCGTGACCGCCACCAACCGCCTCGGCGGAACGGGAACCCTCCAGGCAAGGGTCCGGGTCGTGTCCGACGACCCGGTGCGGCCGGAGGCCTTCGTGAACCTCCAGGCCCGCCGCTCCGGGAAGCCCTCCTGCGCCTTCCAGGTGACCGGCTGGACCGGGGACATGCTGGCCCTCGGGAACGTCCCCGCGGGGGGCAACCGGGAAGTGCTGCTTCCGATCGTCAACACCGGCAACGCGCCGCTGTCGTTCCAGAGAGTGGACCTTCTGGCCTGCTCGACCGCGGAACCGGTCCTCTGCGGAAACCAGTTCGGGAACCCAGACTGGATCCAGGGCGCCTTCGCCGACGACCCCAGCCCGACGATCGACCCGGGCCAGCAGGCGCGCATCCGCCTGTCGATCCAGGGCACCGCCGGCGTCCCGGGTACCGTGCTGAAGGCCCGCCTCCAGGGGATCTGGACCTGCGCCTCGGACCCGACCCTCCAGGTCTGGCCCGGGGAATGCCCCGCCGACGGCGACTGCCCGCCCAACCTGTGGGCCCGGATCGAGGATGCGGCCGTGATCGCCTCCCCCGCCGAGGTCCGGTTCGACCCGGTCCCGGTGGGATGCGCCGCGACCCGGACGGTCCGGCTGGCCCTGGCCGGCGAGGAGCCGCTTTCGGTGTCGGCGGTCCGGGTGGACCCGTCGTGCAACCAGGAAGGGGTCTTCACGGTGCAGACGCCCGGGATGCCGGCGACCCTGCGGCCCGAAGCACCCATCGAGGTTTCCATCTCCTTCGAGCCTCCCTCGGAGGCCCAGTTCCGGTGCCACCTGGACGTGCTGGACGCCTCCGGCGAAGGGTCCCTGATCCAGGTGCCCCTCACCGGGTCCGGGGTGGCCCCGGAGCCCCAGGTCGATTCCTTCACCCAGGGGACCCACGACCCCGACATCCTGCTGGTGGTCGATGCCTCGGGCTCGATGACCGACGATCTCGACGCCCTGAAGAAGGCCTTCGTCCCGTGGCTCCAGGCCTACGCGGCCGACGGCCGGAAGGCCCGGGTGGGCCTGATCGGCCTCTCGGTGGAACCGCAATGCGACCAGGTCGGCGTGCTCCAGGGACCGCCCCGGCTGCTGACGGTCGGCGATGCCGATGCATTCGCCGAGATGCTGGACCGCATGTACGGGGATCCGGCCTGCTCCCCGTCCATGGGGGAGGCGGGACTGGAGGCGGCCCGCCGGGCCCTCAGCAGCCCCCTGATCGACGACGAGGGCATCCCCTGCCGGAACGACCAGCCCTGCAACCCGCCCTACCGGTGCTACGACGGGTTCTGCGGAGGCGCCAACCGGGGATTCCTGCGCCCCCTGTCGCCGCTCGACGTGGTGATCTTCTCCGACGAGGACGACCAGTCGCCGGAAACGGTCGATGCCTACGCCCGGTTCCTGAAGGGGGTCAAGGGATTCGGCAATGACGCCCGGAGCCGGTTCGACGTGATCGCCGGGGACGTCCCCGGGGGCTGCGACCGTTCCGGAGCGACCGCCGAGGCCGCGCCGCGATACCTCCAGGCCGCCGATGCCACGGGCGGGGCCTTCCGGTCCTTCTGCTCGGGAAACCTGACCCAGTCGCTCCAGGACTTCGCCCGGACCTCCTTCCCCCTGGCCACCCGCTTCCGCCTCTCCCGTGCCCCCAGGCCCGAGACGGTCTCCGTGCGGATCGACGGGCAGGCCTGTTCGTTGGACTGGATCCTCCGGTCCAACCCCTGGCACGTGGAGTTCGTGGAGGAGGGCGCCTGCATGCCTGCCCCGGGGTCCTCCTTCGAGGTCCGGTATCTCCCGACCTGCCCCTGAAACGTACCGCCGGCATTTTCGGCTTGCCAGGAGGGCCGTCTGGGCGCTAGAACCGCTCCATGAGCGGCCCTCTCCCACCGCCAGGACGGCCTTCCCATCCAGGCATCTGGAGCCACGCCCTGGGGTACTTCCTGGCCTACGTCCCCTACAGCGCCCTGACCAAGGCCCTGACCAGCGGCCGCATCGGGTCGGGTCCCCCCGTGGACAGTTTCGAACTGCTGCCCCCGACCGTCGCCGCCTCGCTGGTCGGGATGGTGGTCTTCCTGACCGCGATGGACTGGTGGCGGTTCGCCACCCACGGTCGTCTGGGTCCCTGGAACCTCCCGCGGCCGACCCGCTGGACCTTCCTGTCCGGCGTGGGAACCGGCCTGGTCGTGATCACCACGACGATGGCCTACACCATCGAGGGGGTGTCCATCGTCTTCGCGATGCTGCTGATGCGCGGGGGCCTTCTGATCATGGCCCCCGTCGTGGACTTCCTGTCCCGCCGCCGGGTCCGGTGGTTTTCCTGGGCGGGCCTGGTGCTGTCGATGGCAGCGCTGCTGGTGGCCTTCTCCGAGCCCCCCAGGCCGGGGTCCGCCCGCTTCACGCTGAACCTGTTCCTGCTGGCCGACGTGGCGGTGTACCTGGCCTCCTACTTCCTGCGCCTGCGGTTCATGAGCCGCCTGGCCAAGTGCGACGATGCGGCCACGACGAAGCGCTACTTCGTCGAGGAGCAGATGGTGGCCACGCCGGTGATCCTGCTGGTCCTGGCCCTGCTGGCCGGGCTGGGGGACGTCTTCGGGCCCTTCGGGGGCGCCTTCGGGCACTTCACCGACTCCCTGGGCCGGGGCTTCACCTCGTTCTGGACCCGGGACCCGCCGGTCGTCGGGACGGCCATCGTCATCGGGATCTGTTCCCAGTTCACGGGGATCTTCGGGGGTCTGATCCTGCTGGACAAGAGCGAGAACGCCTTCGCGGTGCCGGTGAACCGCTGCTCCTCGGTCCTGGCGGGGGTCCTGGCGTCGCTGCTGCTCTGGTGGATCCTCCGCGATGCCGACCCGCCCCACCCGGCCCCCAATCCCTATGAAATGGCCGGTGCGGCGGTGGTGGTCCTGGCCATCGTCTTTTTGACCGTGCCGCCCCAGTGGGAGAAGCGCCGGGCCCTTCGCCGCGGGTGAGGCCGGTTCCGGGAGGGGGGGCTACCGGAACAGGGACTCTTCCCGGGCCAGCAGTTCCCGGGCCTTCCGGGCGAACCAGGCGTTCCATCCCGGGTGCCCCGCCGGGGACTCCCCGGACCCGGCGGCCGCCAGGTCGCGCCGGAACGCGGTCCGGTCCGCCCGGGGCAGGGCCAGGAAGACCGCCCGGGCCCAGAGGTTCCGGGGAGAGGAGGGAGCCGTTTCCAGGGCCCGGTCCAGCAACGCCGAGGCCGCCGCGGTGCCCCCGCCCCGGGACTCGGGCAGTTCCGCCAGGGCGACCCCCTGGAGGAACGATCCCATCCCCTCCAGGGCCCCGGGGTCCAGTTGCGCCAGGCGCTCCCCCGCGGCCCGGACCCGGCAGAGCCAGCGCCGCTGGGTCATCTGGACGAGCCCGCTCAAACCGTCCCGGTAGTAGTTCCACAGCGTGAAGGCCCACCAGCCCAGGGCCGGGGCGTCCTCGGGTCCCAGGGCGTCCAGCGCCTGCCAGACCTCGGCGCCCCCGGCGACCCGCTCCCGGAACGCGGGGTTCAGGGCCAGGGCCTTCTCGGCCGCCTGGAGGGCAATGCGGTAGAACTCCCCCTGCTCCCCCTCGCTCCGGGCATCCCACTGGGCCCGGAGCGCCCAGGCCGCCGCCAGTTGCACCCATCCCTCCCGGTCCCCGGGCACGGCCCGCGTCACCCGGGTCCAGGCGGCGACCAGTTGCTGGCTGCCCCGGGGCGAATCGCTCCGGAACAGGGCCTCCCGGGCCTCCCGGGCCAGGTCCCCGGCCCGGTCCGCCGGCAGGGGACGGGGGTCCGCCGACACCTTCCAGCCGGCCTTCCAGGAAAGACAGCCGCTGCCGACCCACCCGCACAGGACCAGCACCACGACCCTGCCCGTCCACCTCGCAACCATCGGGGGCCTCCGGTCAGACCGGCGGGAAGCATAGCAGCGGAATCCCGCACGAGGAAAGGGCAGATGCCGGGTTCCCGGACCGGGGGAGCCCGGACCCGGTGCCCCGGGACGGGAGGGTTCAGGAGGAGGGCATCGCCAGCGTCGGCAGCAGTTCCCGGACGCCCTGGGCGATGAACTCCACCGCCACCGCGGCCAGCATCAGGCCCATCAGCTTCATCAGGATGCGGCTGCCGGTGCTGCCGAGCCACCGCTGGAAGGTCTCGGCCCCCCGCATCAGCATCCAGGCGATGGTGCAGGTCGCCACGATGGACAGCACCACCGGGATGATCTTCCAGGAGATCTGGGTCGGGTTGGCCAGCAGCGTCACCGTGGCGATGGACCCGGGCCCGGCCAGCTGGGGCACCGCCAGGGGGGTGATCGCCACGTCGTCCCGGTGGCTCGCGTCCTCCCGGTCCTCGGCCGTGGACCGGGTGCGGCTGCTCTGGCCGTGGAGCATGTCCAGGGCCACCCGCATCAGCAGGATGCCCCCGGCGACCCGGAAGGCCCCGATCGTGATGCCGAAGACCTTGAAGACCAGCATCCCCAGCAGCGCGAAGGCCAGCAGCACCCCCAGGGCCACCAGGCTGGCCCGGAGGGCCGTCCGGCGCCGTTCCTCGGGCGCCTGGCCGTCGGTCACCGCCAGGAAGACCGGCACGATGGCGATGGGGTCCACGATGAAGAAGATGGACGTGAAGGCCAGCAGGCTGAAGGAGGCGATCTCGTTCCACATGCCGGGACCCCGCCGCTCCGGGCGCCGGAAAGATAGGCCCGCCCGTCGGGCCGGTCAATGGGCACGAGCGGCCAGGGCATCGGCCCATGACCCGGCGGGATTCGGGTATGCTCTGGCGGGACCGGACTGGAGCCGGAGGAATGAAACGACCTGTCGTGCTGCTGGCGGCTTGCATCGGCCTGTGGGTCCCCGGGGCCTGCGGCGGGAGCGGCGGAAACGGAATCGATGCCATCGCCGTCCCCGACCCCGGGCCGGACCGTCCGGGGGAGGAGGTCCGGGACGTCCCCACCGCGGATTTCCCGGACGGCGCCCCGGAGGACCTCCCGGACCGGGATCCCGGGGCCGAGGGACCCGCCGATACCCCGCCGGAAGCCGCCCAGGACACGGAGGCAGGCCCCGACGCCGGGGACCCGGGACCCGGCGACGTCCCCGGCGGCGACGAGGGCCCCTTCGTCCGCCCGCAGGCCGGGGACCCCGTCCCCCCGGAGGAACTGGCCGCCGTGACCGACCTCTACCTGGACCTGATGGCGCGCCTGGGGTGGTTCGACCTGCTGGACGAGCGGGTCCACGGCTACCCCGATGGGGTCGCCCCCGGGCGCCCGGGCTACGGCACCTGGTGGAGCGGGGTCCGGATCCTGAAGGAAAACGGGCAGGTGCGGTACCTGCACTCGGCCGACGGCGCCGACAACAACGGCCTGCGCACCGCCCCGATGCTGGCCGGCGTGGCCTTCGCCCTGGCCCTCCGGGACGACCCCGACCGGGTCCGGCTGGCCGGGCGGATCGTCCGGGGCTTCCAGTCCTGGATCCTGGCCATGGAGCGGTCCTCCGTCCCCGACGCCCCCGTCCTGATGACCCGGGCCTCCTACCCCGAAAGCGTGGTCTGGACCGTCCGGGGCACCGAGGTCCGGATCGACTACTCCCTGAACCGCCCGGGTCTGGACAACGGCGCCTGCCAGTACGTGCACCTGCAGGACAACCCATGGTGGGGGGACCTCTACGTCAAGAACAAGCGCAGCAAGGACGACATCGGCCATCTGCTGCTGGCCATCGCCCTGGCGGACCCCCTTCTGCGGGACCACCCGGATCTCCGGCAGGACTGGGATCGCATGATGGACCTCTACCGCCGCTGGGCCCGGCAGGTCGAGGACGACGGGTGGCATATCGGCACCTGGGACCAGGACTTGAACCTCTGGTATCCCGAGGACGACCTGGCCTTCTACCTGATGGACATCAACGGGTTCGACCCCGAGTGCACGATCGCGCTGGCGACCCGCCTGATGGGCCGGGGCGACGAGGGGACGCTGGACTGCGGCAACGGCATCACGTTCCTGGACGACGCCGTGTCGATGAAGCCCAGCAACGCCCAGATGCTCCGGTCCTACCACGAGGCGGCCATCGCCCAGGCCCGCCTGAACGGGCGCCAGGGGATCCTCGGACCGCTGCTGGAGGGGCTGGCCCGGCGCCTGGACGCGATCTTCGACCCGCCGCCCGACGGGTCCGGCCCGCCCCGTCCCAGCGACGAGGACCTTGCCGAACTGGTGATCATGTCCCATGCGGTCGGCGTCCCCTCGACCTGGCGGGAGGCGCGCTTCTTCCACGACCGGGTCCGGGAGGCCCACGGCGCCTACCTGCGCCCCGAGAACCTGGCCCTCCTCCATCCCCTGGACCCCGAAACCCCCGACGGCCAGTACCCCTTCGACCCGGCGGGAGCGGGCATCGCCTTCCGCTATCTGGGCGCCGCCCTGGGGGCCTGCGCCTCCCCCTTCCGGGACCCCGGATCCGTGCCCCTGCTGGACTGCGACCGCGTCCGCTCGGCATTTTCCGCCGCGCCGGCGTATCATTGACGCGTCCCTGCGCAGGAGTCCCCGATGCGGCTTCATCGCCTGTCCTTCCTGGTGCCGATGGTCCTGCTGGCCCTGGGTTGCGGCGGCGGATCGACCGGGTCCCCGGACCTCCCGGACCCCGGAAGCGGCGACGTGTCGGACCCGGGGCCGGGTCTCGACGAGTCCCCGGCCGACCGCCCGGGCGGCGAGGTCCCCGGCGACGACGCGGTGGTCCCGGACGACGGGACGCCGCCCTCGGACCAGGGGGGCACGGACGTCCCCGGCGGGGAGACGGCCGAGGAGACCTTCGAGGAGGTCGAGACGCCCCGGCAGGCCACCTGCGCGGACCCGATCCCGGTCTGGGAGGGACGCACGCTGGGACCGGACCTGCCGGAGGTCGAGGAACTGGACCACGTGGTGGTGGCCTCGGCAGCCCAGGGCCCCGGTCTCTCGTGCGCCGCAGACGGCACCCCCCAGGGCGAGGCGGTCTTCCGCCTCGTCCTCGGCAGGAGCCTGCTGGTCGGCATCGCCGCCGAGGCCGTCGGCGGCGACGTGCAGGTGGCCGTCGCCTTCGTCCCGGAGACCTGCACCGGCACCGAGGCCGACTGCTTCACGTCCCCTGCCGGGGGCAACATCGCCGAGGACGGCGCCGTGCTGCCCCCGGGGGTCTGGCTGGCCGTGGTCCGCACGGTTCCCCTGGCCGGGGGCGCCGGGGCCGTCGGGCAGGAACTGGAGGTGTCCTTCTGGTTCGAGGTCTCCGAGGACTGCACCGACGGCGTGGACAACAACGAGGACGGGGACGCCGACTGCGAGGACCCTCTGTGCTTCTTCGCCGACGCCTGCACCGGGGGCCGTTCCGGCGAGGACTGCGCGGACCCCTTCCTGGTCGAAAACGGGCTTCCGGTGGCCCCCGGGACCGTGTTCAACGCCCACCAGACCCTGGCCGGGCGGCGGGACGACGTGCATCCGGGCCCCGGCTGCTGGGCCCGGGATCGGCAGGCCGGGGACCTGGTCTGGCGCTTCGTGCTGGACCGGGACATGACCGTCGAGGCCTCGATGGGCTTCTTCGACGGGACCTTCGGCCACGTCTTCCTGATGAACGAGTCCTGCAGCCAGGTCGAGGCCTGCATCCCGCCGGTCTTCGGCCAGGAGCCCTTCGTGCTGGCCACGCTGGGCCCGGGGACCTGGCACGCCGTGGCCGACTTCGGGGACCCGGCGCCCCAGGACCTCTCCTTCGAGTTCTTCCTGATCTTCGACGAGCCATGAGGCCTGCGACGCGTCCCTTTCCCGGGGTTCTGGCCGCCGTCGCACTGGCGATCCTCGTGGTTCCCGCGTCGGGAAGGCCTTCCCGGGAGGCCGCGATCCATCCCCTGGCCCGGCCCGTGGCGCTGGAGGACCCCTCGGGGACCGCGATGGACACCCTGGGGCAGGCCCTGCGCCGGGCCGACCGGCGGCAGGGGACGGCCCGGATCGTCGTGCTGGGGGCCTCCCACACCGCCGCCGATCACTTCACGGGGTTCCTGCGCAGGGCGCTCCAGCGCCGGTACGGCGACGGCGGCCCGGGCCTGCTGCTGCCGGGCCGACCCTGGAAGGGCGCCCGCCACGACGCCCTGGAACTCCAGGCCTCCCCGGGCTGGCAGACCGTTCGCCCGAACCGAACCGTTCCCGATCCAGACGTCCTGTTCGGCATCGCCGGGGCGGCCGTGGCCTCCTCCGGGGCCGGGGAATGGCTGCGGGTGGCCCCCCGGGACGAGCCGCCCCCCCGGGCCCGCTTCGATCGGGTCGAGGTCTGGTCCCTGGGCCGGCCCGACGGGGGGACCTTCGAGGTGCGCATGGGGTCCCGGGTCCTCGGGACCATCTCCACCCGGTCCCCCGACGTCCGGGCCCTCCGGTGGGAGATGGCCGGGATGCGCCGGCCGGGGCCCTTGGAGATCCGGGCCCTGGGCGACGGGGAGGTCCGCATCCTGGGCCTCGTGCTGGACCGACGCCGCCCCGGGGTCACGATGGACGCCCTCGGGGTTCCCGGGGCAACCTTCGCCGACCGGATGGCGGCCCCGGAGGACCTGTTGCGGGAGACCTTGCGCTTCCGGGACCCGGACCTCCTGGTCCTGGCCTTCGGGACCAACGAGGCCTACGACCCCGACCTGGACCTCGAGGCGTACCGGACCTCCCTCCAGGCCGGTCTTGCGCGGCTCCGGGCCTGGGCGCCCCGGGCCTCCTGCCTGGTCCTGGGTCCCGGGGGGCTCCCGAGGGCCCCCGATCCGCCCGGATCCCCGCCGGGCACCCGGCGTGGGCAGATCACCGAGTTTCAGCGCCAGGCGGCCCGGGAGGCCGGGTGCGCCTTCTTCGACCTCGCCGCCCTGATGGGAGAGGAGGAGGGCATGGAGCGTTGGGTCGCGGCCTCCCTGGCCTCCCGGGACCGGGTCCATCTCACCGAGGCCGGCTACCGGGTCCTCGGCGAGGCCCTCCTCCGGGGCCTCCTCGATGCCGTGCGCCGTCGCTGACGGGCCCGCCCGGCCTACCGGCGTGCAGCCTCATCGCCTGGCGTCCGTCATGAGGGCCGTATTCCCCTCCGCGCCCCCCGGTGCGCGGTTCACCGCATCGAGGGATGGGACCGCTCCGTTGGCGAGCCCTGTTTCAGAAGCAGAGTTCCTCTTTTCGGGTGCATCCCTGGTCGATCACATTCGGTTCGTCAAAGATGCCCGTGATCCACAGCCGTCCCGTTGGAGAAGGTTCGATCAGAAAACGGCTGCAGATACAGAAGTGGCGCTCCGGGTTTCCATGGTCCTGGGCACGTTTCCATCTGAGTGATCCCCTCAAACCGTTTTGGGGTCAATTGGAAGCCTCGGAATGGCGCCGGGAGCCCTTCATGGGCACATTTCGATGTGTAGCAACGGGTTTCATGCGGCACCTCCGGACGGCAAGGTTTGCTCCGGGAAGTCCAGGCCGAAGGCCAGAGTGGCGAAGTGGCGGAGCCAGACGAGAGGAAGCCAGCGGACCAGGGCATGGCCTTTCCAGCCCATCTGGAACGCCGAGTGGGTTCGGGTTCGGACCGTGTTGGCCTTGTAGAGTCGGTCGAGACCCTTGCCTTCGATGTGATGACCGATGAGGCAGACCAGGAAGTAGGCGCATGCCACCACGAGGATATTGAAACGGCGTGGACCACGCCGGATCGAACCGTCGAGGTGTCCCGTGATTCGAGGCAGGTCTCCAATCGCCTCGAAGGCCGTGACCGGGCCTTGAAGGTCCGAAGAAGGCAATGCTCCTACGTCAACATATCGGTTTGGTCGGCGGAATCCAGGCAGGATCGCTCTGTTTTCTGCAGAAAGCCGGCTTGCCGCCGCCCGGGTCCCTTTGTACCCCACGGGCATCTCCTTGACATGTCGTGATGGGGGGGGGAAGGACGGTGGCAAGATCGAGACCTGTGAATGCCACGCCATGAGGAAAAAGCGTTCACGGGTTTGTGGAACGCCATACGCAGCAGCGTTCAATAGCGTGTAGGCGACCGAATACCCGAGTTCCTCGAGGTTCTCCGAAATCTCCTCGGCCATGTTTCGGCCTCCGTAGTTGAGGATGTCAGGGACGTTCTCCATCAGAATCGCAACTGGCCTCAACGTGGCCACGAATCTCAGGTAGTGTTCGTAGAGCGAGCCGCGCTCGTCAAGTTGGAAGGCTTCCGGATGGTCCTTGACCTTTCGCAGTTTCTGTACCGCACCCGGTTCCCTGGACACAAGTTTGTACCTGACGACGCCCGCCGGTCAAGGGGGGAGTCGACGCCGACGTTCATGCGGCCTCCTGGGGGCAGTCCCTGCGGGCCTGAGCTGGGCTCCGG
>Ga0302250_1000827_pt1 | contig 26681 bp, 21 predicted proteins | sample AAG_RA_Asp_MG_FD_193536 | JGI IMG/M metagenome (GOLD analysis project Ga0302250, IMG submission 193536) | Enriched activated sludge microbial communities from anaerobic digester in WTTP, New Holstein, Wisconsin, United States - AAG_RA_Asp | ecosystem: Engineered > Bioreactor > Anaerobic >... | reverse complement strand
GGCATGATACCTGGTATCAGGAAGAATCAATAAAAAAATGGTATAGTGACAATCTAGCCACCGACCTTTTTGTCAAACAGAGAATATAATCGCGTTACATTGAGGCGGGTTTCCATGTTGTTTTATGGATATCAGATGATAATTTCGTTTTCAAGGTCAATGTGAATAGTTTTTGAATCGCCGCCGGGGCGCCCTTCGGGGGCGGCGGGGTCAATCGCATATGGGAAGTGAGATCGACAACCCGCACTTTTTTACCTCGGATTTTAGAAATTCGATTTTTCGTAATTCCTCGTCGTGATTTATGAGCGAGGTTGGTGGTAACAATGACACTATACCCAAAAAAATGGGAAAAAAAGAGATTTTTTGTGGTATTTTCCGCGTTGCAGGTCAATCAGGTACCAAACCTTCCCAGGATACCAAGGGTGAATGCCATGACCAGAAGTGCCACGGTCTCTGTCATACCCAGCACAATCATGTAGTTGCCAAATCCCTTACCTGTCTCTCCCATGGCGTCACATGCACATGCGGCGCATTTACCCTGGAAATATGCCGAAAGACCAATAGCAGCGCCGCAGAAGGCACCAATCCACCATAGATATATTCCCTGAGCGGCCAACTCATACATCTGGTTCATGACGATCATGCCATAAATCGTTTGGGTTAACGGTGCCCCGACAAATGCAATGAGCATGAACGCAGCCGGCTTGTTCTGGCTATAGTTCTTCTTCCATGCCCCAATGGCAGCCATCCCGGCCGTTCCTGCTCCTGCTGCAGATCCGCAGGCAGCGAGGGCGAGCACCAGGCTCAGTCCCAGGTCCTGAAATTGGGTCATCAGGTTTGCATCCATGATATCCTCATCTTATTTATTCCTCTTTGAACGGTTCATATGCCGTTCCGCTCCATATTACATTCGCATGTCCCGAAAATTCGAGCACGTTAAGCCTGACGCCATGCACGAGCACTGACATCGGTCCCAGAACGATATTTAAGCTATGTCCGGTGATAAGAATTACTACTCCTGCGATAAGGGCAACAATCCCGTCGCCGAATCCGAATGCCAGGGTATTCGTGGTTTCTGATATTGCAAGGCTGGCAAGGCCAACTGCGAAGAGACGAATATACGAAACTACATCAGTAAAATTATTCACAATACTCAATGCCACAGTCCCCAACCCAGTTGCGATCCCCTTCAGCACGTTCCGCTGGGGATGTGTGAAGAATATCACGAGGAGAACCCCTGCTACAATCAGCCAGATACCGAATCCCGGGAACGGCACGCCGAGGATGAGTGTCCGTGCGAGGAAAAAAGCCGTCCAGAGGACGCAAATCCAGCCGATATCCGCGAACAGGGTAAGCGAGGGATATTTGAGCGCTGCATTCCAGGAATGGGCGAGGGATAAGTGCAGCGCACCCAGGAAAAAGCAGAAAGTCTGCATGAAGCCCGCATCGTTCAGCTGAGGCACAAGTGGCTGATATCCCATGGCCAGGAACCATGACTGGCCAAAAAAAGTTCCCGTGAGAAGGCCCCATATGAGTGCGCATGATCCGAGCATGTAAAAGAGCCTGATCGTGGTTTTCATCTCAGGGTTCTGATCGATTGTGCTTTTGAGAACAAATCTCTGCAATACTAATGTGATCAGGATATAGACAAGCCCATACCCTGCATCGCCTATGAGAATACCAAAAAAAATACTGAAAAATATAAGGAAAATGGGGCTTACATCACGTTCATGATATCCCGGAGTGAGTCCGAGGATGCCGAGCACGGGTTTTATAAGATTGACCCATTGAGGATTGCGGATGAGGGTCGGTACCGCATCCACATCTGACGGGTCGGAAATCTGGATCCCCCATTTCCTGGACCTGGCCTCGGAAAGGAGCGGGTCCTCGCTATCAACCGGGATATAGCCCGTGACATACATGAACTCCCCCTCCCTGCCCATCCCGCGAAGGACTTCCCGGAGTTCTATCTCCTTCTCGAGTTTTGTCTTAATCACGGTGAGAGATTCATGAAAACGAACATGATCGCGGATCTCCTTCCGAATCGCATCCAGTGTAGTGTGGATTTCAGCCAGTTCGGTTTTCAATGCCGTGATACCCTTCTTTGGTGGCAGCACTTCGGGATACGGATAGTCATACTCGCTTTGCGAAATCGCGACACAATGGGCAATGTCCCCTGTGGTAAAGATCGTCTTTACGACCACGTCTTTGGAAAAGTTCCCCGTTTCTTTTACAGGAACTTCCAGCAGTCGAAGAAATACTCCATGTGCCCTCAGATCCTCCACCTGTTCCTGGTCAATATCCCCCCAGTTCTCCCATTCGCGAACCTGGCCGAGGATACTTCTTGAGAGGGATTCCAGCTGGTCCTGCCTCTTGGCAAGATCAATAAGCCGGCCGGAAACCTCGGTCCAGTCCCCTGCAACTGTCTCCTGTGAAGTTGTCTCAATCCCTAACGCTATCGCGGAGTCGAGGACATCAATCGAGGAGTTGATATAAGATACTTTCTCCTTGAGCCCGGTAATGTCGCTCCCGGCAGGTATATTCTGGTGCTCCACGTGGAGGACACCGAGAGATCGCAGGTATCTCACGGTGGATTCGGCATCAGCGGTTTCGCAGATGATTGTAGCTTTCTTCATCGGGACAATCATTCAGCCGCCGCCTGTGCGTTGGACTCCTCGATCTTTTTCTTCGCAATCTTGCTTCTGCCCACCGCGTTTGTCATCTGGTCGCCGAGATGAATCTTGATGAGGCGGATGGCCTCTTTTGCTTCAGGGATCTTCACCTTTTCGAACAGGTTCACCCGCTGCGTGGTGATGCGCAATTCCTGGCTGAGGATCGCGATTCCCTCACCGACCACACGCTCTTCCTGCAGAAGGGAGACAATCTCTCTCAATTCCACAAGAGCCCTGTCAACCCATGGCGGGGTGAGGAATAGGTCATATTCTGCCAATCCGAACTCGGTACGCTCGAACAACGGGAGATCAACCCCCGCAACATTTTTCCTCGATGTGACAACCCGGACAGGCGTGAGCCATTCCACGATTGTCGGATATTCGTTCAGGAGCCCGGCCCATTCCCTTGCAGATCCTTTTTTTTCTGAGAGTGCCTTCGTGACATCCTTCATTGCATTCTGCAGGTGGACGATCTCGAGCTGCAGCTGCTGCTTCTTCAGCTGCAGCGTGGGAAGATACCGCTCGTACTGCCGCAGGGCATCCCGTATCCTCTTCAGTTCACCCTGGGATAATTTCACTTTCATGCGTCTTCGGCCAGTGTGTGTCGATCATTGATCTTTTGATCCCGGTCTCTTCAGGAGAAAAGCAGTCACTCAAAATTTCCCAGCCCAGGTCAAGTGCCCTTTCAAGGGGAATATTGACGCCAAGGGACATCATCTTCTCCTCGAAAATCTTCCCGTATTTCAGGAGTTTCTGATCCCATGGACTCATCTGAAAGCCCATAGCTTGCTTCTCAAGGGTCTCACGATACTCGGCAAAGAGCTGGATCATGGTGTCCATGATTGTCCGGTGGTCATCGCGGGTCTTCCCGTTCACCTGCTGCTTCAGCCTGCTCAGGGATCCAAACGGTTCAATCACGCCGTTTTTCAGGTAAAACTGCCCTTCTGTTATGTAGCCGGTGTTGTCAGGGATGGGGTGTGTCACGTCGTCGCCAGGCATGGTGGTTGCAGCAAGGATGGTGATCGAACCTGCGGTGTCAAAGTCGACCGCCTTCTCGTATCTCGATGCAAGCTGGCTGTAGAGATCACCCGGGTATCCCCGGTTCGACGGGATCTGTTCCATGGTGATCGATATAACCTTGAGTGCATCGCAGAAATTGCTCATGTCTGTCAGCAGCACGAGCACACGCCTTCCGGAAAGCGCAAAATGTTCGGCCACTGCAAGGCTGATGTCAGGAACAAGGAGGCATTCGACGATCGGATCTGCTGCGGTATGCATGAACACGATTGACCGGGAGAGCGCCCCGTGCTCCTCGAGGGTGTCCCTGAAAAAAAGGTAATCATCATACTTCAGCCCCATTCCTCCGAGAATGATGATATCGACCTCAGCCTGGATCGCGATCCTCGCGAGAAGTTCGTTGTAGGGCTCCCCTGCAATAGAAAATACGGGGAGTTTCTGGGATTCTACGAGGGAGTTAAAGACATCGATCATGGGGATACCTGTACGGATCATCTTATCGGGGATGATTCTCTTCACCGGATTGACAGGGGGCCCCCCGATATCAACAAGGTCATCGGTAAGTTCAGGGCCCCGGTCAAGGGGCATCCCGCTCCCGTTGAAGATGCGGCCAAGGAGTGAATCTCCGGTGGAGACCCGCATCGGGTGCCCGAGGAATCTGACTCGGTCCCCAGTGGAAATGCCACGGCTCCCGGCAAAGACCTGGAGGAACACCTTCTTTCCGTCTAGCCGGATCACCTGCGCAAGCGAAGTCCCGCGCCCGGTTATCACCTGTGCGAGTTCCATGTTTCCCACGTCCTCTGCCTCGACGGTGATGACATCGCCGGCAATCTGCGTGATCTTCGAGTAATACTTATGCATGGGTCCCTTTCACCATCCTCTCCTGTAAAAGACCCCTGATCTCCTGTTCTGTCCTCACGAACTCGTCACTCTTCCAGGCAGCAGAATTCCATCCCCGGAATATCTGCCGCAGCTGCTGGAAGAAGTGAAGCGCCTCATCCTTGGTGCTGAATGAAAACTCCGAATCCAGGATATAGTAAATGAAATCGAACACGTAGATCTGCCGTTCCTGCGGTGTCGCTTCATCCACGGGATCGAACGCGTTCTGCTGGAGGTAGACGGAGTCAAAGAATTCGGCCTTTAAGTACTCGATATAATCGGAGAGCGAGGTCCCCTCTTCCCCGACCACTTTCATCATCTGGGACACATCGTTTCCCTTGCGGAGGATCTCCCTGCCCCTCATCCTCTGGGTCTCATCGATAATACTCCTGTATTTGCTCCAGCTGATGAGTGGGTCGATTGCAGGATATCGTCGTGCATCGGAACGGCTCCGTGAAAGGCCGTGGAATGCGCCCACAACTTTCAAGGTCGCCTGGGTCACCGGTTCCTCAAAGTTTCCTCCGGCAGGGCTGACCGCACCACCGATGGTGACCGAACCGGTCGTGCCGTTGTTGAGCCGGACGACACCTGCCCTCTCATAGAACGAGGCGATATGCGACTCGAGGTATGCGGGAAATGCCTCCTCACCGGGGATCTCCTCGAGCCTTCCCGACATCTCCCTCATAGCCTGTGCCCAGCGGGACGTTGAGTCGGCAAGGAGGAGCACATTAAGTCCCATCTGCCTAAAATATTCGGCGATCGTAACTGCGGTATAGACACTCGATTCCCTCGCGGCGACAGGCATGGAACTCGTGTTACAGATGATCACGGTCCGGTCGCTCAACGGCCGGTCCGTCCGGGGATCAATCAGGGTCGGGAATGTCTTGATCGTCTCGACAACTTCTCCTGCACGCTCGCCGCAGGCTGCGATCACGACGACGTCCGCATCCGCATGCCTGCTGATCAGTTGCTGCAGCACCGTTTTTCCCGCCCCAAAGGGACCTGGAATACAGTATGTGCCTCCCCTCGCGACGGGGAAAAGGGAGTCGATCAGCCGCATCTTGGTGACAAGGGGTTCGGTGGGTTTGAGTTTCTCTCTGTACGCCTTAATCGGGATCTTCACGGGCCAGATCTGGCTGAGAAAGACCGGATGGGTGGATCCCTTTTCATCCACGAGCCGGGCCACCGGCTGGCGCTTGGTGTATCCTCCGGGTTCTGCCACTGATTCGACCCTGAATATTCCCTCCCACGAGAAGGGAACCATGCAGGAGTGCCGGAACAGTTTCTCCTCAACGAAACCGACTGCATCACCAGCACGCACCATGTCTCCCGATCTGACGAGGGGCGAAAAGTTCCACTCCTTTGATTCAGGCAGCGGATCGATATAGATGCCTCGTTTTAGGAAAAAGCCGCACCGGGAGGCCAGCTCTGGTAATGGATTCTGGAGGCCGTCAAAAATCTGGCCAAGCATCCCTGGCCCAAGTTCGACAGAAAGGAGTTCACCGGTGAACTCGACCTTCTCTCCTACTTTCAGGCTCCCCGTATCCTCGTACACCTGCATCTCGGCGAGATTGCCACGGACACGGATGATCTCGGACTTTAGGCGTTCTTCCCCGTGCAGGATATACGCAACCTCGTTCTGCATGACCGGGGAGTCGAACTGTGCAGTCACCATGTTTCCGCTGATCTTTGTTATCAGGCCGGTCCGTTGTGCAGTCATGGATCACCCCGGAGTTACGAGGACGCGGTGAAGCATACGGGCCGCATCTGCATTCAGGACATTCTCCCACCGGATGAGGATAAGCAGCTTATATGCATAGGTTATCAGCAGGTCAACATCAAAATAATGCCCTGTTGCAAGATGCTCAAGTGCGTTCCAGCGTTCCTCGTCAAGTGCGAGTTCTGCCTCAAGGAGAGAAGGATTTCCCATGGCAGCCGCGGTCGAAGTTGCTAAAAAGGGATCTCCAAAGCCGCTACCCCGGAGGGAAGTGGACGGATCTCGGTGTATCTTCTGGGCACGAATCTTCACAAGCTCATTCCTCAGTGCAGTGTCAAAATCAACCCATTTCCTGATTGTCTTCTGTCCTTTTTCGTATGACGGATATTCTGGTGCCTGCGGCAGAGATGAAAGCAGGGCATAGTCTGGCTCCGGTATCCGGCGGTGGCACATGTCGAGAAACTGCTCGTAGGAGAACGGGGGTTTTGTCCCGAACTGGAGGACCGGGAGACTCGGGATAAGATAGGGATAAAAATCTGCCATCTTCTCTCATCCCTTTCGCGAATCTTCGAGGATGTTCTTTAACTTTGGCTTTAAGTGTTCTCCGATGAAGTCCGCCAGGCTTTCATCTGAAAAATCGAACCATGATCTGCCACTGTCGTAACTGATGATGAACCCGCCGGAAATTTCATCTGATGACTTGAGTCGGATCTCCTTCTTTGTCGCTTCCGACAGGGTGTGAAGATAATGGTTTTCGAATGATTCGAGATCCTCTTTTCTCATCATTATCTCGATACTTCCCGGTTCACTCCTTCCGGATCGGAGAATCATCTCTGACAGGAGCCGGGATAATGCTTCGGGGGTGAGGGCTTTTTGGGTGTCGGAGATGATGAGAGCCCGGAGCATGCTGTTTATTTCACTCCTGATAGAGAGGAGCAGGTCCCTGCCTGCCTGGGCAAGCAGTGCCCTCTTGTTCTCCTCTTCGCGGCGAATCTTCTCGTGTGCATCAGAGAGCATCCTGTCTGCCTGAAGTTTCGCGGATGAGATGATCTCCTCCGCCCTTTGTCGGGCAAGATCCTCTATCTGCCGGGCTTTTTCTTCCGCGGCTTGTATTCCTTCACTCTGAATCTTGTCAATCAGGTCCCTGATATCTTCTGCCATAGGGTGCCCCCACCACTTGTCGCTCTTAAATAGCATAAGATCCTCCATTCATATCAACCCGCTCACGCAACCATCAGGATAACCGGATTGTTTCATGGAGACAGGGTAGTCATAGGTGTATCCTATACACTGGTATGGAAAATGCCAGGTTTTTCGCCCTTTTCCCACTGCTTTACAATATGCGCGTCGATGGGTTTATATTGCACGATAAGTGCGACGGCCAGGTTATAAAAGCAAATATATTTATAGTATTGAAACTATAGGGGATATGCCTCAGTGAGGAACCGACTGGGGATACGTGCCAGGGTGATATGAGTCCCTGTATCAAAACGGCTGAAGATACACGGGCGGTCGAGACATATCGCCAGGGGGCCGAACAAATGTTCAGGAAACATCCTGCCATGATGGTGTGGATCCGATGGCCAAGGTCGGCAAAATTGGCCATGGGTGAATACGACATCCCATCAATGGGGCCGAAGAGGTATGTTCAAGGAACATGATGCCGGGGTGCCAGGAACAAGCATCTCAAAACGGCGGACGAGATGCATGTGAACAAGATGTGGTATCCTGGGGCCGAGCATGTGTGTCCGTTATACTCCTCACGGGGCACATCGTAAAAAGTACTTATTTTTCTGATTATTTTTATTAAGCCATCCACACGGGAGTGCATACCCACATGCATGATGTTCATGATTGAGAATACGGTTCACAAAAGGGGGTTGTGTGGCATCAACAGGAGGCTTCAACCCTGCCCCGAGGGACAGGGTATCCACCATGGATTGGAACGTTCAGTCGGTGATTTAGTTGGACACTAATACACCTGCAATAAGATGGAAAGCAATCATAATTAAATCTTTTGGAATCAACAGAGCCTTTCAAAATGGTTTTTTATGAAAAAGGAGGGCATTTTTCAGTTAAAGGCAGTGGTACTGGTCAAGTCTGAATACATACAAAAAATGGGATAGTACAATGCTCAGTCAGGGATCAATATTCATGAGAAACTTAAGGGAGTGAGGACCCTGTGCCTGGTGGTCACTCATCCTCAATACACCTTTCGTCTTTCGTGGAGCGTTTCTTCCCGCACCGGCCATCACCCTGTCTTTCCGATATACCCCTCATTCCCCTGGCGAAAAAAACTGCATGGGTCAGTCAGGTCTTCAGGGAACGGAGCCCTTCCCTGAATTCATCCATGTACTCTTGCATCGAGAGCGACCCTTCAGGAAACGGGCAGTCGGGATCCCTCATCCGTTCGATAGTGGGATTCGTGGGGAGCAGGAGGTCAAGGGATATTCCGCTCCTCGCACATGCCCGGATCATCGCCTCCCTGAATATGCCGATACAGTATGCGGTTCTCTTTTTGTATATGTCCCTTGTCTTCAGGAGATACCCTTCCAGGCGGTAGGTTTCAATCTCCAGGAAGTCAGCAAGGACCACAGGGTCGGTGCATTTTCCAAGCATGTAGTAGTAATGAGCGAAGGGATACATGAGCTCCAGTTCTGCAGGGACCGTGCCACATGTCCCGAATATGACCAGGTGATATTCCCCATCAGTGAACACATCGCCGATCAGCCTCCTGAAGAGCCGATGACTGGGACTACTGCTGTAGGGTTTTCGGAGTGCGCACGGGATGAAGATTGCGAGGTCCCGTGAAGGTATGGAGTATGAATCGATAATGAACCGGTAGGCTTCCTCAAACACCGGGTGGTAGAACGGGGGCTCTGTCAGGGAGAGAGCGGGATCTGGTTCCTGTCCCCGGGATGCTGCTGGCATAGTCATGGCAGTGGGAAAGGATAAGTGTGGATCAGGCAGCATAGCATACCCTTGCTGGGGATTGAACGGGCAGGATATTCTCGCCCGGCTGGCAACACTCTCGGATCCCGAAGAGGTCTCTTTTTCCAGCTATTGGTTTCTGATGAATCCTTTCTGGATAAGATCCGACAGCCAGTTGTCCAGAAAGTGTGCAAGCTCGTTCCTTGCTTTCAGGTCCACTTTCCCCGGTGCAGGATAGACAACCCTCTTCTCTTCAAGGACCTGGAAGGTGAGTGGTTCTGCGGTCTTTTTCTGGTGATCCACCCGTATCTCCATGTCCGGATCCGCATACATCACGCCCTCCTCTTCGGGATTCTGGGAGAGTGCATAGACATCATCCGAGAGCTTGTCAATACAGAGCGGCACATTGGGCGGACTCTCAATCACTGCATACTGGCGGACATCGAAGACGCCGATTTTTGCCATTTTCTGGTATATTGATTGGAATACATCCTGCATGGTCTTCCTGTACCCTCTTTCAATAGTTGAGAGGATTGGGTTGATAAACATTCTCCAGGATCCTGTCTTTTCAGGAGGGACAATCCTTTCTGGCAGGACGCTCAGATCGGCGACAGATGTTCGAGGAGGATTTGGAGTCCGATCCCGATCAGGATTACGCCTCCCAGTATCTCGATCTTTTCACCGAACTTCTCACTCATGAATCCCCCGAGCATGGCCCCGGAGGATGCAAAGAGGAAGGATATAATCCCTGCCGCGAGAGCGACCAGGAGGATATTTCCGGCAATCAGTCCGAGCGATAATCCCACCCCGAGAGAATCGATACTCGTGGCGACAGCAAGGATCAGGATGCTGGACAAAGAGAGAAAATCCGTGTGTTCTCTCCCGGAATCACCCCTAATCCCCTCGTAGATCATTTTTCCGCCAATAAGGGAGAGAATGATGAATGCGATCCAGTGATCGATTCCAGAAATCAATCCAAGAAGCGTGGTTCCGGCTCCCCACCCGAGCAGCATCATCCCGGCCTGGAATGAGCCGAACGCGACACCCAGGATAATAGCAAGACGCACTCTCTGTAAGGGAGTAGACGTGGCTGCTGCCAGCGACACTGCGAAGCAGTCCATGGATAGCGAGATGCCGATCAGGATGATGAGGGGGAGATCCATGTATCATTATGGGTGGAGAGTGATCGCTATAAAAAGGCGTGACATCCATCGCACATCGTATGACCAGATCGTCATTCCATGGATGCTGTAATGGTGGTCAAAATCAAGAGATCCTGGTGAAAGGATCAGCCCTATTAAAAAAAAGAAGGCCTTACACGAGGCTTCGTGATACTCAATAGATCATCTGTGAAAAATAGTGTATATGGATCCCATCGGGGGACTCCTCACGCCCGGCGCCTACCCCGGGTTTTCCCTCTGGTACCGTTCTGTTCATTGAAACTGCGGGTTATGCAGTATAACCTGCCTGATACAATCCAATTATATTGTGTCAGTCATAATTTCTGACCATGAGAAAGAGAATACTGTGTATAATGGCAGTTCTTTTTGCACTGGTGCTGATCATAACACCGGCTGCTGCAGCATCCTATACTTCAAAGTTGCCCGGTTTCCAGTACCCGGCAATGAAGATCTTTACGCCGGTGACGAATGATAAAACCCCCAATACTGCGCTCCTTTCTGCCGTCACGGCAAGGAACTATGGATCGCATTACAACGGGTATATCCGGTGTTTCCTCGGGTAAGTGCAGGAACATATCAATCCCTTTGATCTCTGGGATTCAGGACAGCAGGAGATGATCTTCCTGCACTCCTGGTATCTCCGGATGATCGGAACAGGAAGAATGTGCAATTTTATAATATCGCTGTCCTGTACGCGAAGAGAATGGTATGAATTGTATGAACTCGTTCGGGAAGGAATATCAGGATATTTCAGGCTTCTTTTCCGCATCACACCATTTCACAACTGTTATAGCAAGGGATAACACCATGTTACTTAATAGCATGGCAGGGAGGGGTGGGTATTCAAAAGGTCGGGTACGACGAGATATATACCCGGTCGCTCCGTGACCCGGAGCATTTCTGGGGTGAGGCAGCAGAACAGGTCTCATGGATCCGGCCATGGGATCGCGTGCTCGACACCTCCAATTCTCCCTTCACCCGGTGGTTTTCGGGAGGAGTGCTCAACACCTGTTACAACGCCCTAGATCGGCACATTGAATGTGGGAACGGGGATCGCATTGCCCTCATTTATGACAGCCCTGTAACCTCAACCATCAGAAAATATACGTACCGGGAGCTCCGTGATCTGGTTGCAAGGTGTGCGGGAGGTTTGCGGGGACTCGGGGTGCAGAAAGGGGACAGGGTTGTCATCTACATGCCCATGATCCCCGAAGCGGTCATCTCCATGCTTGCCTGTGCGAGGATCGGGGCGGTTCATTCGGTAGTCTTCGGGGGATTTGCTCCCCGGGAGCTCGCATCCCGCATCAGGGATGCCAGGCCGAAGGCAGTTCTCATTGCATCGTGTGGTATAGAGGTAAACCGCATCATCCCGTACAAACCCCTCATAGATGAAGCAATCTCTCTTGCGGGTGTCCCAGTGGATCACTGCGTGATCGTCCAGAGGCCTCAGCACCGGGCCGAACTCTCTGAAAAGAGGGACCGGGAATGGGCAGGATTCATGGATACCGCACAGCCTGCGGAATGCGTTCCCCTGCAGGCAACCGATCCGCTCTACATTCTCTATACATCAGGGACCACCGGGATCCCGAAAGGGGTCGTCCGTGACTGTGGCGGGCACCTTGTTGCACTCCTCTGGAGCATGAAGCATATCTACGGGTTGGTACCCGGAGAGACCTTCTGGGCGGCATCGGATGTCGGCTGGGTCGTCGGGCATTCCTACATCACGTACGCTCCTCTTGCGTTCGGGAGCACGAGTATCCTCTACGAGGGCAAGTCGGTAGGGACGCCTGATCCCGGGGCGTTCTGGCGGGTGGCATCTGATCATCGTGTACACGTGCTCTTCTGTGCACCCACCGCGCTGCGGGCTATCAAGCGTGAGGATCCCGAAGGGACGTACATGAAGAAGTATGATCTCTCCATGCTCAGGACGCTCTTTCTCGCCGGTGAGCGGTGCGACCCCGACACTCTTGCATGGGCACGCTCCCGGCTCTCGATCCCCGTCATCGATCACTGGTGGCAGACAGAGACCGGGTGGGCTATTGGAGCGAACCCGGTGGGGATATCCATGCTCTCCGTGAAGCCTGGTTCCTGCACAAAGGCCATGCCCGGCTACGATGTGCATGTGCTGGATGACAGGGGGTGCGAGGTTACACCGGGAATCACCGGGAATATCGTGATCCGCCTCCCCCTCCCCCCGGGATGTTTCACGACACTCTGGCAAAAGGATGAGGAGTGCAAAAGAACCTATTACACTGCATATCCGGGATACTACCTTACAGGGGATGCCGGGTATATCGATGATGAGGGGTACCTCTGGATCATGGGCCGGACGGACGATATCATCAACACGGCCGGTCACCGGCTCTCAACAGGTGCGATGGAGGAGGTGCTTGCGTCCCACCCGGACGTGGCTGAGTGTGCGGTCACAGGTGTCGCCGACGAGGTGAAGGGGGAGATCCCTATAGGATTCGTGGTCCTCAAGGCAGGAGTGCAGCGAGAGAACGGGGATCTCGTCCGTGAGCTTGTCCATCTGGTCAGGGAACGAATCGGCCCGATCGCATCTTTCAAGGTGGTGGTAGTGGTGAGCAGGCTCCCGAAGACGCGGTCAGGGAAGATCCTGCGAGGGGTGATGAAGAAGATCGCCGATGGTGAGCGGTATTCGGTTCCGGCGACAATCGAAGACCCGGCGGTTCTCACGGAGGTTGCAGAGAGCCTCCTGGGGATAGGGTATCCGAAAGCGGCGTGATATTCTCCAGGGCACCTGAAACGCCGCCACCACTTTTTCCATTCCGCGTACGTTTTGCGAGCGTTCCACCGGAGGATATTTTGCATGGGTGTGTGGAATCCTGATCAGGGAGGCGACGCAAGGATGCTTATCGGGATGGATGTCGGCGGCACGAATACCGACCTTGCCATGGTGGGAGAGGAGATCGTATCCGAGAAGGTCTCCAATACCAGGGGGATACGTGAGGCTCTCCTTAAAATACGTATCCCCGGGAGGCTTGCGGTCAGCACCTCGACTCCGCTCAACAGGGTGCTCGCGGGGACACCTGTCACGGTGCAGACCATCCTTGTGCCCGGGCCGGGCCTCTTCTGGCCCGGAGGCGTGAAAGGAGCGGTCAACCACTGCGGGGACGTGGTTGAGCCCATCGATCCACAGGAGATTAGAGAGATTCTCATGCGGGATCGCGGAGATGCCCTCGCCATTGCAGGAAAGTTCTCGGTAAGGAATCCTGCGCTCGAGAAGGAGATTGCATCCCTTGCCCATGCACAGTATCCGGTGGAGAGGACTTCCATGAGCTACCACCTTGCAGATCTCGACTTCCCGGGGCGAATCGCGACCACCCGGCTGAATGCCGCGATGAAGGAGACCGTCACGTGGCTGGCAGGCGAGATCGGGGCGGAGAGGGGTGATGTGCTCTTCTTCAAGGGGGACGGGGGACTGATCCCGCCGGGATACGCGGTCAACAATCCTTCGGTTCTTGCGCATTCAAGTGCTGCCGCGGTTGCGCTCGGTGCCCGGTACCTCTCGGGAATTACCGATTGCACGGTGATAGATATCGGCGGGACCACCACGGATCTTGTTCCCCTTCTGCGAGGGGTTCCCCGGATGGAGTTACTCGTCCATGGCGGGGAGAGGACCGTGACCCGGGCGGTGGTCGCACAGTCGTTCCCTTACGGGGGAGATTCCCTGGTAGAGGGTGGTCTTTTACCCCGGAGGCTCGGCGATGCCCTGGCGTTTGGGGGAAGTCATCCGACGCTCACTGATGCCCTGAACGTAACCGGTGAAGAGATCGGGGACGCAGCCGCTTCACGGAGGCTCTCCCGGGAATCAGCAACCTCTGTGATTGAAACGTATCTCGACCGGATATCAAGGGCAGTCTCCTCAATCGGGACCCGGCATCTCGTGGGTGCGGGCTACCTCGCACCGTTCCTGGTTCCCGGGATAGCCAGTCGATGCGGGGTCCGGTATACGATACCTCCCCACTGGGATTGTGCCAATGCCGTAGGGGTCGCCGTCTCGAGGGTGAGTCTTTCGCTGCATGCACGGTTTGACTCGGGCCGTGGCTGGGTCGCCTTCAATGGCGAGCACCAGCCGCTCAGGTCAATGGGGGACGATGACGCACTTGTCGGGATCTGCAAGGAGGAGGTGCAGAAAAGGGCGATCGCAGCAGGTGCACACCCGGAAGATGTACGTGACATAGAGGTCCTCCATGTCCATTCCTACGACGTTATCCGGGGTGCCTCCCGGAGCTCCCGGATTGCTGACGTGGTGGTTCAGGTTGCCCCTGGGATCACCGTGAAGGCACCATGACAACCGCACTCGTGTTCCATCCTGACTTCCTCCTCCACGAACAGTCCCGCGATCACCCCGAACGGAGAGAGCGCCTCTCCTACACCATCGACCAGATCAGGGAAGAGGGGCTGATGCACCACCCTGCTGTGAAGGTAATCATCCCCGGATTCGCATCCATGGAGGCGGTCTCCCGGGTGCACCATCCCGAGTACCTGGCATTCCTGGAGCACGCGAGCAGAACGGGCGGTTTCATCGATTTTGATACGAACGTCCCTCCCAACCTCCTTTCCCACGCACTCCTGGCAGCGGGAGGGGCGATACGGGCGGCCGATGCCGTCCTCGACGGGGAGGCAGAGAATGCCTTCGCACTGGTCCGTCCCCCGGGCCACCATGCACGCCCGGGGACAGGGGCGGGATTCTGCTACCTGAACAACATGGCGATCATGGTCCGGCATGTGCAGCAGAGGGGCTTGGAGAAGGTGATGATCCTCGACTGGGACGCCCATCATGGTGACGGGACCCAGGCGTTCTTTTACGAAGATCCCTCTGTGCTTTTCACGTCAATTCACCAGAGTCCTTTCTATCCCGGTTCGGGAAGTATCGATGAGACGGGCTACGGGCCAGGGACGGGATACACTGCCAACATGCCGGTTCCCGCCGGTACCGGCGACGAGAGCTATACCTATCTCCTTGAGACGATAATCGAACCATTCGCCCGCGAATTCCGTCCTGATCTCATCGCAGTATCCGCGGGACAGGACAACCATTTCACCGATCCCCTCACGGGACTCGCACTCACGGCAGCAGGATATGCCGGACTGATGAAGGGAGCAGTAGGACTGGCAAGGGAACTCTGCGAGGGAAGGCTCGTCGCGATTCTTGAGGGAGGGTACAGTGTCGAGGGAGGCCTCCCCTACACCAACCTCGGGATCCTTGCGGCAATGGCAGGTCTCGATCTCCGGTCCATAAGGGAACCGGAAGTCTACCGGGAGTGGCTGATCCGTGTGAGCGATCCATCGGCTCATACAAGGGTGCGGGAGAACGCACATGCGCTTCGGACCCGACTGGCACCATACTGGGCGTGCTTTCGGTGACAAGATTACAATACACTCTGTCTGAACGCTGGAATAATGTAGGAACAGGGTTTACATGACTTCGGAAATGGCAGCACCAAAGATCCGCATCGGTTTGATCCAGGCACCCGCAGGAGAAAATGTCCGGGAGAACCTTGAACGTACACTCCGGATGGTTGAGGATGCCCTGTCAAGAGGTGCCCGGATTATTTGCCTGCAGGAACTCTTTTCAGCTCCATATTTCCCGAATTCACACGGGGCCGATGCTGAACGATACGCAGAGACTGTCCCCGGGAATACCACGCGGATTCTCTCCGATCTCGCCCGTGATCATGAAGCGGTGATCATCGCCCCCCTCTTTGAACGGGGGACCGACGGGAGGTTCTACAACGCCGCGGTCATCATCCGGCCAGACGGCACACTTGGCAGGATCTACCGGAAGGTGCACATCCCCGAGGATCCTCACTATTTCGAGAAGGAGTATTTCACGGAGGGGTCGGTGTATATGGTTGAGGATACGCCGTTTGGCAGGATCGCAGTCCTCATCTGTTACGACCAGTGGTTTCCGGAAGCGGCAAGAGCGGTCACCCTCCTCGGTGCCGGGATCATCTTCTACCCTACCGCGCTCGGGTACATCCGGGATCTCGATGATCCCTGCGAGGGAGACTGGAAGGAGGCCTGGCAGACGGTCCAGAGGGGTCATGCCATCGCAAACGGGATCCATGTCGCCGCAGTAAACAGGGTGGGGGTAGAAGGGGATCTCCGATTCTTCGGGGGATCGTTTCTCTGCGATGCATTCGGCACTATTATTGCTGAAGGAGGTGACAGTGCCGAGGTCGTGATCGGAGATGTCGATCTCTCCATGAACGATTGTGTCAGGGAGGGATGGGGATTTCTGAGAAACCGGCGCCCGGACACGTACCTGCCGATCGTCCAGGTGCAGTCCTCAATCTCGCGGTCTTATCCGGCGAATGCCGGATATCAGATGCCGGCGGAATGGGAACCCCACCAGGGAGTCTGGCTCTCGTGGCCGTATGACAACGACACATTCTTTGACCTCCCCCGCGTTGAGGAGACCTACTTTGAGATGATCAGGGCTCTCCAGGGTATGGAGAGGGTCTTTCTATTGGTCCGCGATCAGGAGATGCACATGAGGGTGCAGGACTTCCTCTCGGGCCGCGGTATCGACACCCGGCAGGTGCGGTTCATCGTCCATGAATACGCGGACGTCTGGTTCAGGGATTATGGTCCGACATTCCTCGTGCACGGGAGGGACACGGGTGTTGCGATGGTCGACTGGAAATTCAATGCCTGGGGCGGGAAGTATCCCGAACTCGAGGCCGACGATTGCATCCCGTCAATGCTTGGGAGGCTGCTGAACTGCACGCCCTACACCCCGAAAATGGTGCTGGAGGGCGGCGCGATCGATGTCGACGGGTGCGGAAGCCTCCTGACCACCGAGCAGTGCCTCCTCCATCCCAACAGGAACCCTGGGATGGGCAGGCAGGAGATCGAAACGACACTTTGCAATTTCCTGGGAGTCTCTCGCTGCATCTGGCTGAAGGGTGGAATTGCAGGGGACGACACCGACGGGCACGTCGATGATGTCGCCCGGTTTGTCAATCCCCGGACTGTGGTATGTGCTCTCGACGATGACCGGGAGAGTGAACATTACGAAGTTCTTTTGGAAAATTTCAGGATCCTCAAGGCTGCATCTGCATGTGACGGTTCACCATTGCAGATAGTCCCTCTTCCCATGCCAGACGCTCTGGATGAACCGGTTCCCGCGAGCTACACCAATTTCTATATCGCGAACGGAGTGGTACTCGTTCCCACATTCAACGATCCTGCAGACGGGCGGGCGCTCCGGACTCTCCAGGGCCTTTTTGAGACCCGCCGGGTGATCGGGATCGACTGCAGGGAGATGATAAGAGGTATGGGGGCCATCCACTGCGTGAGCCAGCAGTTTCCCTCGCCGTAAGCGGCAGAGATACCCCGGGTACTTGAATGGTTCCGTGCTCCTGGTTATTCTTTGCCCGAGGGGAATGAGAAGTGGAGGTGAACAAGGACCCAGGCATGGCCGGTTCCCTTCAATACGACGGTACACCTCCCTTCAGAACGTGTGCGGCGTACACCATCAAAAAAAACGCACGTTCCTTTTATCCAGCTGATCGTCCCGATGGCCTCCACGCGGGTGTCCAGGAAGCTCAGATCCTTCACGTGGCCCATACTCCTCTCCAGGAATTCGCGGAACTCCCCGATGTCGCTGAACTGGTCAAGAGGCCAGAAGCTAAACCCGGAACACTCCTCATCTGCATGGGAGAGGAGACCCGGGATATCGCCATCATTCCAGAGCCGCACCATCATATCGAGCGTGTCAAGCACCTGAAGGCGCGTCTGCTGACTCGGATTCATGAGGGTATGGTAGGAGATCAATCCATACAATGATATCGACTATCCGGTGCCGTCTGTTCTATCCGAAACACTCCCTCTCTTCAGGAAGCAGGTGATCCGCCAAACGTGAAGAACACCGTGGTGCCCTTATCGACCTCCGACTCGACCCAGATTGCCCCTCTGTACCTCTGGATGATCCTCTGGACGATCGTGAGCCCGATTCCTGCTCCTTCGTACTCCTGGGCGGGGTGGAGCCTCTGGAATACCCCGAATATCTTGTCGCGATACTGCATATCAAAGCCGACCCCGTTATCCCTGACATAATACACGATCCTCCCATCCTTTTCCATGCTGCCCACCTCGATCTTTGCAGGATCGCGTTTCCTTGTGAATTTCATTGCATTCGAGAGGAGGTTTGAGAATACCTGCCTGACAAGCGAGGGATCGCCAGTGAGGGGGGGTAATTCCTTGATGTTGAACTTGATATCCCTGCCCTCACCCTGCGGCAGGAGTTCTTCTATGATCTCCTTTACGAGAGGAGAAGGATAGACAGTCTGGTCCACGAGCGGCTGCCGGGACATACGGGAGAAATTCAGGATGGCATCGATCAACTGCCCCATCTGGTAGACGTTGTACCGGATGCGCTCGAGGTACCGTGCACCCTCTTCGGACAGCTGGTCTGAGTGTTTCGAGAGGAGCATATAGGAGAACCCGTCGATAGCCCGGAGTGGTGCTCTCAGGTCGTGAGAGACCGAATAACTGAACGCCTCCAGTTCCTTGTTCGCATTCTCGAGATCCAATGTTCGTTCGGCAACCTTCTGCTCGAGCATCTCATTCAGAAGCTGGAGTTCCTCTTCCATCTCTTTCAGTCGTGTGATGTCGTTTCCAATCGAGAGCACCTCGCTCACATCACTGCCGGGACTCTGGATGACCTTGTTGGTCCACGAGATCCAGACCCGCTTCCCGTCACGCTTCATATTCTCATTCTGGTGAACCTTGTACAGGTCAGGGTGGATTGTGATATCCAGGATCATCTTTCGCAGGTCCCTGTTGTCACGGTCTGTTTCCGGGACGATGGATCCCACCACGTTCCTGCCCAGCAGCGCGTCACGGGAAAATCCGAAGAACGAGAGTGCGTAGGGGTTTGCAAAAGTGATGGTCCCATCAGAAGTGAATCGTAAGATTATACTGTTGGCACTCTCGACAAGAGTGCGGTACTTTTCCTCGCTCTCTTCTAGTACGGCAATTATCCGCATTCGCTCGATCTCTGCTGATGCTTTCACTGCGATGATCGCGATGATCTCCTTCAGGGATGGAATCGGTTGAATGGGATTCCTGAAGAGAGCACACATGACCCCCACGACCTGGCCTTCTGCATTCCGTAGCGGGGTGCCGAGATATCCCCGGATATGGAGTTCAATGAGGTCCCTGCTGCCAGGGAACAACTGTGCCACATTATCGTGGAATATACAGTATCCTTTATCCACGGTATTCTCGCAAGGTGTTCCTTTCAGGGAGTAAGAATATCCGGGAATTACCTTCCCGTCAAGATACATCGCGAGGACCCTGACTCCCTCCATGTCTGGCTGGAGATCTCCGATCATGACGCAGTCCGCGGAAAGCCAGGAGCTGATATTCTCTGCAATTTTTCTGAGTGAGTCAATACCTGTGGTGCCGACCATGCTCTTTACCATGGCCTGGAACGCTGCGTCCGTATTTTTCCGGTCGGTGATATCTCTTCCCACAGACTGGTATTCGAGGATGTTCCCGGCAGTATCGAACAGGGCTCGGTCGTTCCACTGCTGCCAGCGAACCTCGCCACCCGGGAGGATTATTCTGTGCTCAATGGTCCCTTCAGGGTGCTCCGGGGAAAACGTTGTGAAATACCCATTGAGCGCGGGAATATCATCGGGGAATACTGTTGGCCTGAATTGTGTTCCGATGATCCCGCTGCAGGAGAGTCCAAAATACCTGCAGTAGGCATCATTCACAAAGACGTGGGTTCCATCAGGAAGGAACCTCGCGATCATCTCGTTCTGTGTCTCCACCACAGAGCGGTACCTCTCCTCGCTTTTCTTGAGGGCATCCTCACTCTCCTGCAACTGGAGGATTGTCCCCTTGAGGGTCTGCACCATGGCATTGATGCTGGTCTCGATGCTCTCAAATTCGACCGCTGTCGGTGGAGAGATGCGATGGGAAAGGTCTCCCTGGGAGATACGATCGACATCGGCGACTATCCCCTGGATGGGTTTTGAGAACCTGCGTGCGAGAATAAATGCGAGGATACCACCTCCGAAGAGCCCGATTCCTGCTACGAGGAGATGGTAGAATACGAGCGTCTGGAGGTCGCTCTCTATTTTGGCTTTATTGTATACGATCTCCACGATAAGGCTCATGTCTGCGGCATACCGCGGATCCCGCATATCTACGAAGAGCCACTTCCTCAACCTCTTTCCATCCGGGTCAGAGAATTCGAGGCTTGTACGATCTCTTAAGATCCGATCGAGGGTTTCAGACTGTGCGGCGTCGGGATTGTAACTCGCATTGCCCACAACCCTTTTCTGCTTCTGCCATATGCGGATCTCCTCGATATACGGATTGAACTCCTGGGCATCTTCCCGTATATCGCCGTACCGCAGACCTCTCCGCTCCGCAGCAATCCTCTCCGATGTGAGACCCAGTTCAATCACGTAGCGATGATCATACGTCGGCATATAGGCGAATTTGGTGAGGGCTCCACTCACCCATTCCGTAACGATACGGTCAGGATAAAACCCGGGGGTGTACCATATCGTCTGCAGGTACTGGTAGAAATCGGGGTATATGACAGAAAAATCAAGACCGATATCGGGAGGGGATGTTGAGTACTCGATCACCCCTGATGTATTGATGATGTAGATGGACATTCCTGTCCTCTCTTTGAGTCCCAGAAGATCCATATGCGAGGGATCTCCACCTGAGAGGTTGTACTCCTCCATTACGATCGAGAAGCCTTCCTCCATCCGGTCATTGTAGGTATTGTCGTACATCTTCAGCCCGGTATCCATGCGGATGAAGGATGAGACGAGATTGGCCTCTGTCATATTCCGGAGTGTCTGCTCATTCTCCTGGTAATCCCGGGCCATGATGGTGTAGTTGATGGTGATACCGGCGATCACCATGATGATGATAAGAGAGAAAATCACCACCATCAACTGCGTCCTGAAGGGCTGTTTTGGGGATAAGAGACTCATAAAGACTTCACACGCGTAACCTTGCCGGGAATGTGCACTTTTTGGATCCCGGGGAGTGCTACCATCGAAAGATATGCTAAATATTTGTATATAGGTACTGGTATTGTTGGCTGGACGATGCTGTTTTTGGTACGGAACCGGGGTATTGAATGAAAATTATTGATGATCCCGGGTGTTTCCGTGATTGACGGTCCATCCTGGTACACCCCGATACTGTCTCCGGGAATAGCCCCGGTGATGTTTCAGGACAATGATATCCAGATGTACCTGCAGGGTACATATCGGGGGAAATTTAACCTTGCATTTTAGGATTTAACGCCGATTGATCGGAATCTATTTGTTATTGGATTGTGGAGATGTGTGTAAGGATTGCCCGCACCATGGACAGGGATGAAAAAAGCGAATATATCGAACGACTTGAGCATCGGATAGAAATACTCTCGAATGAGAATGCCGCACTCATGGTGACGCTGAACAAACTTTTGAGAGAGAATATGAAGCTCAAGGCCGAGATTAAGAGACTGGAGATGAGGATCGCTGCGCTTCAACCAGCCTCAGAGATCACGTTGCCACCGGAGAACTCTTCTGAATGAATGAAACCCTGCGACCCGGCGCACATACCCGGGATTGCCCGCGGATTGTCATGCACGTCGACATGGACAGTTTTTTTGCTTCGGTCGAGGTTCGCGAACACCCGGACCTCGCAGGAAAACCCGTGGTGATAGGCGCAGACCCGATGAAGGGTGAAGGGAGGGGAGTTGTCTGCACGTGCTCGTATGAAGCAAGGAAGTATGGCATCCATTCTGCCATGGCCATATCCCGGGCATACCGCCTCTGCCCGGACGCGGTCTTTCTGAGCCCGCGATACCGCCTTTATTCAGAGGTATCTGATCGGATCATGGCGATCCTGAAAGGATACGCCGATCGTTTCCAGCAGGTAAGCATCGACGAGGCGTATCTCGATGTCTCAACTCTCGGGAACTTTACATGGGCAGGAGCCATGGCAGAGCGGATCAAGGATGACATTATGTCAGCGGAGCATCTCTCATGCTCTGTCGGGATTGGGTCAGGAAAGACCATTGCCAAGATCGCTTCCGACATGAAAAAACCCGGCGGCCTTGTTGTCATACAACCCTCGCAGGTTGCGGAGTTGATCCATCCCCTCCCGGTGACCCGGATTCCCGGCATTGGTCGGAAGACTGCCATTTTCCTCCGGCAGAAGAACATCTCCACTATTGGGGATATTTCCCGGACTGACATCCAGGTTCTCCGTGACATCTTCGGGAAAGGGGCGGTTCAGGTCCGGGACCTTGTAGACGGCGTTGATACTTCCGAAGTCATTGAATTCTCAGGGAGCAAATCCATCAGCAGGGAGACGACATTTTTGCAGGATTGCGAAGATCCCGGGCATATACTCGAGACGCTTGAAGGAATGAGCAGGATTCTCTGCAGTGATCTCGATCATCTGGACCTTCTTGTCAGGACGATCACTATCAAGATCAGGTTCTCGGACTTTTCAACGGTGACAAGGGCCCGCTCATTGCCCTGTCATACCAGGGACCCCCGTGCGATCCTGAGCACCGCACGGGACCTCGCACTCCCCCTCGTCGCAGGGAAGAAGATCAGGCTCGTGGGGCTTCGGCTCTCGTCTATTGCGACCATCGACAGCACCCAGAGGACAATCGGGGATTTCTCTTCATAAGACATGCCCGGACAGGGCGACGAATGGAGAGTGGTGCTGTGGAAATTCAAGAGGAAAAAATGTGTGCGCGATCCCCTGGGGGAAGGGGAGCGCTTCGTTCTCATGATGAGACCCAAGAGGCAGAGAAATGGAAACCCTGTATCTGCCCGCTTGCGGTCACCATCTGGTGGTACTCGAATTCGGAGACCACTCCCTGTGCATTGCCATACATCGAGTGCTGGTTCACCCAGGCCGACATCCTGCCCTCTGCAAAAGAGCCCTTGGGGGAGGATTCTGATCCTGAAAGGCCAGGATCCCCCTGTGCTGCGTTCAGCGCGGCCTCTTGAAGGGGGGAGGATGATGTGCCAAATGAGTATAGAGCGTCCAGGTAAAGGGGGCTTTGCTGCTGTGGGGGGCAGAAGAGAGATTCCGGACACTCAAGAACCAGGGCTGCTCCTGCTGCCGGTAGTATGAAAAGGCACATGATGATGATGCCTGGCAACATGAGAGTGCGATGCTGGTACTCCACTATGGTTACACCTCCTGCATTTTGGGATCGGGAACAAGCATGGTAGGCCGGATCCCACGAGAGGACCCGGTGCTTCTCCCGGGCGTCAGGCCAGAGTGTATGCGACCCTCCTGGCGCCAAGAACCAAAGAGAACGGGATCATTATTTATATTCATCGAACCTCGCGGTTTGACACTTGAAAGGCTGGTGGGAAAAGCTAAACTATCGTTGGTGCATAATCACCACGTATATGCCCGGACCTGTTGCGAAGAAGGAGGACGCGGTGGTGCTTGACGAGCTCCGGCAATACCTGGCGGAGATCGATGTGAACGTTATCAGTGAGTTCGACGAGGGAGATTTTCGCGGATTCTGGATCAAGTTCGGGGACTTCCCCATTCTCATTGAGAACCAGAAAGGCAAGGCGTATTTTATTGTGGCGTTCCAGATAACCCTTGCACAGGGTCCTGAGGCCGACACCCTGAGCAGTTACTACGACAAGAAGGACCCCCACTTCATTTACGAGCTCACCAAGGCATTCACGTCACCTCTCACAGGGTTTTCAAGAATTCTCGAGGATGGCAGGGTCGTTGGCTTCACCCTATCAAGGTATATCTTTCCTTTTTACTATGATTTCAGCGTGAAGGATCTCGACCGGGCACTCCAGGCTGTGGTGAGTCAGGGATCAGAAGGGATTGCATTTTTAAAGACGATTTTTCCCCAATCAGGGGAACCCTCCGAAAAACCACCCGGCCCCCGGTACATGAATGCACAATAATGATTACACGGGTTGTTTCCGGCATAAATCCAGGAAATAACGCAACCCGGAAAAAAAGATCCCCTGGATGGGGCTTCTCTTTATCTCACGTAGATCTTACGGCTGGTGCTGCTGCTCCCTCCGGCATTTGCCACCGTCAGTTTCGCGAAGTAGGTGCCAGGGGTTGTATAGGTGTGTGTGGGATTCTTTTCGATTGAGATTACCCCGTCACCAAAGTCCCACGACCAGCTGGTCGGGCTGTTCACGGATCTGTCTGTGAAGTGCACAGACAGGGGTGCCTGCCCGAAAGTGCGGTCGGTCATGAAGTACGCAACCGGTGCCCTGGGTGCCCTCACCCACACGGTCGTCGAGTAGGAGTCCGACCCGCCGCTGTTGTAGACGGTAAGTGTGACGGTAAACCTTCCTGCATCGGTGAAGGTGTGCGAGGGATTCTGGAGTGCAGAGCCTGATCCGTCACCAAAGTCCCACTCCCATTTCAGCGGGGAGCCCGTGGAGAGGTCGGTGAATGCAACTGTCAGTGGCGCATATCCCATGCCCGGGCTCTGGCGGAACTTTGCATCGGGCAGAGGTCCGGATGGATTGACAGTGATGAGATCCGGCATCTCAACGATTGCCTGCCCGCCCTCGTTCCCCGCAGTCAGGCTGACCGTGTAGGTCCCGGGAAGCGGGTATGTGTGGGTCACTTCTGCCGTTGCGTTGGCCCATACCGTGGTCCCGTCACCGAAGTCCCAGAGCCGGGTCGTTACCGTTCCCGAAGAAGTATCAGTGAATGTGACGGATAATGGGGCGTTCCCCGATTCGGGTACTGCATCGAAAGAGGGAACAGGGGGCAGAACTTGAGTGACGTTGACACAATTCACCTGAGTGGAAATATCAGAACCATACGGGCTGGTTACAGAGAGGGTCACATTGTAAAGTCCGGGGTTCTGGTAGGTATGCAGCGTCCACGGACTGGTCTTTGTCTCTGCCGTTCCGTCACCGAAATCCCATGTCCAGTTGTCGATGTAGTACCAGTAGGGGACATAGGCATCGAATTCGACCTCAAGGGGAGCAGGCCCCTCGTTGTTGTAAGCGTAGAAATCAGCGGTTGGCGGGGGCGGGGTGACCTGGATATAGTCCACTTTCTCTATAGTGTCGGTCTCCCCGGTCCTGCTGACCGTCAGTATCACGGTGTAGTTTCCGGGGGACTCGTAGGTCATGACCGGGTTTTTCTCGGCCGAGATCTGGTTGCCGCCGGGTGCGGGGATGAGGCTGGTCTTATCCAGTTCATTCGCGAGGTAGTAATACCCGCTCTCGAAATACCATGACCATGAACTTGGAGATCCTTCAGAGGCGTCCAGGAACTGGACCGTCAGTGGAACAGTGCCGGTAGTGACATTAGACGTGAATTCCGCGTTGAGCGGGATTTCCACAGGTGCGGGGAGCACCTCGATGAATCCGGGTTTGGTGATCGAATCGCTTCCTCCTGTGTTGGTCGTCACGTGCGTGATGTTATACAGTCCCGGGGTGGAGAAGACGTGAGTGGGATCCTTCTCGGTGGAGACGGTCCCGTCTCCAAATGCCCATGCATATGACAGGGCGGGAGATCCCGTCGACTGGTCGATGAAATCAACGGTAAGCGGAGCGTACCCGCTCTTCGGGGTCGCGGTGAAATCTGCAATCGGCTGCGGCGGCGGAGCCTGCCCGATATAGTTCTCACGTGTCAGTGTATCGCTCCCGCCAATGTCTGTCACTGTCAGGGTGACAGTGTAGGTACCGGCGGCCATGTAGTTATGGTAGACGGAGCCCCTCTCGGTAGAATTGGGGCTTCCGTCCCCGAAGTCCCATTCATACGTGGCGGGCGGGGTGTCCCAGTCAATCGATCCCTCTGATTGGTCCTGGAACAGTACTGTCAGCGGGAAGCTGCCATACCTGTCCCTGGGGGCTACATAGAAGTCCGCCTCAGGTGCCGGAGTTGGGATGACGATGAAGGCTTCTTTCGTGATAGAATCAGATCCTGCAGCATTGCTCACCGTCAGGGTAACATCGTAGGATCCTACCCCTTCATATTCATACCATGGGTCCTGGTATTCTGAATAATGCCCATCACCAAAGGTCCAGTTCCAGGAAGTCGGATTGCCTGTGGAGGTGTCCTGGAACCTGCCATAGGCATAGAACCGGCCATAATAGAAGTACTCGGTGGTGAAATTGGCCACCGGCACATCGAATTCATGGGAGACCTGGATGAAGTCTTCCTTGACTGTTGTATTCGTTCCGCCAGACGTGCCGACAGTCAGGCTCACGGTATAGTTCCCGCTGTTCTCATACGTGTGAGGCGGGCTCT
>Ga0302250_1000825_pt1 | contig 26704 bp, 31 predicted proteins | sample AAG_RA_Asp_MG_FD_193536 | JGI IMG/M metagenome (GOLD analysis project Ga0302250, IMG submission 193536) | Enriched activated sludge microbial communities from anaerobic digester in WTTP, New Holstein, Wisconsin, United States - AAG_RA_Asp | ecosystem: Engineered > Bioreactor > Anaerobic >... | reverse complement strand
CGGCTGCGCATCGACGACGCGGTCCAGGATCGTCCCGCCGCTCCAGGGTCCCGCGGTGTTGAACCCCCAGTCCCGGAGGCGACCCTCGGCCGCCTCGGCCCAGGCGGCCTCGCTGCCGTATTTCGTGGCCAGCGCGGCCTGGAGTTCGTCCATCGCCAGGTTCGGGCCCAGGAAGTTCACGTCGGTGACCCCCTTGGACAGCATCGGGCGGCCCTCGGGGGTCACGAACCACCAGCGGCCGCCGAGTTTCGCCGTGCGGAAGAAACCGGTACCCGGCCCCGGGTCCAGGTCCGGGGGGGCGTTGACCCAGCCGCCCCGGGCATCGGTCTCCAGGGGCGCGGCGGCGTTCTGCAGCCACAGCGTGTTCAGGCGCTCCCGCCAGTCCCCCTCGGTCCCGGTCTCCGGTCCCGCCGCGACGCATCGCCCCGCCTGGCAGGTCCACCCGTCCTCGGCGCAGTCGGCCACGGGCACGGCGGTCCCCGCCGGTCCGCAACGGGCCATCCGGGTCCCGTCGCAGAGGATCTGCCCCTCGACGCACGCCTCCCCCGGCGCGTCCCCGGAACCGCCGGCATCACGGCACGTGTCTCGATCCCCTGCGTCGGGCGCGGGGCCCACCTCCCGGGGACCGTCCCCGAGGGTGTCTTCCGTGACGTCCCCCGAAGCGCCGCTCCCCTGGTCGTCCGCCGAACCCGGTCCGGAACAGCCCGCCGCGACCAGCGCCAGCACCACCGCCATCCTTCGGGACATGGGCACCTCCCGGACCGCCGATGCTACCGTGCAACCCGGGAAATGGCCACCGAGGGGAGCAGGATTCGGGGACCGGCAGGCAACGGAAGGGCAGGCGACCGCCCGGGGAAGGTCAGGGATGCACGGCCTTCAGTTCCAGGCCGCAGTATCCCGGGATCTCGGTGGCCTTGATCAGGCCGATGCCCGACTTGACCCACCAGTTCGACTCCAGCACGGTGTCCCCCATGTCGGTGGACCGCTGCTCGAACCGGATGTGGATGCAGTCCGAAACGGTCCCGTAGGCGACCTCGATGGTCTCGGACGTGGAGACCAGCGTGTAGGTCACCGAGATCTCATAGGGATCGCAGTTCCCCATCACGCAGAAGGTCCCCGTCGCCGAGGTCGTCTCGGTCAGGTTGGCCTCCCCGGAGATGGGCCCCCCGATGGGCTGGTCGAACCTCCAGGACAGGAACGGGTCCTTCTGGCCTTCCATGTAGACGTCGCTCCCGATCACCTCGTAGCGCCCGTCCCGGATCCGGGTGAAGGACACGAAGCCGTTCCGCGTCTCGGCCTCGAAGTCACCCACTTCCAGGCGCCGCCAGGTCTGCCCCCCGATCTCCTCCGTCTCGGAGATCCTCGCGGGCACCTCCTGGGGGGGATTCTCGTCGCAGGCCTTCAGCAGGTAGGTGAAGGTCGTGGACGGATCCGGAGGCCGGTAGGTCACCCCTCCGGAACCGGGATCGGTCCCCGGGCCGGGATCGGTCGTTCCCCCCGGGTCCGTGGCGCCACCGGGGTCGAGAGTCCCCTGGTCGGACGTGCCCGTCGGGTCTTCCGTCTGTCCCGGGTCCGCCGGGGCGACGTCGGTACCACCCGGATCCTGGGGCGGCTGGCCCTGGTCATTCGGCGGCTGGCCCGGATCCCCCGGGACGTCCATCGCGGGGATGTCTCCGCCCCCTCCCGGGTCGTTCGTCGTGGACCCACCATCGCAGGCCAGTCGTATACTCTGGCCGCCTCCGCCTGCGGCGCGTCGGGTCGTTCGTCGTGGACCCACCATCGCAGGCCAGGGCAAGGATGCATCCGCAGGCAACGAACCATCGTGTCATGGCAGTCCTCCTTGGAGACGCATGGGAATCTAGCATCCCGCCGGGGGGACTTGCAACGGGACGGGCCCGAGGGCCGCTCTCCACCGGGGGCAACCCTCGGTTCCCGACGCCCCGGCTTGGACAGGACCGGGGCCCCGAGAGTAGCATTGGGGCCTGACCGGGACGGGCGGACCGGATCGGATTCTGCAAGGAGGGGACATGGCCACGATCCTGATCACGGGTGCCGCGGGCTTCGTGGGACACCACCTCGCGGTGCGGCTGGCAGGGGAAGGGCACCGGGTGGTCGGGGTGGACGACCTGAACCGGCTCTTCTTCCCGACCCTGAAGGAGGAGCGGGCCCGCCGGGTGGCCGGGACGCCGGGATGCACCTTCCGCCGGATGGACGTGGCGGACCCGGCGGCCGTCGATGCCCTGTTCCGGGAGTTCCCCTTCGAGGGCGTCGTGCACTTCGCGGCCCAGACGGGCGTGCGCTTCTCGAAGGACCTCCCCTTCGAGTACGAGCGGTCCAACGTCCAGGGGACCCTGGCCGTGCTGGACGCGGCGGCCCGCCACGGCCGGCCGCGGGTGGTCTATGCCTCGTCGTCCAGCGTCTACGGCGATTCCCCGGACCTCCCCTGGCGGGAGGACCAGGCCGCCGACTGGCCCGTGAGCCTCTATGCGGCGACCAAGCGCGCCGACGAACTGATGGCCAGGGCCTACTTCGCCACCCATGGTCTCCCGAGCATCGGATTGCGGTTCTTCACGGTGTACGGCCCCTTCGGACGGCCGGACATGGCGGTCTGGACCTTCGCCGAAGCCATCGCCTCCGGGGAGCCGGTGCCCCTCTACGACGGGGGCAGGATGAAGCGGGACTTCACCTTCGTCCACGACGCCGTCGAGGCGACCCGGGCCCTGTTGCTGGCCCCGGACCTCCAGGGAGCCCTGGTCTTCAACGTCGGCCCGGGCGACCCCCAGGACCTGGAGACCCTCCTGGGCTGTCTGGAGGAGGCCCTGGGCCGGACCGCGGTGCGGCAGGTCCTCCCGGCCCAGTCCGGGGACGTTCTGGCGACCTGGGCGGACCCGACGGCGCTGCACCGGGCCATCGGGTTCCACCCCCGGACCCCCCTGCGGGAGGGCGTCCAGGCCTTCGTGGACTGGTACCGGGCGCACCCGGACCTGGTGGCCCAGGTGCGACGGGAACGGGCCGGGTCGGGACAGCCGGGAGGCGCCCGGTGAAGCCCTACTTCGCCCATCCCACGGCCTGCATCGACGGCGAGGCCCGGTTCCCCGACGGCGTGGATCCGCGCATCGGCCCCGGGACCCGCATCTGGCACTTCACCCACGTGATGGACGGCGCCCGCATCGGTCCCGGGTGCAACCTGGGCCAGAACGTCTTCGTGGCCGCCTCGGTCCGGATCGGTGCCGGGTGCAAGATCCAGAACCAGGTCAACCTCTACGACGGGGTCGAACTGGAGGACCACGTCTTCTGCGGCCCGTCGATGACCTTCACGAACCTGTCGAGGCCCCTTCCCCGGGCGGCCATCCCGCGCCACGACGCCTACCAGCCCACGCGGGTCCGACGCTTCGCCTCCATCGGCGCCGGGGCGGTGATCGTCTGCGGCCACGAACTGGGAGAGGCCTGCTTCGTGGCGGCGGGGGCCGTGGTGGTCCGGGACGTCCCGGCATACGCCCTCGTCGCGGGCAACCCGGCCCGCCTGCTGGGCTGGGTCTGCTGGTGCGGATCCCGCCTCCGGATCGAGGGGGTCGAGGCCCGGTGCGAGGCGATGCTGCAACTCCCCGACCAGCCTCCCCGCATCTGCGGGCGACGCTATCGTCTGGAAGAACCGGATCGACTGGTGGCGCTGGACCCCGAGGCGCCGGGGGCCAGCCGGTGAAAGGAGGTCTCCGATGAAGGTCCCCCTCCTGGACCTTGCACCCCAGCACCGGGCGCTGCGACAGGACATCCTCCGGGCCGTCGAGGAGGTGTTGGACTCCCAGCACTTCATCCTGGGACCCGTCGTGGAACGCTTCGAGGCCGCCTGCGCCTCCTACTGCCGGGTCCCCCACGCCCTGGGCGTCTCGTCGGGGACCGACGCCCTGCTGCTGGCCCTGATGGCCCTGGGGGTGGGTCCCGGCGACGAGGTGATCACCAGTTCCTTCTCGTTCTTCGCCACCGCCGGGTCCGTCGCACGCCTGGGGGCCCGGCCGGTCTTCGTGGACATCGATCCCGCCACCTTCCTGTGCGACCTCGACCGGATGGAGGAACGCATCGGCCCGCGCACGAAAGCGCTGCTGCCGGTGCACCTCTTCGGCCAGTGCGCGGACCTCGACCGCCTGGAGGAGATGTCGCGGCGGCACCGGGTGGCCCTGGTGGAGGACGCGGCCCAGGCCCTCGGGGCCGAATGGAGGGGGCGGCGGGCCGGTTCCGTCGGCGACGCGGGGTGCTTTTCGTTCTTCCCTTCCAAGAACCTGGGAGGGGCCGGGGACGGCGGCCTCGTGACGACCCGGGACCCGGACCTGGCCGACCGGATGGCCCTGCTGCGCAACCACGGGGCCCGGCCCAAGTACTTCCACGAGCGGGTCGGCGGCAACTTCCGCCTGGACGCCCTCCAGGCGGCGATCCTGGACGTGAAACTGCCCCACCTGGACCGGTGGACCGAGGCCCGGCAGCGGAATGCGGCGTTCTACCGCGAGGCCCTGGAGGACCTGGAGAGTCGGGGGCTACTGGCCCTGCCGGCCGAACGGCCTGGAGGGCGCATGATCTACAACCAGTTCACGATCCGGGTGCCGGGCGGCCGCCGGGACGCCCTGCGGCGCCACCTGGCCGACCGGGGCGTCGGAACCGAAATCTACTACCCCCGTCCCCTCCACCTGCAGCGGTGCTTCGCGGACCTGGGATACCGGGAGGGGGATCTGCCCGAGGCCGAGCGGGCCTCGGCGGAAGCCCTGTCGATCCCCGTGCACCCGGACCTGTCTCCGGACCAGCGGGAGCACGTCGCCGAGTCCATCCGGTCCTTCTTCCGGAGTTGACGCCATGAACCTGTGGACCAAGGCCCGGCTGCTGGCCCACGTGGCCTGGTGGCGGATGACCTGGAGCCGCCACGACCTGGACTTCCGACCCGAGGGACTGGACCCGGATCGGTTCCTGACGGCCCGGGAGGCTGCCGAGCGGGTGGACGACGGAAGCGTCTGCTTCAGCAACGGCATGGCCGGCAACGGCCGGTGCAGCATCTTCTATTGGGCCCTCCGGGACCGGTTCCTGCGGACCGGTCACCCCCGGGACCTGACCTGGATCACGGTCGGGGCCCAGGGAGGCCGGGGAAAGGCCCCGGGAACCCTGGAGGAAATCTGCCTTCCGGGGCTGATCACCCGCCATGTCGGGGGGCACCTGGAGACCAAGAAGGCCCTGCTGCGCCTGGCCGACCTGGGCCAGGTGCGCCTGCACACGATGCCCCAGGGACAGATGACCTTCCTGCTGGAGGCCCAGGCCCGGGGCGAGGACTCCGTGACCAGCAGCACGGGAGTGGGGACCTTCCTGGATCCCCGGGTCGGCGGCGGAAGCCGGGTGTGGGGCGATGACGACGAGTCCTTCATCACCGTGGAGGGGGAGGTCCTCCGGTACCGCCTGCCGCCCATCCGGAACACCTTCCTGTCGGCCTCCTACGCCGACGCCGAGGGAAACCTCTACATGCGCCACGCCACCACGCTGACCGAGACCCGGGAGTCGGTCCGGGCGGCCCGGGCCAACGGCGGCCGGGTCTTCGCCGGGGTAGCGGACATCATCCCGAAGAGCCCCGGGGAGATCTTCATCCCGGCCCAGGAGGTGGACGGCATCGTCGTGCACCCCTGGACCGAGCAGACCGGGTCGGTCCAGCAGCGGCACTGGTGGCCCATGTTCACCACCGAATCGGACATCTCCCCGGTGGAGGGCGCCGCCCGGGCGAAGTTCCTGAACGAGACGGTCCGGATCACCCCCCGGCGGGGCCCGGTGGAGGATGCCCTGGCCCGCCTGGGAGCCCGGGTCTTCTGCTCCGTCTCCCGGCCGGGGGCCCTGGTGAACATCGGCGTCGGGATGCCCGAGGAGGTCTGCCGGACGGTCGTCCAGGCGGGGCTCGTGAACGACGTGCGGTTCATGAGCGAGACCGGGGTGATCGGGGGCCTCCCGGCGCCGGGAGTGTTCTTCGGGGCGGCCATCTGTCCCACCCGGCTGGTGTCCTCGGCCGAGGTCTTCCACCTGGCCTATCAGGAACTGGACACGACGATCCTGGGACTGCTGGAGGTGGATTCCGAGGGGAACGTGAACGTCTCCCGGAGGGGACCGAGAGCCCTGGACTACGTGGGTCCCGGAGGGCTGCCGGACCTGACGGCCGCCGCCCGGAACATCCTCTTCGTGGGGTCCTGGCAGGAGGGCGCCCGCTACGCCATCCGGGACGGTCGCCTGGCCTGCCTGCGCCAGGGCAGGCCGAAGTTCGTGGACCGGGTCTCGGAGGTGACCTTCTCGGGACGATGGGCGATCTCCCGGGGCAAGGTGGTGCGCTACGCCACTCCCGTCGGGATCTTCCGGTTGACGGATCGGGGCGTCGAGGTCGAGGCGGTGATGCCCGGTGTGGACCTCCGCCGGGACGTCCTCGAGGGGGCGCCGATCCGCCTGGTTCCCCCCGAGGGCGACGTGCCGGTGGTGGACTCGGCGGTGCTGACCGGCCGGGGCTTCGGCCTTCGCTGGGGAGGCATCCCCTGGCGGAATCCCCCGCCGACGGGCAGCCGCTAGGAGGACCAGGCACCCCCCGTTCCCAGCACCGAGGCCAGGTGATCCGCGACGCGTTCCGCGGCCCGGCCGTCCCCGTAGAGGGACGGACGGTCCGCCGCCAGGGGGCCCTGGTCGAGGGCCTGGCCCACGGCGGCCTCGATCCGGTCGGCGTCGGCCCCCGCCAGGCGGTTGGCCCCCTGGCGCACCGACTCCACCCACTCGGTCTCCTCCCGGAGCGTCACGCAGGGGACCCCCAGCAAATAGGCCTCCTTCTGGATGCCCCCCGAGTCGGTGACCACCACCGCGGCCCGGGAGATCATCCCGAGCATCTCCAGGTAGGGCACCGCCGGAAGCCCCGCCACCCCCGGGGGCAGCGTCCTCCCCAGGGCCCCCAGGCGTTCCCGGGTCCGGGGGTGCATCGGGAACCACAGGGGCACCCGTCGGGCGGCCCGGGCCAGGCCCTCCAGGATGGCCTCCAGGCGGTCCGGGTCGTCGGTGTTCTCGGCCCGGTGGCAGGTCACGACCCCGAAGGGCCCCGGCGGCGCCGGGACTCCGGGGGGCGGGAAGGGGGCCCGGGGCGCGAAGGTCATCACCGCATCGGCCATCACGTCGCCGGTCCGGACGATCCCCTCCCGGATGCCCTCCCGGCGCAGGTTCTCCTCGGCCACCGGAGTCGAGCAGTAGTGCCAGGTCGCCAGGTGATCCGTCACGACCCGGTTCAGTTCTTCGGGCATCCGGCGGTTGAAGGACCGCATCCCCGCCTCGACGTGGGCCACCGGGACGTGCAGTTTCGCCGCCGCCAGGGCCCCCGCCACCGTCGAGTTGGTGTCCCCGAAGACCAGCACCGCGTCCGCCGGTTCCTCCATCAACACCCGCTCGACGCCCAGGATCACCCGGGCGGTCTGCTCCCCGTGGGTCCCCGACCCGACCCCCAACTGGTGGTCCTCCCGGGGGATGCCCATCTGCCGGAAGAAGACCTCGGACATCTCCGGGTCGTAGTGCTGGCCGGTGTGCAGGATGCGCTCCCGGATCCCCCGGGACCGGATCGCCAGGCTGACCACCGCCGCCTTCACGAACTGGGGCCGGGCCCCCACCACCGTGAGCACCCGGGGCGCCGTGCCCCCGGCCGTCCGTCCCTCTTGCACCGCCGCCTCCCTCGCTGCCCGACGTTCCCGCGAAGCATCGCACATCTCCCGCCGCTGCCCCAACGGGCCGCCCGGCGGCGGAACGCCCGGGCCCCCGGGACCGATCCCCCGTCATGGACACCCTGCCGCCGGCCCTGGTCGCCTTCCTGGTCCACTGGGCGGGGCTGATCTGCGGCGGAATCCTGGGCCCGGTCCATGCCCTGGCGATATCCCTGGGCGTGGCCGGAGTGGCCGCCACGATCCTGGGATTCCAGGGACTGCGCCCGCCCCGGACCCTGGCGGTTCTCTGGGCCCTGTGGGTCACCGGTCCGGTCTCCCTGGCCATCCGCCCGGCTCCCCAGATCCCCGGCGCGGGCCTTCCCGGTCCTCCGGACCCGATCCGGGTCGAGGGGACGATCCGGGAGGTCCTCCGGCGGGACCCGGCGGTTTCCGAGGCCCTGATGCGGGTCGAGCGCCTGGAGGACCCCTCGGGCACCGCCCGCCTCCCCGAGGACCGCCTGGTGGTGATCCGGGCCGAGGGAGACCTGGACCTGTGGCGTTCCCAGGTGCTGGCCCTCCGGGCCCGTTTCGTGCCCCCTCCTCCCCCCTCGGAAGTCCTCGGCCCCCGCTGGCCCGCCCCGGCCCCCCGGCCCCGCCTGCTGGCGACCCGGTTCCCGGCCCCGGTGACCCTCGCGGATCCGGAACGGCGGGACCTCGGAGGCTGGGACCGACTGCGGGGGCGCCTGGGGCAGCGGCTGGCCCGGGGCCTCGGGGACCGGGAGGCGGCCCTGGTCCGGGCCGTGATCCTGGGCGAGGGACGGGCGGTGCCGGGAGACCTCCGGGCGGACCTCGCCGACCTGGGAACCGCCCACATCCTCTGCGTGTCGGGCCTCCACGTCACGGTCGCCGCCTGGATCGCCGGGCTGCTGGTGACCCGGCTGCTGGGCCCCCTGCTGGTGCGCCTGCGGCCCCAGGCGAACCTGGTGGTCCTGGAACGGACGGCATCCCTGCTGGCGGCCGTGGCCTTCGCGGCCCTGGCGGGCTTCCCCGTCTCGGCGGTCCGGGCCGCCGGGATGTTCGGGGTGGCCACCCTGGGGGCCCTGCTGGGCCGCCCGTCGTCCCTGAGCAATTCCCTGGGCCTCGCGGGCCTGGCGGACCTGGCCCTGCGGCCCTCGGACGCCTTCGACCTCTCCTTCGACCTGTCCTACGGGGCCCTGCTGGGCCTCTCCCTCCTCGGGGGCCGGGACGCCCTTCCCCGGACGTCGGCGTCCCGATGGGAGTCCATCCGGGCCCGGACCCTCCAGGGGCTCCGGGCCTCCCTGGCGGCCACCCTGGGCACGACGCCCTGGACGCTCTGGTTCCTTGGGCAGGCGAGCCTCGCGGGACCCCTGGCGAACCTCGTCGTGCTGCCCGTCTTCTCCTTCCTGGTCATGCCGGCGATCTTCGTCCGTCTCCTGCTGGTGGCCCTGGCACCCCCGGCCGCGGACCTGTCGGCCCCGGCGATCCAGGTCCTCCTGCAGGCCTTCCTGGACGTCCAGGCCTTCGCGGGATCCTCCGTCCCGGCCCTGCGGAATCCCGGTCCGGCGGTCTTCCTGGCATCCTCGGCCATCCTGGCACTGGCCTGGGGGGCCCTGCTGGACGCTCCCAGGCGGGCGCTGTGGCCCCTGGCCGCCCTGGGCCTCTTCGTCGGATCGGCCGCCCGCCCCGGCGAGGACCCGCCCCCGCCAGGGTCCCTGGTCGTGGAGGTGCTGCCGATCGGCAAGGGGGACGCCCTGCTGGTCCGCTGTCCCGGCGGGGAACGGTGGCTGGTCGATGCCGGGGAGTCCCGCACGGCCGGACGCCTGCTGGCCGAGATCCGGGGCCGCGGCATCCGCTCCCTCCGGGGCCTGGTGCTGACCCACGCCGACGAGGACCATGTCGGGGGAGCGGCCACCCTGATCCAGGGGATCCCGGTCCGGGAGATCCGGGTCTCCCGTCCCGTGCGGAACGACTCCCCTCTCCGGGAGGTGCTGGAAGGGTTTCCGGAAGTGCCGGTCCGGGGCCTCGTGGCGGGACAGGAGGTGATCCCCGCCTGCGGGGACCCGGCCGTGGCCCTCTGGCCCCCGCCCGGGGAGGACCTCCACGGCAACGCCGCTTCCCTGGTCTTCCCGCTCGGCCTGGCCGGCAGGACCCTCTTGCTGACCGGGGACCTGGAGGCCCCCGAGGAGGCCCGCCTGCTGGACCTGGGACGGGTTCCCCGGGCGGAGGTGCTGAAACTGGGCCACCACGGGAGCCCCGGGGCGTCCTCGGCGGCCTTCCTCCGGGCGGTGTCGCCCCGGTTCGCGCTGGTCTCGGGCTACCGGACCCGGCGCCACCGGGGACCCTCGGCGGAAACCCGGCGGCGGGTCGATGCCGCGGGTGCTCTCTGGCTGGACTCCGCGGCCCTGGGTGGCCTGCAGGTGGTCCTGACCCCCGGCGGCGAGGTCTTAGCGGGGGGACGCCGGACTCCCGGACCCTGGCGCCCCTGAACGGTACCGGTTCGATCGGGGATGGGGGTACTTCCAGCCGAAGTCCTCGCAGTGGCCCTCCCGGACCATCCGCTCCCCGTAGTCGGTGCCGTCGGCCAGGCGCACGTAGGCCAGCAGCCGGCCGTAGGGGTCCCGGGAGAAGGGGCCCTCCAGCGTCACCGTCCGGCCCTCCAGCAGCCGCCGGGCCACGCGCTTCGCCTCGACGCCCCGGGGGACCTGCCAGTCGCACCCGTGCCGCCCCTGGCGCCCGTCTCGCTCGCACTTGGCATTGTGGCTCGATTCGGGGCAGTCGATGCCCAGGACCCGGACCTTCTCCTTCCCCTCGGGACCCCGGACGGTGATCGTGTCCCCGTCGGCCACCGACACCACCCGGACCGTCCGCCGGGGCCCGGACCAGGGTTCCTCGGCGTCGGCTCCGGATCCCTCGGGCTGAAAGCCCCCCTCCTTCCGATGCACCCGCTCGGGATGGCAGTGCCGCTCCCCCCGGGCGAGCCCGTACCGGGCGCAGTTCCGGCGGCAGGCGTGGCAGCCCTCGGGATCCACCGGCCCCGGGTGCCCTCCGGCCGTTTCCGGCAGGAACCCCAGCAGCCCCGCGATTCCGATCACCGGCAGCCATCGCATCGCGGTCTCCTGGAACGAGAATCTCGGGGCGATCCTCCGGGAAGAGATCAGGGCGCCGGGGAAAGACGCCGACCGACGCCGGGTCCCCGGATCATGGGCCTCAGGACGTCAGGCAGAGGGTGTCGTACTCGATGCGGATCTTCTGTCCGGGCTGGGGCATGCAGGGCCCCTTCTCGTCGAAGACCACCGAGTTCGAGGGGGCGTCGTAGCGCCAGCCCGCCGTGCAGGTCTGCCCCGCCACCTGCACCGTCACCGTGGCCGGGTCGGCCAGCCGGGACAGGAAGAACTGGACCTTCGGGTGGAAGGACACGTTGCCGATCTGGTTCATGATGGGGCCGTAGGAGTCCTGGCAGATGGAGTCCGTCAGGCCCCCGGTCTGCTGGGCGACCTCCAGGTAGCGCTTGCCCTCGTCGGCGGTGCCGCCGTCGGAGGCGACGCAGTCCCCCTCGCTCTGCACCGGAGCGGAAGGCACGCCCTCGATTCCCACGATGGCGTTCACGTGCATCATGTTCACGTTGTACCAGCCCTTGATGTTCTTGAAGAAGTCGATGTAGAAGGCCGTGCCCGCCGACGACTGGTCCTCCTCGTCCGACAGCATCACGACCTCGAGCTGGGCATTCTCCCTCAGGAAGCCCGCGTTGTAGCCCCCGCACCGCCCGTCCACGCAGGAATATCCGCAGGTCGCCGGGTCCGGGCAGATGTTCGGGTCGCTGGTGCAGTTCGCGGTGGTCGAGCACGGAACGCCCGTGTCGGTTGCCAGGGGCGCCGACAGGGCCGTCTGGGCCGCCTGGAGCCCCGCCTCCTGGCTGTCCGATCCCCCCTGGGAGCCGTACTGGACCATCTTGGCGAAGTTGCCGCCGCTGGTGGGGGTCAGGTAGCGCGGGGTCACCTTGTCGTCCCCGCGGTTCAGCCGCCCGATCACCGCCTCGTCCACCACGTTCACGCTGATGGCCCCGATGTGGTAGTCGTTCTTCCAGACGTTCGCGTGGGAGATGAAGTCCCCGAAGGAGCGGGCCAGGCGGGTCTGCTCCTCGGACATGGACCCCGAGTCGTCGATCACGAAGAGGATGTCCACCTCCTGTCCCGTCACCTGGGTGAACTCGTCCACCTGGTGCGTCTCGCGGGTCCCCTCGCCGCTCAGTTTCACCAGCACGGTCGGGGTGGACTGGTCCGTGGCCTGGATCCGCACCGAGCAGGTGTCCTTGCCCTCGTCCTGGGGCGCGTAGACCACCTCGAAGCACTTGGGCACCCCGTTGCCGACGGACATCGGGAGTTTCGGCAGGCTCTTGACCCGGACCTCAGGGGTGCAGCCCACCGTCGAGATGTCGGTCACCTTCAGGGGCGCGTTGCCCGAGTTGTAGATGCAGATCTTGTAGGTCTTGCTGAAGCAGCCGATCGTGGTGAGGCCGAACTTGACCTCCCCGGGCAGCACGCTGATCTTCGCGATGCCCGAGGCCCCGAGGATGTTGGCCTGGTAGGTCCCCGAGGGCGAGGTCGGGGTGACGATCGTCTTGTTCAGCAGCTCGTCCCGGACCTCCACGGCCAGCAGCGCCGAGTAGCTGTTCAGCAGTCCAAAGAGGGGGCTCGCCGCGGGCGGAACGAACCGCACGGTCATCGGCGTCGTGGACCCGGGCGCCAGGCCGTCCTTCACCACCGGGGGCAGTCCGCCCAGCAGGAAGGTCCGGGAGGCGGTCCCGGTGAAGGGCGCGCCGCAGGTGGCCCCGCCGAACATCCCCGACTGGCAGTCCTGGATCAGGGCCCGCCGGAAGGTGCAGTAGCCGGTGCCCACGTTGATGATGTTGACGGTCCGCTCCTCGGGGAACCCGATGGCCACGGTGCCGAAGTTCACGCCGCCGGGCATCAGGGCCACGTTGCACACCGGCGACCCGGACCGCTGGACCGTGACGGGCACGTCGATCACCTCGTGCCCGCGGTAGTCCGACGTGATGCGCAGTTTCGCGTTGACGACCCCCTTGTCGGGCCCCCGGTTCGTGAAGACCACCAGGATGCCCTCGGAACTCTCGCCGGCCACCTCGAAGGCGTCCAGGCGATCCCCCCGCTGGCCGCCCCGGACCACTTCCAGTTCGGTGCCGTAGGCGGTGTCCGAGACGTCCACGATCGCGATCGAGGCGATGTGCAGCGTGCCGTGGCCGGCGTTCTGCAGCGTCACCTGGCGCTGCACCGGGGTCATCTGGGCCCCGAAGCCCAGGTCCACCGAGTCGGGGATCACCACCAGGACCGGGGCGTCGGGCCGCCCGAAGACGGGGATCGGGGTGGGGCTCTGGGACAGGTCGTTGCTGGCGATCATGATCTGGCCGATGGGGGTGCCCGGGTCCATCAGGCCGACTTCCTTCGGGGTCCAGCCGACGGTCAGGTCCACCGATTTCCCCGGCTGGATCACGAGGTCCTGGCCCGCCGGGGCCCCTTCCACGACGATGTTCGGGTCCGACCCGGGCCACAGCGTGATGCCCCCGTCGGGGATCACCAGGTCCGCGTTGCCCTCGTTGGCCACCATCAGCAGCAGGTCCTTCCGCTGGTCCAGGGGCACCCACTGGAAGTCCAGTTGCCCCGGCGTGGCCACCAGGTGGGGCCCCTGCTCCTCTCCCAGGACGTCGAAGGACCAGTAGGACACCGTTCCCTGGGTCTCCCCCGCGACGACCAGCGCCGAGAAGTCGGCCCCGCCGCCCCGGGGCTCGTAGCGCATCACCAGGCCCAGGGACTCCCCGGGGGCCAGCGTGACCGGCAGGCTCTGCCCCTCGGACAGCGCGATGGCCTCGATGGAGAAGTCCACGCTGCCGTCCAGCCGCAGGTAGATCTCCCGGATGGACACGGCGTCGGAACCGTAGTTCTTCAGCAGCACTTCCAGGTCCCGGAACTTCCCGACCTCCACCATGCCGAAGTCGATGGGGTTCGGGTCGGTGTTCAGGTCGCCCACCTGCCCGTTGGCCGTCAGGCTGATCCGGGTCACGTTGCCCTGCTGGGCCACGTTGTGGGTGATCGTCAGGTAGCCGAAGTCCGCCAGGGAGTCCTTCGGGGTGTAGGTCACGCGGATCTCGGTGGCCTCCCCGACGGCCAGCGTCTTCACCGCGGGCCCCTCGACCTGGAACTCCTGCTCGTTGACGCCCTCGAGATAGATCCGGTCCATCTCGACGACGCCGCTGGTGCCCACGTGGGTCAGGGTCACCGTCAGGGTCCTGGACTGCCCCAGGGCCACCGTGCCGTAGTTCAGCACGGTCGGGTTCGCCAGCAGGTTCAGGTCCTCTGCGACCGACCCCCCGCTGTCCTTGCAGGAGCAGCCGCTGCCGCCCGGGCCCATCGCCAGCAGGACGACGGCCCCCAACCAGGTCCAACGCGCCTTGTTCATCTGGACACCCTCCGAGGAGATTCCGGCCCGGACGCCGGGTTCGGAATGATTCTACGGATTCCGATCCGGGATCAAGGGGTCTTGTATCAAAAAATCGGCCGCGGGGTTCCGGGGGGCACCCGTCGCGGCCGCCACTCGTGCTAGACTTCGCCGGGCCGCGGACGGGGAGAGGGACCGTGGAACTCGCCAGGGCAGCCCGGGAGGCCGGGGTCGTCGGGGCCGGGGGGGCCGGGTTCCCCGCCGAGGTGAAGGTGCGGGCCCGGGCCGACACCGTGATCGCCAACGGCGCCGAGTGCGAGCCCCTGCTGGTCACGGACCAGCGGGTCCTGATCCACCATGCCGGGGAGGTGCTGGCGGGACTCCGGGCCGTGGGGGAATCGGTGGGTGCCCGGCGGATCGTCCTGGCCCTGAAGGACCACTACCACGAGGCCATCGAGGCCGCCCGGCCCTTCCTTGCGGGGAATCCGCCGGTGGAACTGGCCCGGGTGGGGGACTTCTACCCCGCCGGCGACGAGCAGCTGCTGGTCCGGGAGGTGACCGGGCGGGTGGTCCCCGAGGGGGGCATCCCCCCGGAGGTCGGCGTCGTGGTCCAGAACGTCACGACCCTCCGGAACCTCCACCGGGCCCTCCAGGGCCTGCCGGTGACCCGCCGGACCCTGACCGTGACCGGCGCGGTGGCCCGCCCGGGGGTCTACGACGTGCCCCTGGGGACCCTGGCCTCGGACGTGCTGGCGATGGCCGGAGGAGCCACCCGGTCCGACATCGCGGTGATCGACGGCGGCCCGATGATGGGCTACCTGGTCCCCGACCTGGACCACCCGGTCACCAAGACGACCTCGGCCCTGCTGGTCCTTCCCGAGGATTTCCCCTGGATCCAGGCCCGGCAGCGTCCCCTGGCCATGGACATGCGCCGGGCGGCGGCCATCTGCTGCCAGTGCCGGATGTGCACCGATCTCTGCCCCCGGTGGCTGCTGGGCCATCGCCTCCAGCCCCACCTGGCCATGCGGGCGGCCCTGGCCGGGGGCCCGGTGCCGGACGAGGTGGAGGCGATGGGCTTCCTGTGCAGCCAGTGCGGCGTCTGCGAGGTCCACGCGTGTCCTCTGTGGCTTTCCCCCCGGAGGGTCCTCGGGGAGTTCCGGGGACGCCAGGCGGCCCGGGGGCGCCGGAACCCCTTCCGGGCACGACCCGAGGCGCCTCGGGAGGCCCAGGCCTGGGCCCGGGTGCCCAAGCCCCGCCTGGTGGAGCGCCTCGGCCTCCATGACTGGAAACTCCCGGCCCGGGGCCCGATCACCGAGGCCGCCGATCCCTGGGAGGTCCGCATCCCCCTCCGGCAGCACGCCGGTTCCCCGGCCGTCCCCGTGGTCCGCCGCGGGCAGCGCGTCGGCCGGGGCGACCTGATCGCCGAGGCCCCCGCCGAGGGTCTGGGGGCGCGGATCCACGCGTCCATCCCGGGAATCGTGACCGACGTCGATGCTCGGACGGTCCGGATCGAACAGGAGGCCCCATGAGCGAAGGACCCGCGATCGGCCTGCTGGAACTGACCTCCATCGCCCGGGGGATCGTCGCCGCCGACGCGATGGCGAAGCGGGCCTCGGTGCAGGTGGTCCAGAGCCGGACGGTCTGCCCGGGGAAGTTCTACACCCTGGTCGCCGGCGACGAGGAGTCGGTCCGCCTGGCCCTCGAGACCGGCGTCCACTACGCCGGGGACTACCTCGTGGACCGCCTGGTGATCCCCCGGGTCCACGAACAGGTGCTGCCGGCGGTTCTGGCGGTCCAGCCGCTCCCCGGCCTCCTGTCCGTCGGCATCATCGAGACCTTCTCCCTGGCCGGGACGATCCTCGCGGCCGACGCGGCGTGCAAGACCGCCCCGGTCACCCTGATCGAGGTGCGCCTGGGCATGGGCCTGGGGGGCAAGGCCTATGTGACGATGACCGGGGACCAGCATGACGTCGAGGCCTCCCTGGCCGCCGGAGTCGCGGCGATCGACCCGGCCCTCCGCCTCCGGAGCGAGATCATCCCGGCCCCCCACCCGTCCCTGGGCCCGACGCTCCTGTGACCCGCCGACAAAAAGGTGCTTGACTTCCCAAGGTCCAGGCATACAATCTCGCCCTCGCCCCCGGACCATGTCCGCCGGGCGGTAGGTTCCAGGGCGCCAAGGGAGGCGACGGAATGCCGACGATCAACCAGCTGGTCCGGAAGGGGCGTCAGCCCCCGAAATACAAGTCCAAGTCCCCGGCGATGACCGGGTGCCCCTGCCGCCGAGGCGTCTGCACCCGCGTCTACACGACGACGCCGAAGAAGCCGAACTCGGCCATGCGGAAGGTCGCGAAGGTCCGCCTGACCAACGGGTTCGAGGTGATCGCCTACATCCCCGGCGAGGGGCACAACCTCTCCGAGCACTCCCAGGTGCTGGTCCGGGGCGGGCGCGTGAAGGACCTCCCGGGCGTCCGCTACCACATCATCCGGGGAACGATGGACACGAAGGGGGTCGATGCCCGGCGGCGCAGCCGGTCCCGCTACGGCGCGAAGCAGCCCAAGGGCGTGAAGTAGCACCGAAGGAGGCACGAGATGCCCAGGCGCAGGGTGGTCGAGCACCGGGAGATCGAGCCGGATCCCAAGTTCGGGGACTGGCTGGTGGCCAAGTTCATCAACTGCATGATGCACGACGGCAAGAAGGCCGTGGCGGAAAAGGTCTTCTACGAGGCGATGGACCTGATCGCCCGGAAGACCCGCGAGGATCCGCTGAAGATCTTCAAGCGGGCGGTGGAGAACGTGAAGCCCCAGGTCGAGGTGAAGTCCCGCCGGGTCGGCGGCGCCACCTACCAGGTCCCGGTGGAGATCCGGCCCGAGCGGAAGACCGCGCTGGCCATCCGCTGGATCACCTCCTACGCCCGCGGGCGATCCGAGAAGGGCATGGTGCAGAAGCTCTCGGCGGAACTGATCGACGCGTTCAACGGACGCGGCAACGCGATCAAGAAGCGGGACGACACCCACAAGATGGCCGAGGCCAACAAGGCGTTCGCCCACTATCGCTGGTGACGTCGAAGGGGATTTCCGTGGCCAGGGCGACCGACATCGCGGTGGTTCGCAACATCGGCATCATGGCCCACATCGATGCCGGCAAGACCACCACGACCGAGCGGGTGCTCTACTACACGGGGGTCTCCCACCGCCTCGGCGACGTGGACGCGGGCAACACCCAGATGGACTGGATGGAGCAGGAACAGGAGCGCGGCATCACGATCACCTCCGCCGCGACCACCTGCTTCTGGCGGGACCACCAGGTCAACATCATCGACACTCCCGGACACGTGGACTTCACCGTCGAGGTGGAGCGCAGCCTCCGGGTGCTCGACGGGGCCATCGTGGTCTTCTGCGCGGTGGGCGGCGTCCAGCCCCAGACCGAAACGGTCTGGCGCCAGGCGAACCGCTACCGGGTGCCGCGACTGGCCTTCGTCAACAAGATGGACCGGACCGGGGCCGACTTCTGGCGATGCGTCGGGCAGATGCGCGGGCGCCTCAAGGCGCACGCCATCCCGGTGCAGATCCCCCTCGGTCGGGAGTCTGGGTTCCGAGGCGTCGTGGACCTCGTGAACCGGAGGGCCCTCGTCTGGGACAGGGACACCCTCGGCGCGGACTACTCCGTCCGCGACATCCCCACCGACTTCCTCGAGGCCGCCCAGAAGGCCCGGACCGAGTTGCTGGACACCGTGGTGGAGCAGGACGACGCGGTCCTCGAGGCCTACCTGGCCGGCCAGGAGCCCGACGCCGCGACCCTGAACCGCCTGATCCGCCAGGGGACGCTGAAGGGCGACATCGTTCCGGTGCTCTGCGGGACCGCCTTCAAGAACAAGGGCGTGCAGCCGCTGCTGGACGCCGTGGTGGACTGGCTCCCCTCCCCGGCGGACCTGCCGCCGGTGACCGGCGTCGAGCCCTACCGGTCCAACGGCCACGTCGTCGAGGTCCGGCGGTCGGCGTCGGACGACGAGCCCTTTTGCGGGCTGGCCTTCAAACTGATGAACGACCCCTTCGTGGGCCAGCTGACCTTCGTCCGGGTTTACTCGGGGGTCCTGCGGTCCGGCGAGGCCCTGCTGAACACCAACCAGGACCGCAGGGAGCGGGCGGGGCGCCTGGTGCGCATCCACGCGAACAAACGCGAGGAGGTCCAGGAGATCCGGGCCGGCGACATCGGGGGCGTGGTGGGGCTGAAGGTCACCGTGACGGGCGACACTCTCTGCGACGCGAACCATCCCATCCGTCTCGAGTCGGTCCGGTTCCCGGAACCCGTCGTGGAGGCGGCCCTGGAGTCCGACACGAAGGGCGACGACGAGCGGCTCTTCCAGGCACTCAAGCGCCTGGCCCTGGAGGACCCCTCCTTCAAGTTCAAGGTCCACGAGGAGACCGGCCAGACCCTGATCGCCGGCATGGGGGAACTGCACCTCGAGATCCTGGTGGACCGCCTCCGGCGGGAATTCAAGGTGGAGAGCCGCATGGGGCGCCCCCAGGTCTCCTACCGGGAGACGGTGACCCGGAGCGCCGAGGCCGATTCCCGCTATGTGAAGCAGACCGGCGGCCACGGCCAGTACGGCCATGTGGTGATGCGCATCGACCCCCTGCCCCGGAACTCGGGCCTCCTCTTCGAGGACCGCACCGTGGGCGGCGTGATCCCGAAAGAGTACATCCCCGCCGTCGAGAAAGGGGTCCGGGACGCCGCCCAGCTGGGCGTGCTGGCGGGCTACCCGGTGGTGGACTGCAAGGTGACCTTGCTGGACGGGTCCTACCACGAGGTGGACTCGTCGGACCTCGCGTTCCGGATCGCCGCCTCGATGGGCCTGAAGGACCTGGTGGCCCGGGCGAACCCGGTGCTGCTGGAGCCGGTGATGCTCCTCGAGGTCGAACTCCCCTCGGAGTACCTGGGGGAGGTTCTGGGGAACCTCTCGACCCGCCGGGGCCGAATCGTCCGCCTGGAGACCCAGGAGACGGGGCACCAGGTGGTGGCCGAGGTCCCCCTGGGAGAGATGTTCGGCTACGTGACCCAGCTGCGGTCCCTGACCCAGGGTCGGGGGACGCAGACGATGGAGTTTCTGCACTACGCGCCCACCCCTCCGGCCATCCAGGCGAAGGTGGTGAGCGCGGGGAGGAGCGTCTGAAGATGGGCATCCAGAGGATTCGCATTCGGCTGAAGGCGTACGACCACAAGATCCTGGACCAGTCGGTGGCGGAGATCATCGCGACCGTCCGCAAGACCGACGCCACCGTCGCGGGCCCGATCCCCCTGCCGACGAAGATCAGCCGGTACACGGTGCTCCGGTCGCCGCACACCGACAAGAAGAGCCGCGAGCAGTTCGAGATCCGGACCCACAAGCGGCTGATCGACCTGCTGGACCCGTCCCAGCAGACCCTGGAGGCCCTGACGAAACTGGACCTGAGTCCGGGCGTGGACGTGGAGATCAAGGCCTGAAGCGAGGCGAGGACACCATGCCGAAATTGACGGTATATGACATCCAGAAGGCGAAGGTGGACGAGATCGACCTCTCGGACGAGGTGTTCGCGGCCGAGTCCCGTCCCCACCTCTACCACCCGGTCGTCCGGGCGCTGCTGCTGGCGAAGCGCCAGGGCACCGTGAAGACCAAGAAGCGCAGCGAGGTGGCCGGGTCCACCCGGAAGGTCTACCGCCAGAAGGGCACCGGCAACGCCCGTCACGGCGACTCCCGGGCCCCCAACTTCCGGCGCGGCGGCGCGGTATTCGGGCCTCAGCCGAGGCCCTGGGACGTCCGGGTGCCCCGGAAGCTCCACAAGGCGGCCCTGGTCTCGGCGCTGTCGGACCGCGTCCGCGAAGGCCACGTGCTGGTCCTGGACCGGTGGGCCTCGGACGAGATCCGGACCCGGAAGGTCGCGGAGTTCCTGAAGCGGTTCGACCTCGGGTCGGCCCTGCTGGTGGACGTGTCGAACCGGTCCCTCTCGCTGTCCTGCCGGAACCTGCCGACGGCGAGGTACCTGTCGTCGAAGGGCCTGAACCTCTTCGACGTGCTGAAGTACGACCACCTGGTGCTGACCCGGGAAGCGGCCCTGGCCATCGAGGGAGCGTTGAAGCCATGAAGAGCCCCTACGACGTGATTCGTCGCCCTCTCATCACCGAGAAGGCGAACATCGACAAGGAGCGGCGGAACACCTACCACTTCGAGGTCCCCCTGACGGTGGACCGGCAGGAGATCCGCCAGGCAGTCGAGGCCGTCTTCCACGTCCACGTCGAGGACGTGAGGACGATGGTGGTGCAGGGCAAGGAGCGCCGCCTGGGGCGGTTCCTGGGCCGGAAGCCGTCCTGGAAGAAGGCGATCGTCACCCTCCGGGAGGGGGAATCGATCGACATCTTCGAGGCCCGCTAGGACAGAGAAGGAGCGCGAGATGGCCATCATCAAGTTCAAACCGACCTCCCCGGGACGACGGGGCATGGAGGTGGCGGACTTCTCGGACATCACCCGGGACCGCCCCGAGAAGTCGCTCCTGGCCCCGAAGCACGAGCGGGCCGGACGGAACGTGTACGGGCGCGTGACCTCCCGCCACCGGGGCGGCGGCCACGCCCAGAAGTACCGGGTGATCGACTTCAAGCGGGACAAGACCGGCGTGCCGGCCCGGGTCGCCCACATCGAATACGACCCGAACCGCAGCGCCCGGATCGCCCTGCTGCATTACCGGGACGGCGAGAAGCGCTACATCCTCGCCCCCCGGGAGCTGCGGGTCGGTGACGAGGTGGTCTCGGCGGCCCACGCCGAGATCCGGCCGGGGAACTCCCTGCCCCTGAAGAACATCCCCCAGGGGACCCTGGTGCACAACATCGAGCTGAAGCCCGGTGCCGGCGGCCAGATGGTGCGGTCCGCGGGGACCTCGGCCCAGGTGATGGCCCTGGAGGGCGGCTACGCGCTGCTCCGGATGCCCTCCGGGGAACTGCGGAAGGTCCGGGAGGAATGCCGGGCGACGATCGGCGACGTCAGCAACCCGGACCACGAGAACGTCTCGATCGGCAAGGCCGGGCGGAACCGGTGGCGCGGCGTGCGGCCCCAGAGCCGCGGCGTCGTGATGAACCCCATCGACCACCCGATGGGAGGCGGCGAGGGGAAGACCTCCGGCGGCCGCCATCCCTGCACCCCCTGGGGAAAGCCCACCAAGGGGTACAAGACGCGGCAGAACAAGCGGACCGATCACCTGATCGTGAAGCGGCGCTCGAAGTAGCACGGAGGACGGTATGCCTCGCTCGGTGAAAAAGGGTCCTTTCGTGGACAGGCACCTGGTGGAGAAGATCGAGGCGGCCCTGCGCTCGGGCCAGAAGAAGTCCATCAAGACGTGGTCCCGGCGGAGCGTGATCCTGCCGGAGATGGTGGGCTTCAACTTCGCCGTGCACAACGGCAAGAAGTTCATCCCGGTCTTCGTCACCGAGAACATGGTGGGTCACAAGTTGGGCGAGTTCGCGCCGACCCGGACCTTCCACCAGCACTCCGGCGACCGGAAGGGCAAGGTGGAAGGGAAGAAGAAGTGAGGGGAGTGAGATGGACGATCACGTCGTGAGGGCCAAGGCCCGGTACATCCGAATGGCTCCCCGCAAGGTCCGGGTGGTGGCCAACGCCATCCGGGGCAAGCGCGTGGACGAGGCGACGGCGGTGCTGGCGTTCATTCCCCGGAGGGCCGTGAGGCCCGTCACGAAGGTGCTGAACGCGGCCATCGATGCCGCCCGGCAGAAGGGTTCCTTCGACATGGACAACCTCTATGTGAAGGAGATCTTCGTGGACCAGGGACCCTGCCTGAAGCGGCGCCTGTCCCGGGCCAGGGGCATGGCGACGCCGATCCACAAGTTCCTGAGCCATGTGACCGTCGTGCTGGGCGAGTTGGAGTAGGAGGGACCCCGTGGGCCAGAAGACGCATCCGATCGGTTTTCGGATCCCCTACGTGAAGGGGTGGAGTTCCCGTTGGTACGCGGGCCGTCACTACGGCCGGTGGGCCTACGAGGACGTGCAGATTCGGAAGACGGTCCGTGAGAAGATGGGCGCGGCGGGCATCTCCGCGGTGCACATCGAGCGCACCGCCAACAAGGTGAAGGTCTTCATCCTGGCGGCCCGCCCCGGGGTGGCCATCGGGCGAAAGAGCGAGAACATCGAGGAACTGAAGCGGACCCTGACCCGGCTGACCTCGATGGAGGTCGTGCCCTACATCCAGGAGGTCCGGAAGATCGAACTGGACGCCCAGCTGGTCGCCGAGTCGGTCGCCCAGCAGCTGGAGCGGCGGGTGTCCTTCCGCCGGGCCACCAAGCGGGCCGTGCAGCAGGCGATGAAACTGGGGGCCAAGGGGATCCGCATCCGCTGCTCCGGACGCCTGGGCGGCGCCGAGATGAGCCGGGTGCTCCAGTACCGCGAGGGCCGCGTCCCCCTCCAGACGCTCCGGGCCGACCTGGACTACGGCCTGGCCGAGGCGCGGACGACCTACGGCGTGATCGGGGTGAAGACCTGGATCTACAAGGGTGACATTCTGAAGAAGTGATCCCGGGCCGGCGGCCGAAAGGGGCCGCGCCCCCGGGAGGGAGGAGGCGACGATGCTGTCTCCGGCGAGAACGAAGTGGCGCAAGCAGCAGAAGGGCCGGATGCGGGGGACCGCCTGGCGGGGAAGCGAGGTCTCCTTCGGGGAGTTCGCGCTGCAGGCGACGGAGTGCGGATGGATCACGGCCCGGCAGATCGAGGCGGCCCGTATCGCCATCAACCGCCACGTGAAGCGCGGTGCCCAGCTGTGGATCCGGGTCTTCCCCGACAAGCCCATTTCCAAGAAGCCCCTGGAGACCCGCATGGGTCGCGGCAAGGGCGCTCCCGAGGAGTGGGTCGCCGTGATCCGGCCGGGGCGGGTGCTCTACGAGATCGAGGGCGTGGACGAGGCGACCGCCCGGGAGTGCTTCCGGCTGGCGGCGATGAAACTGCCGATCCACACCCAGGTGCTGAAGCGGGGGGAAATCCGATGAAGTCCCTGAAGGCCGAGGAATTGCGGGCCCTGTCGGACGAGGATCTGGTCCGTCGGGAGAACGAGCACCGGGAGAGCCTGTTCAAGTTCCGGATGCGGCTGGCCACGGGCCAGATGAGCAAGATGGCCGACATCCAGGCCACTCGCCGGAACCTGGCCAGGATCCTGACCGAACAGAACCGCCGGCGAAAGGCCGCGCAGCAGTGAGGGCAGCGATGGAAGAGCAGCAGAAGGCCCCGAAGGTCCGTCATCAGCGCAACCTGATCGGGCGGGTGACCAGCGTGTCCGGTGCGAAGACGGTGGTGGTCGCCGTTTCCCGGAGGTACCAGCACCCGACCTTCAAGAAGTACGTCACGAGGGTCCGGCACTACACCGCCCACGACGAGAAGAGCGCCTGCGGCGTGGGGGACCAGGTCCGGATCGTCGAAAGCCGGCCGCTGTCGGCGACCAAGCGCTGGCGGGTGGCCGAACTGGTCCAGAAGTCGCGGCTGGCCGAGTGAGGCGTGGCGGCGTGGCCATCGGGGAGAGGTGACGCATGGTACAGCAAGAGAGCTACCTGGTTTCGGCCGACAACTCCGGGGCGAAACTCCTGCAGGTGATCCGCGTGATCGGGGGATCGACCCGCCGCTACGCCTCCGTGGGGGACATGGTCGTCGCGACGGTGAAGGAGGCCCTGCCCCGGTCGAAGGTCAAGAAGGGCGAGGTCGTGAAGGCCGTGATCGTCCGGACCGCCAAGGAGGTGGGCCGGTCCGACGGCACCTTCATCCGCTTCGATGAGAACGCCGCGGTGCTGATCAACCAGGCGATGGAGCCCATCGGGACCCGCATCTTCGGGCCGGTGGCCCGGGAACTCCGGGCCGCGCGCTTCCTGAAGATCGTCTCGCTGGCACCGGAGGTGCTGTGATGAACAAGATCCGCAAGAACGACGAGGTCGTGGTCCTCCGGGGCAGGAATGCCGGGTCCAAGGGGAAGGTCCTGGAGGTGGACGGCAAGTCCGGCCGCGCGGTGGTCGAGGGGGTGAACCTGGTGAAGAAGCACGCGAAGCGCAAGACCAAGCGCCTCGAGGCGGGAATCCAGCAGAAGCCCGCGCCCCTGCCCCTGTCGGCCCTGAGCCTGGTGAGCCGGAAGGACGGCAAGGCGGTCCGGGTCCACTTCGAACTGCGGGAGGGCGCCGGCGGAAAGACCCGGAAGGTGCGCGTCGCCTCGAGGACCGGCGAGGTGTTCGACTAGGAGTCCAGGCGGTTTCGCCAGGGGAGACGGAGATGACCAGACTGCAGAAGAAATACGAGGAGGAAGTGGTTCCGGCCCTGATGAGGCAGTTCGCCTACCGGAACCGCTTCCAGGTGCCCCGCCTGGTCAAGGTGACCTTGAACATGGGCCTGGGCGAGGCGACGCAGAACCCGAAGATCATCGAGAACTCGGTGGAGGAACTGGGCCGGATCACGGGGCAGCGTCCCGTGGTGACGCGGTGCCGGAAGTCCATCGCCGCGTTCAAGGTCCGCAAGGGCAACACCGTCGGCGTCTCGGTCACCCTGCGGGGGGACCGGATGTGGGAGTTCCTGGACCGGCTGGTCAACGTGGCGCTCCCCCGCGTCCGGGACTTCCGGGGCGTGTCCACGAAGGCCTTCGACGGCCACGGGGACTACACGCTGGGCCTCCGGGAGCAGATCATCTTCCCCGAGGTGGACTACGACAAGGTCGAGAAGCTGAAGGGGATGAACATCACGGTAGGAACCAGCGCCCGGAACGACGAGGAGGCTCTGGCGCTGCTGAAGGGCCTGGGGATGCCCTTCCGGAAGTGAAGCATCAGGAGGTGCAGACGTGGCGAAGACGTCTCTGAGAATCAAGGCCAAGCGGAAGCCGAAGTTCCAGGTGCGGACATACAACCGTTGTCCGCTCTGCGGTCGTCCGAGGGCCTTTCTCCGGAAGTTCAACATGTGCCGTATATGCTTCCGGAATCTGGCGTTGCGGGGAGACCTGCCCGGCGTCGTCAAGGCCAGCTGGTAAGGCGAGGAGGGTCGGGAGATGACGACTGATCCCATCGGGGACATGCTGACGCGGATTCGGAACGCCCTCCAGGCGGGACACGCGGATCTGGAGATCCCGTCGTCCAACCTGAAGAAGCGGATTGCCGAGATCCTGAAGGAACAGGGCTTCATCGAGGACTTCTCGGTCCTCGAGGATCGCACCCAGGGCATCCTGAAGATCTACCTGAAGTACGTCGCGCCGAAGCGGGGAGCCATCGCCGGGATCCGGCGGGAGAGCAAGCCCGGGCGGCGGATCTACGTCGGGAAGAAGGACATCCCCCGGGTCCGGCGAGGCATGGGCCTGGCGATCCTCTCCACTCCCCAGGGAGTGATGGCCGACCAGGAGGCCCGCAAGAGAGGGATCGGCGGCGAATTGCTGTTGACCGTCTGGTGAGGCACCCGGGGCGCCGGTGATTCCGGCTCCCGGTGGACGCCGGCCCCCGGGTCGGCGCGAGCGGTGAACCGAGGAGGCGAACGTGTCGCGAATCGGAAAGAAACCCATCCCGGTACCGGCCGGCGTGGAGGTTCGTCTGGAACCCCCGACCGTGACGGTGAAAGGCCCCCTGGGAACCCTGTCCCGGAGTCTCCGGGGCGTCACGGTGGCCCGCGAGGGCAGCGTGCTGGTGGTGCAGCCGGACCCGGCGGCCCCGGACCGGGCGAAGATGCACGGGCTGATGCGGACCCTGGTGGCCAACATGGTCGAGGGAGTCAGCACCGGGTTCACCCGGGTCCTGACCATCGCCGGAACCGGCTACAAGGCCGAGGGCGGCGGCCAGGAGCTGACCCTCTACCTGGGCTACTCGAAGCCCGTGGTCTTCCCGCTCCCGGACGGCGTCACCGGCACCGTGGAAGACAAGGGGCTCAAGATCACGCTGAAGAGCCGGGACAAGGAACTGCTCGGGGACACGGCCGCCCGGCTCCGGGCCGTCCGGCCGGTGGAGCCCTACAAGGGCAAGGGGGTCGCCTACCTGGGCGAGAAGGTGCGCAGGAAGGCTGGCAAGTCCGGCACGAAGTAGCGTCGGGGAGGGTCAAGTGGAGATTCGGAACGCCCAGATTCGGAGACAGGCCCGGTTGAACCGGAAGGCCCGCATCCGGAAGAGGATCGTCGGCACCCCGGAACGGCCCCGGCTGGTGATCTTCCGGAGCGCGCGCCACATCTCCTGCCAGGTCATCGACGACCAGGCGGGTCGCACGCTGTGCGCGGCGTCCAGCGAGGGCAAGGCCTTCGCCGAGGCGGCCGGCAAGGTCGCCAAGACCGAGGCGGCGAAGAAGGTGGGGGCCCTGATCGCGGAGCGTTGCAAGGCCGCCGGGATCGAGGCGGTGGTCTTCGACCGGAACGGGTTCCTGTATCACGGCCGGGTGGCGGCCCTGGCGGACGCGGCCCGGGAGGCCGGCCTCAAGTTCTAGGAGGAACGCGGTGGCATACGAAGAAGTCGAAGAGAAACTGGAGTTCACCGAGCACATCGTCCACCTGAGCCGCGTGGCCAAGGTGGTGAAGGGAGGACGCCG
>Ga0302250_1000822_pt1 | contig 26781 bp, 22 predicted proteins | sample AAG_RA_Asp_MG_FD_193536 | JGI IMG/M metagenome (GOLD analysis project Ga0302250, IMG submission 193536) | Enriched activated sludge microbial communities from anaerobic digester in WTTP, New Holstein, Wisconsin, United States - AAG_RA_Asp | ecosystem: Engineered > Bioreactor > Anaerobic >... | reverse complement strand
TTTGCCGCTGGCCTGCGGTATGGAAACAGCTCTCTCTGACGGCGCCCATCTCCAGGCCGAGCTTTTTCTCGATAAACTCAATGCGGCTTTAAACGAACTCAACCAGGCAGACCAGAAACTCCGAAGTGAAATCCAAAATATTCTCGCCGATGCGTTGCAGCTGGGCGGAACAACTGCCGAGGTGCGCGCGAGAATCCAGCAGGACTATCTGCCTTTCCTCAGTGCTCTTAAGGAATACAAGCTGAAGGCCTTTCTTACCCGCGCTGCAGATCCCGGCCTTTCCGACGACGGCTGGGTTGATTCCAATGCCACCCTTCTGGCCGGTAGAATTCTCCCCCACTGGCAAGATGAAACGCTGGAGGCCTTCCGGTCTGAGGCCGAGGCTTTTGGCGGACGCTTGAGGCGATGGATCAGTCTCATGATCGGCCGGACTAAAACTCCGCCTTCCAATACCAATCTAGCAAGCGTTACAGTGATAAATTCAGACGGGAATGAAACAGCTCTTGCGGTTCTTAAGAAAGGGAAACTGCCGAGAAAGCTTCAAAACCTGAAAGATCAGGTGAAGTCAATCCTTTCGGCAGACCCATCGAATGCTTCGATCGTTCTGGCTCATGTGCTTGCTGAATTCATCAATGACAGTGATCAGGCCATGGCTGCTGGGGGGAAGAAGAATGGTTCAACCGACAGAAGCAGTACGCCACATTCTTAGCCTCTCCGGTGGGAAAGATAGCGCGGCACTCGCGATCTACCTGCGGGATAGCGTTCCAGAAATGGAATATATCTTTAATGACACCGGCAAAGAGCTCCCTGAAACCTATGAGTATCTTGAGCGGCTTCAGGATTATCTCAGAAAACCTATCGTTCGCACTACGGACCGGCTGGGGCTCGAGAAGCTGGGTTTTGACCATTGGTACCATGTCTACGGCGAAATGATTCCTTCGGGGTACCGGCGCTGGTGCACCAAGATGCTCAAGCTCAAGCCCTTTGAGCAGTATGTCGGAAGCGACACCGTATACAACTACATCGGCCTCCGAGCCGATGAAGGCCGAAAAGGCTACATAAGCCGGAAACCAAACATTATTCCAGTCTATCCATTTTGCGATGATGGCCTAGTGCTGGCGGATATCGAAAGGATCCTTAGGGACTCCGGAATAGGAATGCCGACCTACACCAAGTGGGGCAGGACCAGGTCCGGCTGCTATTTTTGCTTCTTTCAGCAGAAGATCGAATGGGTGCGGCTCAAGCAGTCCCACCCGGATCTGTTTGAGGAAGCGAAGAAGTACGAAAGAGTCTATGAGAAAACGGGCAACTTTTTCACCTGGAGCGAGGGAGAGAGCCTCCAGGAACTTGAACGGCCAGAGCGGATGGAACAAATAGTCCGCGAAGCCGAGCGGCAAAAAACCTTCGAAGCTCAAAACCGGGAGAACCTTACCCTATTCGAAGTGTTTTCTGAAATGTATGGCCCCAAAGAAGAAGCCGAGGACGAACAGGCCTGCTTCATTTGCAAGATATAGCGCTAGAGGAATTCGAGATTTTGCATCCGATGTCTTTCGAGGGAGTGGCTCCGCGGCCTACGATCAAGAGGAAAAATAGATGGCTGACAAGGCAGTAGGTTGGATCAACTTCTTGCGCAAGTACGGGCCAATTGCCCGTAACGACAACATGTATGACGAGCACATCAGGAAGTCATCCAAGAGACTCGGCATCCGGCCTATTGAATTCACTCATCCGGTGGAGAATGACGTTCTCTCGCTATTCAGACAGGATGCCCCGCTGTGCTGCTCAGTCATTCTTACTGGTACAGCCGGGGATGGGAAATCAAACCTGTGCGGAAGGGTCTGGCAGCAACTCGGAGGGGATGAAACCGAGTGGAGTTCCGACGATATATATTACCGAAAGACTGCCTTAGTCGGCGGTAAAACCGTGACCGTACATCTCATTCGCGATCTTACGGCACTTCCCCGTCTGGACGAAAAAAACCGCTATGTCGATAGGCAGCAGCTGCTCGAACTTTTCTGCCAGTCTGTATTCAACCGAGATTCTCATGACATCTTCCTCATTGCCGCCAATGACGGCCAGCTGGTCGAGTCATGGCAGCGACTGGGAGAGACCGACCTCATTTCAAGAACGCGAGCTTTGTTCGAGTCATTCTTGGTTGAGGATCTTCTTGAAAAACCGGATGTTTCCCTGAGGTTCTTCAACTTAAGCCGCACCAATTCAGCCGTCTTGCTAGATCTCGTGCTCAATGCATTGCTTTCTCATGAGGGCTGGCTGGACTGCTATCGGCAAGACGCCGGGGAGTTTGAATTCTTTGGCACCGGATGCCCCATTCGCCATAACTATGAACTGCTGAAAATACCGTTGCTCCAGTCCCGCCTGAGAGCGCTTTTTGAGCTTTGCGAGTACAACGATCTCCATATCCCCATCCGCCGTATCCTGCTTCTCCTTTCCAATGCCATTCTTGGGCATCCCGATGTCAAGGACCGGCTCATGAGGCCAGCTGACATCCCTGATATTATAAAGCGCGGGACCGTCTCGAAGGCCAGTCTTTTCAATAACATTTTCGGGGGAAACCTTTTCGACACCCGAAGAGAAGCTCTCGAGGTGTTTCAGAATCTCAACAAGCTGCGCATCGGTTATGAGACTTCCAATCGCATCGACAATACGCTGATCTACGGACACGCAGATGAGAACCTCAAGCCCTACTTCGACCAGTTTCTAGCATCGGACTCATTTTACGGCGCCAATGAAAGCTATTATGCCGCCCAGCACGAATACTTGGAAGGGACCGACGAAGATAATTCAAATAGCCAAGCCTTCCTTGAACTCCTGGTCAGCCAGCGGCGAGGCTTGTTCTTCAAAGTGCCTGAAGACCAAGAGCAGGAAATGACGCTTTGGGAACTCACGGTCTTCAAGTACGCCGGCGAGTATTTAACCCGCTTGATGAAGGTACTAAAAGCCGGTGGCAAGATTGAAAGGCCCATACTTTCCAGGCTCGTGCGGGGCCTGAACCGCGTGTTCGTAGGAATGCTCGTCAGTTCGGATCGTGAAATCATTTTAGCCAAAGGCCTCTCCTACACGGATGCCAAGGTCTGTCCGCTACTCGAAGAACGGGTTTCGGTCATTCCCAGGCTTGGCGAAAAGGTCGAAGTCATCCTCATCAATAGCCGACCTGTGCTGAGATTGTCTCTTAGCGCCGAGATCTTCTGCGACCTTCCGCTCAATCTGACGCGCTACGAGTTTCTCAGCCGCGTTGCGGAAGGAGCGCTGCCCAGCAGCTTTTCCAAAGAGTGTTACGAAGACATGCTCGCATACAAAAGTAAGGTACTTAGAGCCCTTGCCGAGCGGCCGGTAGATGCACCGGGGATGACTTTCAGATTGCTCAGCGTTGATGAACATGGAAACCCCGCCGAGGAGATTATCGAGGTAGCCAATGATTGATGCATCTCACATTCTCGAACCGCCCCGTCCCAGCGAGCACCCAGAGAACAAGCTGTGGATTGATGAACAGATCTGGGGACATCGACTGTGGGACGATCAAAGTCCCTGGCTTGTTTTCTTGGAATTCCTCAACCTAGCGGAAGCCTGCCATCGAGACGGGAAGCTCCTGGATGCTGAAGGCGTGCACTACCCTCTTCGTTTCAAGCCGTATAAAAGGATGCATCTGCGCAATATCCTGTTCAATAATGAACGCCTCATCGACATCGCCAAACTCTCGGCGGATAACGAGACAGCTTGGACCGAATGGCTCAGCTGGATACAGGATAATGCCAAGGGTGTCTTCAATGACTTCTCCTATCTGAAAAGCCGCTTCCATTCTTTTCATGAGTTTGTGTCCTTGGTGGGAATGTTAAGAAGCTCCGCGGTGGAAAGTAATACCAACAGGCGTTGGAGTTCCCGATTTGTTTTTCCTTTCGGACCTCATGGACTGTATGAAGACCTCCACATTTCCCCTTCGGGCGGAGTGAGCCGTGAATACATCAACTTCGGACTGACGGGCGAGCTCCTTTACAAAATGCTCTGCGCTTCCGGATGCGCCGAAGAGGTGCGTCCTTGCCTTGCCCAGATGCTCAATGGGAATAACGTCTGGGACCAGCTTCTTAGGCGTCTTCAGCCCGCTGAATCAGATGACCTATCCACCCGAGGCAACAGCTATTTGCCCTACCGCAAACATTACACCTTTGATCGCTTGGGCGAGGATTGGCTGAGCATCTGCCAGCTGCAGCTCCCTGGATTCGACTCTTATCCTTACCTGGCCACCCTAAGTGCCCTGCATATCGTATTGTATCAGTTGAACCTGGCGTCTCAATGGAGCGGCTCCCCCAGGCCGTATTTCATCTGCGAGGTTCTTGCGCCTAAGAAGACGCTCATTCGCGAACTGGCTGCCTCAAGCTACCAGTCAAACAACCTTCTTACGCCCCAAGCGGTTGAGAGGTATATAAAAGAGATTGAGGAATCTCCGGAGTGGCAAGATGCCGCAAGCAAGCCGGGAAGCTTTGAGATCTGCCGGCAGATTCTGATCAAAAGGGTTCGCTGGCCGACTGATTCTGCTGATTACAACGGCTGCAACGACCCCCAAACACTTATGGTTGAACTCCGCCGCGTGGCCAAGAGCCGGCACGAACAGCATGCCGGCAGTGTTCATCGCAGTTACGGCCGGGACATTGGAATAGTGTCCAAAAGAGGCACGACGAAACTCAGGTACGCTCCCAACGATAGCCTGCTCAAAGCTTTGGTTCTCGCCAATGTCAAAAGCCGGATGGAATTCAATGAATTCCTGACTTGCCTTTTTGCCAGGTACGGACTGATTTTTGGCGGCCGCCAGGCCGAGCAGGTTCTGGACAAAGGCGAATTCGATACGAAAGCCTTTCAAGCCAACTCTGAGCGACTGGAGCAGCGGTTGGCCAGCCTCGGCATGTTGCGCCGGCTTTCTGATGCCTGCGCCTATGTGCTCAATCCCTTCAGTTTCTTGAGGTAACTCATGACAGCGTCTGATCTGATTGGAGAAGTTGTAGCGTCCTATCTCGCTGGAGAATTGGCCTCTGAGCGGAGCGACGCTCAAGAAGGAACTGCCCGGTATATTCTCGATTGCCTAAGGCCGGAACAAATCGCGGCAATCGCCAAAACAATCCTCCAAGATCCGAGCTTGTCGGAGAAAGTTGACCTCAAGTTACCTTCAAAGCTCATGGCGGGCTACGGGTTGCCCAGTTCGGTTCTCACCGAGAGGCCGGCCACTTACTTCCGCAACGCATCATGCTCGAAACCAGTGAGCCTGGTCGCAAACATTGGGGATGACGAGCAGCAGTCTTTGAAAGAATTCATCTCGATCGGAGCTCAAGAACTGCAAGATCAGCCAGACCTATGGATTCGAGTGGCGAGTAAAGGCTTAAGCCTCATTCCAGAGCATGCCAAATGGTGGGAGAAAGCGCTTCTTGGCCTCCAGCAACTGAGACTGCGTTCTCTGGAGCAATTTGCGGCCTATGTACTCCGGACGCGCGAAATAGTATTGACTGAAGGGCAGCCTATCGTAATAGCCCTCGGCGCCGCTCTGCCAGCCTTGCGCGTGCCCAAAGACTCATTTTACTTTAACGGGATAAAAGAGAAATTTCGAGGACGCTCCTCGGAATGGAAGAAGCTCTATGCTTCCGCAGTAAAGAAGCGAGCCTGCTATTTGCTCAAACAGAATCCCTCGCAGATTTTCCTGGCCGAAGAGGAACTGGCGGCTTCTTTTGAAAAAGTGAAAGAAAATATTCCGATTATCCATCACCCGCAGGTGTTGTCTTTCATCCAAGCGCCCTATGGATGGAACAATCAGGCAGAGGCGCTGGCACGGTGCGAGTGGGAAGAAGTCAGCCCCCTATTTCATGGGCTCAAGCAAAAGAAATACAATCTCGGAGAAGAAACCCTTCATTTCTATGATGAGCGCGAACCGGAATTGCTCAATGACGAAGATCGCGACTATCTGAAACTGCTCACGGAAAGAAAAACCTCTGATCCGGAGGAACAAGACCTCGTCTTTTATGATTCCCACCGCAATGATCTGAAGGACGATCGCAAACTCAAAGCAGCCTGGGACCGCTTCATCTTCGGAAAGCCAAGAGAGAATGAAGACTTCATTGCCGGCATCGCCTCATGCCTGGAGTCTCTCTTCAATCAGGAAACTCAAGGCAAAAAGCGCCGGCTTAAAATCCGCTGTGACAGCGCAACCAAAAAGGAACTGCGGACGCTTAACATCGACGCCGGGCTCTACTTCGCCAAGAGATACAAGGGGCTTCAAAAACTATTCGGAAGCGATGTGACTTGGGACGTCGGCCAACTTTTCAATTTTTCAGCCTTGGTAGAGGAATGGAATCAGAAGCATCAAAGCCTGAACCGATCATTTTCCAGATTGGCACTGCAGCTGAAGTTTCTACTTGAGCTGGAAGTGGAGCAAGTTACCGGCGGCATCCAGGCCTATTCCACTCAGCTGATATGGAAGTATAACCCGAACACAGTGGTCTGCCAGTTCAATGAAGACTGGTCACGCTTGGAAAAGCACCCCTTGGTCTTTTGTCGGGCCAACCGCGAGCTTATCAGCGGAAAAGGCCGCTTCCAGACAGTCGACCTCTCAAACGTGAAGACGTTTGTGCCCACCTTTGGGAAGCAGCGCGGATCATTTGTATCGATATATAGCAAACAGAAAGATATAGCGCTGGCGTGGCTCAGAAACCTCAAGGAAGTCCAGCGTGAGTCTCTCATTACGAGTGCCGTAGCAGAAGGATTAGAAAGGAAATTTCGCTCATTTGAATCTGATTATTCCTCAGCCATCAAAGGATTTGCGGAAGAAGGAGTGTCCTGCCCCGGGCTTTTCGGGCAACTTCAATCCTACGCCGAGCTCCTGGAAGCTGTCTGCACTCTTGCCAAAGGAGACCGCAACAGAGATTTCTTGTTGCGCCCCCTTTTGGAGATAGGTACCGTCCAGATTGACGGAGGTGACGGAGCGGCCGTCGTTACCCCATGGCATCCGCTCCGATTGGCTGCAATGTATCGCAAAGCCAGTCTGGTCGCCGGACTCATCAAACACCTCCTGACAGCTGAGGAAGTACTGTTCGGTGATACACGACTTTTCTTCAAGGACATCAAACAGGAACTCGCCCACCCGTTTTATCCCGAAGTGGTTCTGGGCTGGCAGCAAAACGAACCGGAATTGCTGGTTCTAAGCGATGCTCATGGCGGCTATACCCTGCATGAGTCTCCGGTTGTGGGCAAAAAAGGATCGGGTGAGACCAACGAGAACCCATCGGAAGGCAGCAATTGCATCCTCGACTTGGTGCAGAGATACCTCACCTTGCACCCCCATGAGCAGGCAAATCTCTCTATAGTTCTCTACAATTGTGACTCCTCGCGCCTTCCCCAAGCGGTTGTCGACAGGTTCGGTGACATTCATGAGGAAGATGAGGAGGTTCGCTGCCAGATCATTCTCCGCCATACCGATCATGGACAACTCCGAGATTTGTACCGTGAAATTTTGCAGTCTTCCGAGAGCGATGCCGATTCTTTCAGCGCCAGCGAGGCAACCCAAGACTTTATGGCCAGGTTGCGGATAGGAATTCTCGTTGATCAGGCGCCGCCCCCCAATCCAAAGGATGGCTGCCCTTACGACCTGGTCTTTTCCCAGGACGTCATTGCTCGCCACGCCCGGGTTGAATGGTACCCTGAAAACGCTAAACCCGTGGATATTGAACATCTGGTACCGCCCCGATGGTCCAGGCGTCGGCCGGCCGCCAAGGACGATATGAAGTCGGTAGTTTACCTGACCTGCCCGGTCCAGAGTCAGGAAGGATGGACATTTCTGACGGCATTGACAACATTTCTCAAAGGCGATTGGAATGAGGACAAAACCCAGCGTCTCCTCCCTGCCCGTCAACTCGATTTCCGCGACAGTGTCACGGCTCGAATTTTCGAAGAGACTCATAACCTCGGCAGCTGGGTGATAAACTATGACGAGCTGCTTGACCGCCGGCAACTGTTGAATCAGGGAGTCAGGGTGATTCGCTACAAACAGTCGACCACCCAGGGCCGCAACCTGATTGTTTCTTCAAAGGCCCCTTTAGGCCTGCTCAAATCAATGGTCCAGACGCGCATCAAAGATCTCAATTTAGGCCTGGAAGAGGATGAATATCAAAAACTGGCCGACCGATTTATCAATGACGCGAACGATATTTCGGGAGACATCGTGCTGCGCGCCGCAAAACGCGGCCGGAACGCGAGCGAGCTGATGGGAGTGGTGCTCAGCCGGTATCTCATAAGAAACGAATTGGGATCGGGCCGCTATTATGGATGGTACTTTCTGGATGATTATGCCGAATGGCTCGGGCAGCGCGAACAGCAAATTGCCGATATACTGGCTTTGAGCCCTGAACAAAACAGCGATGGATCACTCAGGCTGGCCTTGATTGTTTCTGAAGCGAAGTATATCGACTTCACCAACCTGTCAGCCAAGCGCAAGGAATCCCAAAAACAGGTTCGCGATACCGTGAAGCGGATCTATGAGGCGATTTTTGGCAATCCGCAGCGTCTTGATCGTGACCTATGGCTGGCCCGCCTGTCCGATCTCATTCTTGATGGCGTTCAATTTCCAGCCAGTGCCGGAATTAACTTGGCGGATTGGCGGCGAGCGATCAGGGACGGCGAATGCGAGATTTATGTACGCGGCTATTCCCATGTGTTCGTATCCGGCCCAAACGATTCAGGAGACTGCTCTTCGTTTTCCAAGATCGTCGGGCTCGAAGATTCCTACCAAGAAGTTTTCGGAAGAACCCAAGTTCGTGATCTGGTGCTCAGCTATTTTCGCGACGATGATCCGGCCAAGATTCGTGAAAACATTGCCGGTCAAAGATTCTGGGAACAGTGCAATTATCGCAAACCCACCGATCGAGAGCCGGCATTGGCTTCGACTTCGCCCAGCGATTTAGTAGACTCCCAAAGCAACGCTCTAACGCCCAAGGAAATCATTGACGCGCAAGATAGCCATCTGGTTCCTGCCGCTTCACACAATGAATCGCCAAAAACGGATGATGGTCAAGCCCATCATTTAGAGGAGTCCCTCTCGGACAGCGGCTGGGCATATTCTCAAGTCCAATCATTGATCGCAGCCACTACCTCTCAGCAGGATACTCAAAAGGATCAGGAATGGCTCAAAGAAGTCGAGTTCCGCACTCGCAATGCCCTTCAGCAGTTTCAGCTCCAGGCCAAACTGCTCAAATCCATCCTCACGCCCAATTGCGCGCTACTAAAGTTCGCAGGAAGCTCCAATCTCACTGTTGACCAGGTAACCAAACGACGCACAGAATTCCTGACCACCCATGGTCTTAATGTAGTTTCGGTGCGCCCGGAACCAGGCATTGTGTCAATCGCCGTTGAAAGACCCGTCAGGCGGATTATATCGCTGCAGGAACTTTGGGTTCGCTGGCAGCCCGAATCGCATCAAGGCAATCAGAAGTTACTCATCGGCGTAAGAGAGGATGACGGAAACCTTTTGTTTTTGGACCCGGCTTCGCAGCACGCTCCCCATACTCTAATCGCCGGCTCGACCGGGAGCGGAAAATCCGTACTGATGCAAAACATCATCCTGGGCATTGCCGCCACCAACACGCCCAAACAAGCTCGGATCATCCTGATTGACCCAAAGCAGGGAGTCGACTATTTCCAGTTCGAAGGGCTTCCCCAGATTACTGGCGAACTCATTGACTCGCAGGATAGAGCCCTCGAGATTCTGGCTGACCTCGTCTCGGAAATGGACGACCGCTACACGAAACTGCGCGCCAACAGAGTTCCCAATCTGACAGCCTACAATCAGAAAATGTCCGAAGCTGAAAGATTTCCTGTGATCTGGCTGATTCATGATGAATTTGCTGAATGGATGCTGATCGAGGATTATAAGCAGCATGTGACTTCGACTGTGGCACGGCTGGGCGTAAAGGCTCGCGCTGCGGGCATTCATCTTGTTTTTGCCGCACAAAGGCCTGATGCCAGCGTCATGCCCATGCAGCTGAGAGCCAATCTCGGTAATCGGTTGATTCTGAGAGTGGATTCCGAGGGCACTTCGGAAATATCGTTAGGTGAACCTGGCGCTGAGAGACTGCTGGGGAAAGGCCATTTACTGGCAAAACTAGAAGGAGTGCCAGGACTCTGTTATGCCCAAGTACCCTTTGTGGAATCTCAGTTTATGGAACAAGTTGTTAGAATTATAGAAAAACAATGACCCAAAGCAGACCAGCAGCAATTCACAACAAAAAAAAGAGGAAGTGAAATTCTCCACTTCCTTGGTGTTTGAAACGGCGCTTCTTATCCCCTCCCCCACTTGGCGCAAGGACCCCGGTACTCGCAGTCCGTACACATGAAGCTCACCTTTGGGAAAAAGACTCCCAACCGGATGCCCTTCAATACCTCCCTCGCCAGGTAAAAGAACCGTTGGTGATCAGCGGCCGTCCTTTTGGTTTCGAGCGGGACAATCTTGGGTTTCTTGGTTTTGACCAGCGCCACGAGTCTCAAAAGCTTTGGGATTTTTCCCATGAGCTGGGAATAAGCGTAGGAGTAGGCGGTGAGCTGCAGATGTTCATCGGCATCCTGTTGATCCATTGATCGGACCGACGTTTTGAATTCCACGATTGTCTCCCCGTCTTCCAAAAGATCAATGTAGCCTTCGAAATTGACGCCGGTCTTCTGGCCATTATTCGGATGCACCAGCGGAATGGCAAAAGGAACTTCGCTGCCTTTGACGCCATTGGCCGGCATGTGGAAATACTGGCCTAAAAGCTCCCGGCCGATCATCTGAAGATTCGTCTCACTCTCTCCCTGCTTGTAACGGATCTGTGATTCCACCCGGTTGGCATACCAGTCGGCTGTGAAGATTCTCTGCACCTGCTCAAGATTCACCTCCTTTCCGGCCATCCGCTGCTTGTGAAGCCAGGACATGGCCGAATGCACGCAGGAGCCAAAAACCAATCCTGAGCTCTTGAAAGGTTTGGGCAGCTTGTCGACATACTGAAACTTGTACTTCAAACTGCACTGGAGATACAGGTTAAGCTGGCTAGCAGAAAGATGGTCAATCATAGACCGCTCCTCCCTGAGCCCCGCCGAGAAGCCGTTCGATCATCTTGCTGGCCTCGAACTTGCTCACCTCTTTCAGTGTCCCGACTTTGAACAGCCCTTTGAGATGCTCGTAAGCTCCCTCTCCATCAATTCCCTGGTCAGCCAGAATCCGAAACAGATAGCGCTTCTGAGCATCCGTCATGAGCGATTCGTCCCCTCCGGGACCGTTCCCCTGGTTTCCCTCCCTTCGGTTATCGTTCCTTTGATTTGGCGGAGGAGCTGAGCGGTTCTCAGTATTGACCGTCTTTTCGGTTACCGAGAAACTGACAATAAGCTTCCCCTCCGCCGTCCTCACCTCGAATACTTTTGCCTTGGTTTCCATGCGTTGCCCTCCTCATCTCAGATTAGATTTCAAAGATCCATCTTCAGATTAGAAGAAGGGCTCCTTCCAGCAAGGAGGGGTATTTTGCCTTCCGCGGGACCTTTTCCAGCCTTATGAAACACCAGAGAGGAATATACGATGGGGGCATGAAGAAAATGCCCAGGTCGAACAAAAACCCAATCACTCCTTTTGCCATCACCAATTACCGCAACATCCGGACCATTTTCGGCATCAAGGAGAAAAACCGCCGGGGTCATATCTACATCATCGGAAAAACGGGCACCGGAAAATCCACGCTGATTTCCAATATGGCGGCATCAGATGCCCGAGACGGTAACGGCCTTGCCCTCATCGATCCCCACGGGGACCTCGCGGAAGCTCTCTTGGATTTGATTCTGAAACAAAGAATCAAGGATGTGATCTACTTCAACCCTTCGGATCTCGATCACCCAGTCGCCTTCAATCCACTCCAAAACGTCGCCCCGGAAAAACGACACCTGGTAGCTTCGAACCTCATCTCGGTTTTCAAAAAGATCTGGCCGGAGTTCTGGGGACCAAGACTCGAGCATATCCTCCGCAACACTCTGCTTTCCCTTCTTGAATACCCGGACGCGACGCTTCTCGATGTCACCAGGATTCTCACCATGAAGGAATACAGGGCCATAGTTCTCAAATATGTTCGAAATCCCCAGGTGCGAGAATTCTGGTTCTTCGAGTTTGAAAAATATTCCGCCTGGTTAAGATCGGAAGCCATAAGTCCCATTCTCAACAAGATGAGCCAGTTTCTGACCAGCGACCCCTTAAGAAACATCGTGAGCCAGAAGAAGAGCGCACTCGATTTCAGGAAAATCATGGATGAAGGAAAGGTTCTTGTCGTCAATCTCTCGAAAGGAAAAATCGGTGAGGACAACTGCGCGCTTCTCGGTGCCATGGTTGTGACCAAGATCCAGCTGGCCGCCCAGTCGCGAACCGATATCCCTGAACACCGCCGGCGGTCCTTCTATCTTTTCGTCGATGAGGTGCAGAACTTTATGACGCTCTCTTTTGCCGATGCGCTTTCAGAAGCCAGGAAGTATGGCCTCAGTCTCGTGCTGGCTCATCAATATCTCGAGCAGCTCGACCCCAAGATTCGGGCGGCGGTTTTCGGGAATATTGGAACGCTGATTTCATTTCGCGTCGGTGCCGAGGATGCCAAATTGCTCGCTCGGGAATTCCGCCCGGTATTTTCCGAAACGGATCTCATAAAGCTCCCCAATCATCACATCTATCTCAAGCTCATGATCGACGGCCACACGTCGGAGCCCTTCAGCGCGGTGACGCTTCCATCTCAAGAAAAGGGAATATCTTCTAAGCGCAAAATCATTGAACTATCGCGTGCGAAATATACGGAGGCACCGACTAACAATAAGGTAAAACTTGACGAGCCTTCATATATGATTGGCAGACAAGGTGAAGCACAGGCCCGACTCTTCATTCCCTAGAGGTTTGCTGTGCCGTTCCTCATCGAAAAATTGTCATCGGGAAAGAGCAGGCAGGAAAGAGATAAGATTACTCAAGAAACCGTAAAGCAAAATTGATGCACCAGCCAATCCAAACACAACTGTTGGGAGCAGAGCTATAAGCCAAACCTTGAATCCTATTCTTTCCACTTTCAAGATTTCTCTCTTGGAATCTGCAATGATTTTCTGGGGGTCTTCTTGATTTAATAATTTACTCATCTTCCTAATGTGAACCGATGTAGATATCATTTTATAAACTTCGAAAAGGACAAATATTGCAGCTGACAGAGTTAGACATAATGCAGCAGTCAATGCTAAAAAAGGAGAGAGACTGGTTTTCAGAGAGTTCCATATCGTGAAGAATACGACATATCCAGCAACGATTACAACATTTGTGTATGTGGAGGCTTTGCTGTAGGAATGTGTGATGAGTTCTTTCATCACATCCGTAACTTGTCTCCGAACTTCTTGGTTATGGTAATTAACCAGAAAATCCACTTTCTTAATGATCTCCTTATCTCGTCGGATCGATTCTTCTTCAACTCGTCTAAGTAAATTAATAAAGTCAGCCATAAAAGCACCAGAGGCATAATATATTCAAATGAAAAATCAAAGCTCACTGGACCATCAAAACATTCGTCATTTTATTTGAACTTGCTTCGAAAAGCAATTCTCCCCACCTTGTAGCCCACTAAATGTCTGATAAACTTGATATGATAACTTTTCATAAGGAGGGTTATGAAAAACGAAACCTTCACGCCCATTCCCAACCAGCTGCGCCGTTACCGCCGAAATCGCGCGCTTCGGCAAAAGGACGTGGCACTCATCCTGGAGCTCAAAAGCACCAGCATGATCTCGCGTTGGGAACAAGGCCGCTGCCTCCCGAGTTCAATCAATCTCTTCCGATTGGCCGTCATCTACCGTACCATGGTGGATGGCTTGTTCTATGAATTCAAATGCCGACTCGGAGAAGAAATCTCGAAGAGGGAGCGGAGGGCGATGAAACACAAAACTGCCGCTTATGCGAAATGAGGAGAGTAAATCTCCCAAAGATTCAAAGAAGCCACCCGCTGAGAATCTGAACCATTCCGTTTTCCCTGAATGCATTGAAGCCAGGCATCACCGTAAGATGAGATCGGCTATCTGGCTCTATCTCTATCTTGCAGAAAGAGCCAACCGGAAGACCGGAGAACTGAGGACAAACCTCAAAACCATCAGCGCCGATATGGCCATTCCCCGAATCACCATCCAGCGCTGGCTCAAGACGCTCCGCTCCGGCGGCTATCTTGAAACTGCCAGCACGGGAAGGCTTATCACCATCCGAATGAGGATCAAAAATGATACCTCTCAAGTATCAAGAATGATGCCTCTGATGCATCAAGAATGGAACAGCAGATGCGTCAAAAATGATACCGCTCCTACTCCGGAGATCTGCCCTAAATCCGCTAATTTCAAACAAAAAATGACCACCAACAAAAAAAATCAAAAACCGGCTCCCATCGATAAATCGATAAATAATAAATTAAATATCGATATCGATAGAGAAAATCCTCCTCCACCCACTTCAGAGCCCCGTTCCTTAGACGGCTATGGAGTGAAAACCAAAACAGAACTCCTAGCGCTCGATCTGGCCACCACGCTTGATGACATCCAGGCTCTCCCCCTCTACATCTCCTATGCCCGCAAGTATCCGGAACACTTCCTCCGCCGCATCCTTGGAGTGGTGAAGGAAATCCCGCCGGAAAAGGTGAAGAGAAGCCGCGGCGCGCTTTTCAACTACCTCGTTCAAAAACATGGACGCCAAAACAAAAATCATTCTCGGGATTAACCAAGGCACCCGCTACATGGGTTTTGCCGTAATCTCGGGAACAGTCCTTCGGGACTGGAAAGTCAAAACATTGAAAGGCCGATGGTCAAAGGCGAAACTCAAACATGCCGTGAGGATGATCCAGCGAATCATCGACCATTACCAACCTGCAGCCATTGCACTCAAGCGTCTCAATCCCTGCCGCAGTTCCAGAAGCCTTCGAACACTTACAGCCAATATCTGCAAAATCGCCAAAACCAACCGTATCAAGATCTCCGAATTCTCCATTTCCGATCTTCGGCGGCACCACTCAGGAGAACAGACTGTTCGCAACAAAAAGCAGCTCGCCGAGGTCCTGGCTTCCCAATACCCCGATCTTTACTTCGAACTGGAAAAAGAAAAGAGAAACCGGAATCCTTACTACATGCGGATGTTTGAAGCGGTGGCCCTTGCAGCAATCCTCAACGACAAAAGTCATGATTCATAATTTATAAGCTGGAGGTGCGCGGGCTTTCTTCCCGCACAGCTTCCGAAAAAACCAATGTCCCAAAACAAAAAGAGAATCCTGGCCATCGATCCAGGCACCAGAAGAATCGGGGTGGCCCTTCTCGAAAACGGCAAGATTCTCTACCATGGAGTCAAAGTCACCAAAAAGCAAAAGACTCCCGCCGCTACCCTCGATGAAGCCCGGAAAGTAATCCTGCGGCTCATCACCGATCTAAAACCCCGAATCCTCATTTGCGAAAAAGCCTTCTTCTCCAAGAACCGCAACGCCTCGCTTCTCAGAGTGCTGGTCGACGAAATGAAAGCCATCGCCAGAAGAAAAGGGATTCATTTTCAGAGCTTCGCTCCCAGTACCGTCAAGAAACACATCGCCGGAAACGGCCGGGCCTCCAAGATGGAAGTGGCCAAGGTAGTGGTTTCAAAATACCCGGAGCTCAAAGTCTTCCTCACCCAGGACCGAGCCTGGAAAGAGAAATTTCACCAGAACATGTTTGACGCAGTCGCGCTTGGAATGCATGCCCAGAGGCTCATCGAAAGGTCCAAGAATTCCGGTTGAACTGTCATCCGCTCATTTCGTTCCTTAAAAATTCATCCGGAAATTTGAATCCGCCGATAGCACCGGGCCAAAGAATTCCAATAACCAACTCACCGAAAGGACATCCGCCGTGAAGAAATCAAGAGATACTCCAACCATTTTCAAAAGACGCCGCTCACTGGACGAGTCTCCAGGGATGCACAGCAATATTCGGTTCCATGTATCTTCCTGCCACTGCGGAACCCTAACCCATAACCGCCCAAAGGCCGTCTTTACCCGGTCCGATCAAAGAGCACTCTGCCCTGAGTGCGGATTCTAAAAAGAAGACAAGAACAACCATCAACAAGGAGGCAACCATGGAAGGAATGATGCTGCATTGCGGAGGACAGGCCATGACCCGGCAGGAGCTGGATTTGATCCCGCTTCCGCCCAAAACCGAAACCTATACCCCCATCCCTCATTTTGAACTCGCCAACCGGATCGCCACCGTCTCTCAGGACATGCTTTCGGATTATGTGATGATCGGAGAATCCTACGGAATAGCCCGAAACGGCAACCAGCTCTTTGCCGTTCTCAACTTCCGGGGCGAATCCAGCGAAATGGCCATGTCGATTGCTTTCAGGAACAGTTACGACAAGTCCCTTGCCTTTGGCCTTGCTTTCGGCGCCCAGGTGTTCGTCTGCGATAATCTGGCTCTGACTGGCGATATCGTGGTGATGAAGAAACATTCCAAGTCCATCATGGACACTCTGGATGACTGCATCATCGCCAACATCTTCCGCGCGAGGCACGCCTATCAGAAGATCCTCTTCGATTCCGACAAACTGAAACGCCGGCCGCTTCTCGACAACCAGGCCTTTGGCCTTATGGGACTGCTTTTCGGAAAGGATCTCGTGAGCCCGAGACAACTCACGAGACTCCGGCAAGAGTGGATCTCCCCGAGCTACGAGGTATTCCAGCCGAGAAACGCCTGGTCGTTCCTTAACTCCTACACCGAGTGCCTCAAAACCACTCCCCCGCTCGACGTCATGGAAAGAAACGCCAAGGGCTACCAACTCATCAACGATGTTGTGGACGCCCAGTTCCAGATCCTCGGAGGCTCGCCATGAAGAAACTCAGAACTCTGGTTTACCACCCAAGCTACCGCGAGCTCGTTCCTTCCCTTCTTGTCGGCAGCAAAAGGATCGCAAAGAAGTACGGCTGGAAAGTCGGGGAACTCGTGGAAATCATCGAGGCCCCGAAAGTTCTTTGAATCAAACCCACCAAACTTCATTTCGAAGTCCAGGAAATCAAAAAGCTCGTTTCGGGAGGAAAGGAGAGATGAAAAGGGAACTCACCACCAAAGACCTTCAGGTCCTGCTCGCGGATACCACGATCAAACTGGACTGCGGGCACCGCGCTACCCCCGGCCACAACTTTTCCAACACCCTGATCATTTTGTCATTGGGCGGAGGGAAAATGGAAACCAAATGCCACAGCTGCGGTTATTAGGCCCGAAAGGGGCCCATAACAAAAACCCCAACCTGGAAAATGAATTCAGGAAGGGGTTCTTTTTTCCCAAAAAATGCAACCATCAGCAGCTGCAATCATCTACCCCACGACCTAAAAGAAGAAACGTCAGTTCTTCGATCTCTTCCTTTTCTTTCAAAGCCGTCGCGTCAGCCGCTTCCGCTTCTTTTTCTCTTTTTTTGCGCAGGCAGTTCATGGCACCCTCCATATATCTTCCTAGCCACTCGTAATGCTTGGGTTAAAGTCAATTATAAATCTCTATCATTATGATGGGAATTTAAGGGGCAAGAGCAACATGTCAAGGCTGGCTAAAGTAATTCCCAGTGATTATATAGGAATTGAAGAGATTGGGTCCCAAAGTGAGTGGACAGGGACCGAAAGGAGTGGAGAATGGATACCCGAAGCAAAGAAAAATATGAATTCAAGAGCGCTGTTGAGTTGCGTTGCGACTCCAGGCGATGTTGGAAATGTCATGACGATATTTGTGAAGAGCGGTTCGAGGATCTGGTTTTCGGCGTGGGGCCGTAATCTTCATTAAGTCCCTCCAGGGAGTTCTGCGAAATACCCTGTGAGCCACTCCCTCACATGTCCCTCGGGCGATAGGGTATCCATGAGGCTTTGGATTAATCCAGGGCCTTTTTGGTTAAATTCGGCGAGCTTCCCTCTGGACTTGTCGCATGGTCAGCACAGATTCAGCCTTCTTTTAAAACTATCGCCCACCGGGAGAACGAATTATTCGCTAAAGGGTCAGTGGACATCTCCTTTATGTTCTTCCCACCATCGGACATGGCCTTCTACATCCAGGTTCCTATAACCATCGTTTGACCCGTTTCTGAAGCATTTTCCGGCATACGAAACTACCTCCAAACTGGGGTCTCGCTGCATAACCTCAACCAAAACAGCCAGCCGATCTCTCATCCGCACAGCATTATTTCGCCAGATAAAGCAAAGGACACCCACCCGATACCGTGGCAGTTCGGTAGTAAAATGTGACCATAGCTCAGAGAGAGAAAGTAACGCAGGATCAAAACCATCCTTCCAGGGAACTGGGTACCAGGGAAGGAGAACATCCGGGGGGATCTCTGGATGCTCTTCGTAGCTATCGAGTATGGATATCCACGCTTTATCAGCAGCATCAACCAAAGGATAGGATTGATCATTGGCCCAATTCTTCAGCTTGTCAAGAGCTGGACGGCTATCCGCTTTGGCAAACAGCACTGTCTTGTCAAATTCTTCTCTCAGCGCTCGCCAAGCATTCCAGTACTCGGTGCCGATGGTTGCCATGAATGCCAGAACCAAACCTATTCGGATAACAATCACAGCATACCGTGTTCCTTGAAAGCGGCGTAGCGTGCAAATAAAACTTAGGACGATGCTGAGTAAGGCTATGTAACGCCATGTTGGCCAGTCTAGGTAAGGAATCACTGGAAAGCACCTCTCCTTTTCAAATTGTCAGGACCAAGGCACGAATCTTTGCCGGCTTTGACTCGGATATGTGCAAATCGCTCGCGGTCAGTCTCGGAAATTTGCTGGCTTTCGCCTTCATCCGTGGCTCTATCACGTACTAATTTCTCCAACTTGTCAACTCCCGCTCCCGCCCTACCCAACCGCCTCTAAAATCTCTCAAAGCATTGCCTTGCTCACAGCCCGCAGTCAGCAGAAAGTGGCAGGCAAGTTTGAGCCAGTTTGGTTAAGCCGAGTATCGAATTTAATCTGTTTGGCGTTGGTGCTTAGAGGAATGGGTCGGGGGTTTTCAAGGTGAAAGGTGATCTCCAGAGGTTTCGGATTTTTGGGGCGTCGCATTGCATTATGTACCGCAACTATCATTTCCCCAACTATCCCTGGCCTTGTAAATCCTCCTCGGACTGGACTTCGCCATTGATGACTCTATTCAGCTCGTCGATCAGTTCCGCTTCCGCTTCCCGGCATTTTTCACAGGAATCCAGATGGTCCCAGAAAGCCAACATGTTCCACCCGCCGAGATTTACAATGCCCAGCGTGATAACATCCTGATCGCATTTGAGATCAATCATGGCTGCAGAGCTCCTTCGAAATCTTTCCGCAACTTCCCATATATCATAATTACCTGGACGGTGCGACAGATCGCAAAAGACTCAGGTATACCAAAAAAGAGCCGGGATCATGGGGACCGACACCAGGCTCTCATCGGGGCGGAAGAGGGTACTTCCGCCTATATTTAAATCACTTGTCACCTTTGCCACTGCCACAATTTGGCAGTTCTAACCATGTACACTTTGGATTTGTCCTCGTTGCCATACTGGTCGGTGGAAGAGGCTTTGAAATAGTAAACTCTATCGGGCAGGAGGTTCTTTATAGTGATGGAATGGGATTTCTTCCTCTTGCTGCTTTTCTTCTTTATTTTGGGCTCTTTCGTAAACCCGTATTTCACTTTGGAATTGGCCTTGTAGTCAGTTTTCCACGTTACCGTGAAAGTGGTGGCGGTGGAGCTGAATTTGACGCTGTGGACATCGAGATCCCGCTTATGATCATCTTTTCTCTTGGTGTTGACTCCGGCCACTTGTGCATTAGGGACAACGGCTATGGAAGCATTGAGGCTCTCAGACACATTACCCGATCCGTCCTTGGCCCAGGCATAGAGCGTCTTGGCTCCATCGGATAAGAAAGTGTATTCAGTCGGAGCGGTAACTTCCCAGCCTGAATCAGCGGCAGAGGGAGCTGAAGATAATTCGTTAAGGAGATACCCGGTGACGGCGGTGTCGTCAGTGGCAGTAAATTCGGTGATGGCAATAGTAAGAGAGTCGGAGGTCAACGGAATGCTGAACGCGGTTACAGTGGGAGGAGTAGAGTCGGCGCCGTCTTCGCAGGTAACAGAGATATTGGTGACATTGGCACCCGAAACCGTCCCTGTTCCGTTGGTGACTGTGCAGGTTTGGTCCTCCGGCTGATCGGAGACGATCACGCCGTAGGTATCGCTGTCGTGGAGCGCAGTTCCAAAGGTGAAAGAGCCGTTCGAGGAAACGGTTAAATCATCTCCCCCGTTATTCTGCAGTACTGCTGTCCCTGTCAACCCGCTCATGGTCCCGCCGATGGTGTAGGTGGGGAGAGTGATGGTAACTGAGTCACTGAGACTCGACGATATGTTGCCGGACGCGTCTTTCGCCCAAGCATATAGGTTCTTTGTTCCTTCAGAGGAAAAAACATATTCTGTCGGGGCAGTTTCTGACCACTCTGGATCATCTGCGTCCGGACTCGTGGCAGATTCAGTGAGGAGGTAGCCAGTGACTCCGATGTCATCGCTGGCTGTGAAGGTGGTGATGGGAACCGTGACAGAAGTAGAGGTTTCTGGAATGCTGAAGGTCGTGATAGTGGGAGGGGTGGAGTCAGAGGTTGGCCCACCTGATTCATACTTATCATCCCAAGTTATTAAATATTGGCCTGAAGCACTCATCGCCGGAGTAACATCAGAATCATGCCCTGAACCATAGGAATATGAAGCTTGACTTGTCACAAAACTTGCATTACTTATGTTGCCTTGAGTATCAACAGCAGCAATAAAATATTGTGTGGTTCCGTTAGGATTTCCTAACCAATCTACATAATGGCATGAGCCACTACTACAAAACGATTGAGGAATAGTAGTTATCAAATCTTCTTGTCGCACGCTGGGAGCGGAACCATCATGAGCATATATGTTATAAGCTCTGATAAGGCTTGTCTTTGTATTGGAGAAACTTGTCTGAATGCCGCTCGAACCAGGGTTGCTTAATCTGCCAGGATCAGAAGGGTAACTTGTATCTTGCAAACCACTTCCCGAACCGCCCGAAACTGTCACTGCATAAATATTGGAAGAGCTATGACTTTCAAGGCCTGACCATTCAACACTAGTAACCATGTAATAAAACGTTCCGTTGCCAGGCGCGTCGGTAATGGTCCATGCGGAAGAAGCAGAATATGGAGTATTCCAAGTGCCGTTGGAAAAATTATATCGGGTAAATATATCGGCATTGCTAGTCCCAAGTGGAGTCCAGTTAATTTTGTCTGTTGATCTCCAAAGACGAAATTCTTTTGTTTCCCTCGGAGGAGGCGGATCATCCGTACTTTCGTCCGGCCATCCTCTTTGAGTATATCCTCTGGAAGTTGCCTGATCAGTTCTCCAGTTAAACGATACGGACACTGTACCTGCTGAAGCATTGGCTGATATTATTTCAGGCGCATAAGGATAATAAGCAACCGTCCAAAAAATGTCAGGATGGCTATCATAGTCTCCTGATTTTTTTGTAGTAAAAGTCGAATGAAACGCAACCTTGGTACCATCAGGGCTTTGCCCTGGTCTAGGAATAGAAGGATATTCATAGCCCGCACCAGCATAACATCCATCGCTGTTGTTATATAAAGTGTGAGTGCGAACTAATTCTGTAAAATTCGAATTGTCATTATATTTTTTCGTGAAAATCCTGTCCGCTGAGTATTTTGCATCAGTTGAATATCCAAGAGCAGAACATCCAACGTCTGAACCGGCACCCCGTGTGGACACTACGTAATCCGTCCACCCGGTCCAGACATTGTGCTGATTACCGCTCCCTCCTTGTTTTGTAATAATTCTGGATTTTGCGCTGACATCTTCGACCGAAAGGCCATAAGGAGTCGGGTCATCAGAGTCAGAATAAGCCACATATTTTCCCCACCGATCAAATGCTGGATGACTCCAATAATGTCCGTTAGACCAAGGGTTATTGCCTTCTCCACCCACCATAATTGGAACGTTCTCTCCGAAATCAGAGAATGTCCACGGACCAGAATGATCCACGGTGTGTCCTGCTCCCCCATCAGCTTCACTACCGGTAAGTTTGGTCAAAAATCCTGTTCCGCTGGCATAAGAATCAACCCAGTAATACCAGTAATTACCTGATCCGTCGCGATTGATAAGCGGCACGTTTCCAGAGTGAGCTGTTGACCAGACATCCGGCGAACTCCCCCAATAAGTACTGTCGTGGGGCCTGCCGGTAGTGTAACCGTCTGCAACATCAATAGAAGGAGTGGGATAGAGAGTAATAGGCCAGATCTTGTAGCTAAAGCGGTCGGCTAAGTATGATTGTGTTGCCATAGCTTTAGTCCCGTCCGCACTAAACGAGTTGGAAAAGAATTTCATTCCTGTGCCAGTTCCCAGGCTAAATAAAGCGCTTCTGCTCACACTGGCATCAGAAACCGTTCCTTCATAGAGTGTGTCAGAAAGCGCCGAAGAATTACCGCAATGGGTCTCGCCAAACCAATGGAAAACATCAGGGTTAATTGGTGACCAGGGAAATACAGCCGGTCCATTGCAAACAATAGGCGAATTGGGGGTTGGCCGTGACTCCGAACCGTCTGTATTGGATATGAACCACGCCTTCCATCCTTCTTCATTAGAATAGGCTGAGGTTGACATTCCTTGAGCAGATGACATTACTTGCGTATAGGCCAAACGCTTGCCATCCGCCGACCAGGGCTGCATGGCTATGTCATCGTAGTATATATGCGATACTCCCGCTCGGGTGTTGGAAAGTTTCCAAACCTCATGGTTTGTTGTTATATCCTTATACATCATAGTTTGCGGCTGCCAATAATATGGTGAAGATCCCTCTCCTGAATAAAATGTATTGGTCGCTTGCCTGTCCTTTCGCATAAATATTTCTTCAAGATTTTCCTTGGTTGTTTCGGATGAAAGTATGGAGAACGAAATCATATAATCATCAGTGTTGGGATTACTAGACCCATCGATGCAGCGTACATAATAACTATATGATTGGCCGTCAGAAAGGCCGCTAACTATTTGGGAATGAGAAGTAGTGCCGGTAGTGGAGAAAGTGTTGGTCATTGCATCGTAAGAAGTTCCCGAAGAAGTAGAATATTTACAAGTAGCATTTTCATTTGTGGTCAGAGACAATGTCACTTGGGTTGTCCCCGAATATTGGCTACCGCTCGGAGAGCCTACTGATCGAACCGGCGGAGTGATATCTGGCAATGTGATCGTCACCGAGTCGTTTAGGCTGCTTGATACATTCCCAGCCGCATCTTTAGCCCAAGCATAGAGAGTTTTGGCTCCGTCAGATGAGAATGTGTAGGATGTCGGCGCGGTGCCGGACCAGGCGAGATCTGAGGCCGAAGGAGTGGAGGCTGATTCATTGACTAAATAACCAGTAACGGCCACGTTATCATGGGCAGTTAATGAGTCAATGGATACAGTCAGAGAAGTTGCTGTGGAAGGAATAGAAAAGGTGTCTATGGTAGGGGCAGTAACATCAGAAGAATATACCTCATCGGCTCCAATATCCCAAGAGCCAGCGCGAGCATCTCCGTCAATATCATCAGAAAATGGGAAGTAATCATCCGCAGAAAGGTTTTCTCCTTTGTTTTTCGCTCCGGTGTCACCCGAGTTTAGATGATAATCTTTGTTAGCTTCATCATTGAACGTGAAAGTCTGTTCATTATAATTAGTTCCAACTCCTGGGGAATCAGTCGAATCAGTGGAATTAGCGTTAGTGCCAGTAGCGAATATGCCATTATATGAATAGGCGTTGCCACTTCCCTTGACAATGTTGTTCTTGGCAACAACAGTACCAGATCTCGCATAGATGCCTGCAGCATTGCCAGAACAAGTGTTATTGTATAGATGTGCAGTAATATCAACATCATAAACATAAAAACAGTAACCCTCAGTGCCATTGAACCCATAAATAATATTGTTCCAAATGTTTGCAAAACTGCTAGGTCCAGCCGCGCCTACATATATAGCATTCACATAAGTAGTAGCATTGCCTTTTACAATATTGTCTGCAATGTTTATAGTGGCATCATCACCAACACTAATTCTGATGCCTGTATATCCAACAGCATTTAGCTGTAAACCGTGTGCTTTAACATGGTCTTCTTGTATATATAACGCAACAGTTGATGAAATATTTAGATGATATTTGCTATCATCCCAAACGCCACTATGTCTCTGTGTCTGGTTAACTTCCGTTGTCATACTTGTTGGAGTGTAAATCTCTATGTAGTTCGAGGCACCAGTTGTCCAGTCGTTGATACTGACAGCTGTCGTATCCGATCCAGTGTCATAGTAACAAGGAATTTTCAGGATATAATCTCCAGCTGTTAGATTGGACGTGTTTAAATGGCTGGAGTTGGCTGCTCCGGGCGAAGCCCCACCAACTGCAACGCTGAGGCTCGAAAAGGCATGGTTAATTGACGTGACTGTTGCATCGGTCACTTGTGGAGCTGTTCCGCCAGTAGCGTTTTGGCAATTCCAATGCATCTGATCGGCATCAGTTTTGGCTGATATGAAACAGGATCCGCCAGCATAAGTGATGACATCGCCCACTCCCATATTGGGAGCGGTCTGCCCGACCGATAAGGTAGCCGCGTATCCAGAAAGCGTTATGGACGGCGATCCGGTTTTGTGATCGTTGGTATTTTGGCCAACGGAATAAAAGACATTGGTGGCGGCGCTCGCTTTCCCAGCTCCGGCGAAAAGGAAAAAGGCACCCAGCAGGATTGAGAGAGCAAGAAGAGATCTGACGTCATGAAGGGCTTTGAATTTGGTTTTTTGGGTTTTCATTTTGATGGGAAAAATAATCAAAAGAATGGGGCAATGCTTCTTATAATGCTTGCGGTGAAATTCAAGAACTCTATTATCTTACATTTACATTCCCTCTCATATTCACATATCCTCGAAACTTTGATTCCAAATAAATCAGTTCGTCAGCGCCAATGTCCCACGCCGCTCCGAAGGGCCGCGTGTTACCGTCGATGTCGATGTTGAATATTCCAGATAGGTCAGTGCCGTAGTCTTTGGCTCCGGTGTCAGTTGGAGCGAGGTGGAAGTCTTTGTTGGCAGAGTTGACAAAAGAAAATGTTTGAGAAAGTTTGTTATGGGTTCCTGCTCCAATATCATCCGTCCCATCTGTAGCGTTATAATCAGTACCTGAAGCAAAATATCCTACATAGGCATTGGAGTTTCCTGATCCATTGACAATATTATTTATTGCAATTGCATCATTATAGCCAATTATAATCCCGTACGATGAATTATGAACAGTATTGTTATAAAGTAATGTTCCATCGCTTGTCGATATTCTAATTCCAGTATTTGCATTTATGAGACCGGTATTGAAATCATAAACTATGTTATTCCATATTGTTAGATTGCTTATTGATGAATTTGCAATATTGATACCATATACATAGTCTCCAAGTCCGCTATTTCTTACAATATTGTTTGAAATATTAACATCATGTACAGCAGAATCGCAAAGAATAGCTGAGCTATTGCCATTCGTTCTAGCTGTCCTAACTTGCAAACCAATTATCTTCACATTACTGCTTTCTATCTCAAAAACACTCCCTGATGAATTTGCAAGATTATATTTCCCCTCATCCCACTTCCCGCTATGTCTCTGTGAATTATTGGCTTCCGAAGTTGTGCTCGTCGGCGTGTAGATCTTGATGTAACGGGTACCGTCGGTGGTGTAGCCATTGATGGTGACGGCCGTCGTGTCCGGGCCAGAATCGTAGTAACAGGGAATATTTAAAACCACATCAGCGACGGTGAGGTCAGTATTGTTGATATGGCTGGAATCAACCGCGCCAGCTTCGGCGGCGAAAAGGCTGGTGTATTCGTGTTTGATTGACGTGACGGCGACACCGGAAACATCGGCGGGAGTGCCGCCGGTTTTCGTGATCAAGGTCCAGTGCATCTGGTCAGCATTGGTTTTGGCGGCAATGTAAGCGACTTTGTTGTCGGTATCATAAGTCACCCGGTCACCGACCCCTATATTCCCGCTCTGAGCCACACTGAAAACGGCGGCTCCCGAAGTGAGCGTGAGAGTAACGCTGGTGCCGGCCAGGAGGTTACTGGAAGATTGGCCGACAGAGTAATAGACGTTAGCCGTGGCAAAAACGTCTTTTGCAAAGAAGAAAGTTCCGAACAATAAGATTGTGAGGAAGAGAAGGCGGTTCATAAAGGTTGGATATTTGTTTTGATGAGTTTTGAAGGGCCTACCGGGCCACGGGCTTGCCGTTTTGTGGACATTACCAGGCCATGAATCTGGGTTTTGTCAAGTCCTGGGGTTTTGAGATTCAGGTCTCGAGTCTTGAGGTTCAGGTCCCGGATTTTTGAGGGCGGGGGGTTCTGGAATTTTGCCGAAGTTGCCCCGAGCAATCATTCCTTTTCCTTGATAATATTCCAGTTATAGACCTGATCGGTGATTTCCCGGCCTTTCTGTTCATCCGGTCGAAGACCGACCTTTCCGAGATCCACGGCGTATCTTCTAAGTTTCAGGGTTTCCTGGGACGGCGGCGTTTCGTTTTCTTCTTCGTCTTGGGGAGGCTCGATTTCCGCTTCTTTATCGAGCGAGCGCACCAGTGTTTCGGCCTGCCCCTCTGTCATATCCATCTGGAGAATCAAGAAGCCTTCCTTCTCGCCGTCGGAAAACTCCCAGTCGCCAGGCTTTAT
>Ga0302250_1000813_pt1 | contig 26963 bp, 21 predicted proteins | sample AAG_RA_Asp_MG_FD_193536 | JGI IMG/M metagenome (GOLD analysis project Ga0302250, IMG submission 193536) | Enriched activated sludge microbial communities from anaerobic digester in WTTP, New Holstein, Wisconsin, United States - AAG_RA_Asp | ecosystem: Engineered > Bioreactor > Anaerobic >... | reverse complement strand
CGGGACCGGGGATCCCTTCCTCAAGCTGGCAGCCGGGCTTCATCCCGACCTTGAGCGGCAGCGTGAATTCCGCCGCGCCTCCGGTGCCAGGCTCGAAAAACTGATGGCCGACTATGTCGAGATCAAGCAAGCGGCCGCCGGCCGCGATTTCATACCCGATGCCAACAGCACCCTCCGCCTGACCTATGGGCACATCCGCGGCTATGCCCCGCGCGATGCCGTCTGGTATGCTCCCTTCACCACCCTCAACGGCATCCTCGAAAAGAACAGGGGGGAGGAACCTTATAATGCGCCCCGGGCACTGCTCGAAGCGGGCGCCAACAGCGGCGCCAGCCCCTATGTAAACCCGGATCTGGGGGCGGTACCGGTGAACCTGCTCTATGACATGGATACCACGGGCGGCAATTCCGGAAGTCCGGTTCTGAATCAGCGCGGGGAACTGATCGGCCTTAATTTTGACCGGGCATTCGAAGCGACGATCAATGACTATGCCTGGAGCAGCTCCTACAGCCGTTCGATTGGCGTCGATGTCCGCTACATTCTCTGGATCCTCGCCGAGGTCTCGGGGGCGAAGGGACTGTTAAATGAACTGGGTGTTGAATAAATATCCTGCATAACCAAGGGAGATGAAAATGTACAAAAAAATTGCTGCACTGTTCGCCCTCATGGCCCTTTTCCTGCTCTCCTGCCAGGATGCGGCCTATCTCGATCTGGGTAAAAAGGCGGTCGAGGTGGACAGCCTGATCATCAAGGCGCGCGCCGCCGGTCTGAGCAATATGGACAGCCTGCGCGCCGCACGCAGGGACAAGGCTCTCTCCTATATCGCCGGTGTGAATCCAGAGAAGGTCGGCGCTGAGAGTTATCACGCCGCTGCCCGCCTCTTCTTCGCGGCCGGCAAAGCCGATTCCGCCCGCCTTCTGCTTGAAAAGTACGCCCCGGCCGGCAGCGACCGTGAAGCCCTGGATCTGCTCTTCAGCCTCTATCTGCAAAAGGGCGATCCCGTCAAGGCTGAACAGCTCTTCAGAGACAAACTGGCAAACCTGGCGGGAGAAGAGGCCGGCGAGTACTATCTCAATCTTCTTTATGGCTATCAGGAGCAGGATCAACTCGACAAGGCTATTGCTGTCGCCGATGCCGGAATTGCAGCCCTGCCCCCGGAGACGAAGGGCAGTCTGGTTGTCGAAAAAGCCGATATGCTCCACCAAAAGGGAGACCGGACGGCCGCTCTCGCTCTTCTCGATGATCTGAAAAAGTCGATTGGCGCTGAGGATCGGCTCCAGCGCGCCATCGCGGCCAAAACCACTCTCTTCAATCTCATCGGAGCTCCTGCCAAAGAGTGGCGGGCGGCCGGCTGGATCGATTCCGGACCCATGCTGCTTAAAAATTTACGCGGCAAGGTGATCCTGCTCGACTTTTGGGCCCCCTGGTGCGGCCCCTGCCGGGCGATGTTCCCCCACCTTAAAAAGCTCTACGGGGAGTACCATGATCAGGGACTGGTCATCATCGGACTGACCCGTTGTTACGGGCGCTTCAATCAACTCGGGCAAAATCTGCGCGACCTTGCACCCGCTACTGAACTGGAGTGGATCACCAAATTCAAGGAGCACCACCAGATCCCCTTCCCCTATGCGGTCGCAGACGCGGAGGAGGCCGCTGCCAATGAAGCCGCCTACGGGGTCTACGGTATACCCCATATGGTGGTGATTGATAAGAAGGGTGTAGTGCAGGAATATGCCATCGGCTCCGGTCCATCCTCGGAGAAAAAACTGGACGACGCCATCGCCCGGCTGATCGCTGAATAAAACGCCGCCCGGCAAGGTGACCCAATGCTGGAACAATTCTTTCTCGCAGAGCGCCCGCTCCTTCTCGCTCACCGCGGGGCATCGGGACACGCCCCCGAACTTACCCGCGCGGCTTTCAAACGGGCGATCGAGCTAGGTGCGGACGGCATTGAGCTCGATGTACAGCTCTCCCGGGATGACCATCTCGTCGTCATCCATGACGACACCCTGCAGCGCACCACCAACGGCAGCGGCCGCGTCGACCAGCACCTGCGCCGTGAACTGGAAAAGCTTGACGCCGGCAGCTGGTTCGGACCCGGATTTTCACAGGAACGCATTCCCGATCTGTCGGAGATTCTTCACTTTGGCCCCCCGGGCTGGCGCCTGAATATCGAGCTGAAGAGCGTTCCCGAACCGGTGAGGCTGGCCGAAAAGACGGCCGGCCTCCTCGAGGGCGTGGAGGACAAGAGTCGACTCATCTGCACCTCCTTTGATCCCCGTATCCTGATGAGCCTTGACCCGATCTTACCCGGGATCGGGCTCGGATTGATATTCGCCGGTGTCTGGCCTCCAGATGAACTGCTCTTCCGCTGGCCGGTCTGGAGCGCCGAACAGAGCCTGCTCTCCAGCGAGCGGATCGAGAGCGCCCGCGCACGGGGGATCCGGGTCTGCGCCTGGACGGTCAACAGGGTGGAGGAGATCGAAAGGATGATCACGCTCGGCGTTGATGCCATCATCACCAACTACCCGGAGCGTTTCACTCTCGCCATGGCGAATTTGTCCAGGAAAGAGTAAAATTTACTTGATTAAAATCTAAAAACTTGTTAAATTAATGCTCTTGAGTAAAAAGCGTCGTGGTGGGTGTAGCTCAGTTGGATAGAGCACCAGGTTGTGGCCCTGGTGGCCGCGGGTTCAAGTCCCGTCACTCACCCTCCCATACATTTGACCTGTTGCATTGTCCCCATCGTCTAGGGGTCAGGACTCGGGATTTTCGATCCCGTAACAGGGGTTCGAATCCCCTTGGGGACACTGATCCGGGCGGCAAATTTTTGCCGCCTTTTTTTTATGGCCCGGTAAAAAATGAATTGCGCTCATTATGGCGTACTATTTTGGCTGCCCCCCAAAAATCTCGGTCCCACCCAAATAAAAAAAGTATATTACCTGCCAGAAACAGCCTGTTATATAAATCGCTTTAAAACCAGACCAGAGGCCGGGAGTATGCTGGAAATCGTACAGAGGGATGAGGGTACGATGCGCCAGATGTAAGGTGGAAACCAGATTTCGGGGGCCCTGGCGTACTATTCAGTTGCGATTCAGCAGCTTTTTTTGTATGTTTCATAATAATCCCTTTTACCATGTGATCAACGGCCAGTGCATGACCCTGAGCATCATCATCGTCAGTTATAACGTGCGCGAATTTCTCGAGCAGGCGCTCATTTCCATTGAACGCGCCGTCGCCCGAATAGACCATGAGATTTTTGTCGTTGATAACAACTCCATGGACGGCAGCGCAGAGTTTGTCCACCGCCGTTTTCCCGGGGTTCGGCTCATCGCCAGCCCTGAAAATCTTGGCTTCGCCGGCGCCAATAACCTGGCACTCTCTGAGGCGAAGGGGCGTTTTATCTGCCTGATTAATCCCGATACCATCGTCCAGGAAGATACATTTTTCACCCTCCTCACTTTCCTCGAGGAGCATCCCGAGGCCGGTGCGGCCGGATGCAAGATTCTCAATCCTGATGGCAGCCTGCAGCTGGCCTGCCGCAGGAGCTTTCCAACCCCCTGGGTCGCCTTTACCAAGATCATCGGCCTGGCCGCCCTCTTCCCCGGGAGTTCCCTCTTCGGCCGCTACAACCTCACCTTTCTGGATGAGGAGGAGATTAGCGAGGTGGAGGCGATCTCCGGTTCCTTCATGCTCCTGCGCGGCGAGGCGATCCGCCAAATTGGCCCCCTTGACGACTCTTTTTTCATGTACGGGGAGGATCTCGACTACTGCTTCCGAATCCACTCGGCGGGCTGGAAGATCTATTATGTTCCCGCCACCCGGATCATCCATTTCAAAGGGGAGAGCTCGAAGCGCAGCCCCTTTGAGCAGCGCCGCCTTTTTTACGAGGCCATGCGCCTCTTTGTTAACAAACATTTCCGGAGAAACAGCGCCTGGATTCCCTCCTGGACTCTGATTGTGGCCATCCGCATGCGCGCCCTCGCGGCATTGCTCTCGGCAGCCCTGCGCAGCGCGGTCTGGCCTCTGCTGGATCTCCTCCTCATGACCCTTTCCCTGACGGTGGCGGTCTATCTGCGCTTTTCACCCCGCTTTCCCTGGGAAGCCTTTCTGATTGTGCATCTCATCTACAGCACGATCTGGCTTGTAGCCCTGATTTTGCAGGGCGTTTACCATTCCTGGCGCCTTTCGGTGGCCAGAACCACAGTGGCCGTGCTCATCGGGCTGGTCATCAACAGCGCTATCACTTTTTTCTTCAAGGAGATCGGTTTTTCCCGGCTCGTCGTCCTCTACGCCGGACTGCTCAATCTGCTCCTGCTCCCCGGTTGGCGCATGGTGCTCAAGCTCGCCGCCCAACTCCATGGACGCCTCTTTTACCGCACACTTGGTCATTTGGCGCTGCGCCGCACCGCGATCCTGGTGGGAGACCGCATGAGCAGTGAGGCCCTGGCCTCGCGCCTGCGGCGGCGGCTCGATGCCGCCTATGATGTTCGTGCCATTGTCCTGCCCCGGCCCGAAGAGGGGATCACCACCATTGAAGACATCCCCGTCTATACCGGACTCGCGCACATCCATGACCTCCTGCGCCGGGAGCGGGTGCAGGAAGTCATCTTCGCCACCGACCGCCTGCCCTATCAGGAGATGCTCGCCATCATTTCGGCCTCGACCCATGAGCAGGTGAGCTTCAAGCTCGTGCCAAGCAGCATGGATGTCATCATCGGCAAGGCCTCGGTTGAATATATCGAGGATATGCCCCTGATGGAGATTCACTACAAACTGCAAACTCCCATCTACCGCTTCATCAAGCGCAGCCTCGACCTGGTGCTGGCCTCGCTTATCCTGCTCTTGGCCTGGCCGGTCTGGTTATGGCAGCGCTGCATGGCTGGCCGCCGCCGCCGGCCGGTAACCTACATCGGAGAGAGGCGTCAGAGTTTTACAGTGAAGGAATGGGAGGGCAGTGAGGGAGGGTGGTGGCGCTTGCTGCCGCGCATTGCCGCCATCTGGCGCGGACGAATGAGCTTTGTCGGCCCCCGCCCCGAGAGCCATCCAGCCTCCTCGAGCCTGGCCTGGTCCCTGAAGCCGGGACTGACCAGCATGGAAGAGGCCGGTCATGCCCCGGCCCTCTCTGAGGATGAGCGCGAACGGCTGCGCCTCTTCTATATGAAAAACTATTCGCCCTTTCTCGATGCAGAGATCCTGATCAAAAACGCGATCGCCGGCATCCAGAAAGAGGAGCGGAGTGAGATATGAAAAACTATGTGCCCGAATTCGAAAAGCCGATTGTCGAGATCGAACGCCGCATCGCAGAGCTGCGCGAGTATTCCGCCAGCAAGGATCTCTCCTTCAGCCGCGAGATCGAAAGACTGGAGGAGAAGGCTCGCCAGCTTCGTCAGGAGGTCTACAGCAACCTGACGCGTTGGCAGCGCGTGCAGTTGGCCCGACACCCCAACCGGCCCTATACCCTCGACTATGTCCGGCTGATGATGAGCGATTTCACCGAGTTTCACGGCGACCGACTCTTCGCCGATGATCCCGCCGTGGTTGCGGGCATCGGCACCCTGGGCGCCATATCGGTCGCCCTCATCGGCCACCAGAAAGCGCGGGATACCCGGGAGAAAATCCGCCGAAATTTCGGCATGCCCAACCCCGAAGGCTACCGCAAGGCGCTGCGCCTGATGAAGCTGGCTGCCCGCTTCTCCAGGCCGGTGCTCTGCCTCGTCGACACCCCCGGCGCCTATCCCGGGCTCGGCGCCGAGGAGCGCGGCCAGGCTGAGGCGATCGCCCGCAACCTCCTCGAGATGGCCCGTCTGCCGGTTCCGATCGTGGTGGTCATCATCGGCGACGGCGCCAGCGGCGGAGCCCTCGGCATCGGGGTGGGAGATCGGATCCTGATGCTCGAGAACAGCTGGTATTCGGTCATCTCTCCCGAAGGATGTGCCGCCATCCTCTACCGGGACAGCGCCAATGCCCACATCGCCGCGGAATCGATGAAAGTGGCCCCCGAAGATCTGCTCGAGATGGGCGTCATCGACCGCATCCTCCGGGAACCCGAGGGCGGCGCGCATAACGATCACGCCGCGGCCGCCGCGACCCTCAAGGCAGCCCTGCTTGAGGAGATGGAAAAACTTGCCGCCATACCATCCGAAGAACTGGTGCGGCGGCGTATTGACAAATTCGCCCGTATGGGCGTCTGGACCGAATAATAAGGAGGTCATCATGGTCAGCAAGGAGCTGCTCGAAATCCTGATTTGCCCCGCCTGCCATGGCGAACTGGAGTACAATGAGGCGGGGGCAACCCTGACCTGCCGGGGACGCCACTGCCCGGAATGCGGAATGCCGGTCAATGAAATGGGGCTTTGCACGGAGTCAGAGTGCGGCAAGCAGGGCGGCCAGGTGGTGGGTTTGCGCTACCGCATTGAGGACAATATTCCGGTTATGCTCATCGAGGAGGCCGAAAAAATAGCGCTGTAGCGCATCGTGTCGGACTGCCCTGCGAATAATGGCAGAAAAATCTTGACTATATCAATATTTAATCTTATATTTTTTAATATTTTTGAAACTGTGTTCGCCTGCCGGCCGCTGCGCGCGGCATTACTGCGCCGGCGGCTATCGAGCTGAATCAGCAGGCGGCGAGGAGATCCTTGCGCAAGGATCGAAGATGCAAAACGTCAAAGTACTGCTGCTCAACCAAAATTATGAGCCGTTGACTGTCGTCAGCGCCCAGAAAGCGATCATCCTCGCCTTTCTCGAGAAGGTGGAGATCGTCGAAAAGCACGAACGCTGGGTCCATTCACAACATATGACCTTCCCCCTGCCGAGTATCGTGCGTTTGCTGCGCTATATCCGCATCCCTCATCAACACGTCGAACTGTCGCGCCGCAACATTATCAAACGGGACAATTTCCGCTGCCAGTACTGCGGGACCACAAGAGGGCCTTTCACCGTCGACCACGTCATCCCCAGGGTGCGCGGCGGCTCCGACAGCTGGGATAATCTGGTCTGCGCCTGTGTGCGCTGCAACAATCGCAAGGGAGACCGCTCGCCCGAACAGGCCAACCTGAAGCTGATAAAAAACCCGCGGCGGCCTAGCCATCTTTTTTTTATTCAACACCATATGGGTATCAGCGAGGACTGCTGGAAACCCTATATCTTTTTAAATTGACCGTGGCTATCCAGATACAGCGCATCTTTTCTTCTGCTGCCAAGGCCGTGATTCCGACGGCCTTCGTCATGTCAAGCGGAACCGGCGCTTCCGGCAGGCCTTCCACTTGAAAACGCTTCACACGGTGAGGTCTCCTGGCTGCTTATGAGTTACAAGGTCAAACTGGAAAGTTTTGAAGGGCCGCTGGATCTGCTCCTCTTCCTGATCAAAAAGGAGGAGGTCGACATTTATGATATCCCGATCGCCAAGATCACCCAGCAGTACCTGCAGTATCTTGAGATCATCCAGCTCCTTGACCTGGAGGCGGCGAGCGATTTCATCCTCATGGCCGCCACCCTGATGCGCATCAAGGCCCAGATGCTTCTGCCCAAACCCGACCTCGGCGAAGAGCAGCAGGAAATCACTGATCCGCGCCAGGAGCTGGTCCAGCGCCTCCTCGAGTACAAGCGCTTCAAGGATGTCGCTGAGGACCTGGGCAGCAAGGAGGAGACCACCCTCAAGCAGTACGGCCGCGGCAACTTCAAGGTCGAGGAAGAGACCATCGGCGAGGATTTCCAGCCCGGCTCGGAGGTGGGCCTCTTTGACCTGGTCGCCGCTTTCAAGCAGATCATGGACCAGTCCAAAAAAGTGACGGTCCACCGCGTGGTCGAGATCACCACCACGCTCGAGGAGTGCATGGCCAACGTCCTCGATGCCCTTGACAAAAAAAGTGAGCTGACCTTTCGCGAACTATTCGTCCCCGAAAGCGATAAAATAGTCTGGGTGGTGACCTTCATCGCCATCCTGGAATTGATCAAGCGGGGCGCGATTCGTGCGGTGCAGGATGAGCCCTTTGCGGAAATAATGATCAGAAGGATTAATGGAGCGGAACAAACTCAAGTCGATTCTTGAAGCCATGATCTTCGCCTCCGATACACCCCTTTCCATGAACCAGATCAGGGTGATCCTCGAGGGGGTGGAAAAGGCGGATATCGATGGCGCCCTGGCGGAGTTGGCCGAGGATCTCAAGGAGCGGGCCTTTTTTCTCAAAAAGGCGGGGGGAGGTTATCAGTTCGCCACCCGGCCCGAGTATTTTCGATGGATCAAGCAGATGTTTGCTGGACGGGAGCGCAACCGCCTCACCCGAGCCGCGCTCGAAACCCTCTCCATCATCGCCTTCAAGCAACCGATCAGCAGGGTGGAGGTCGCCGCCATTCGCGGCGTCAACTCGGATGGCGTTATGCAGACCCTGCTCGAGCGCAAGCTGATCTCCATCACCGGCCGCGATGAGGGCCAGGGCCGCGCCCTGCTCTTCAGCACCACCAAGGAATTTCTCATCTACTTCGGCATTGACGATATCTCCGATCTGCCCAAACCGAAGGAGATTGAGGAACTGCTCGCCATGGGCGAAGGCCAAAAGGCCATCCGGGAAATTCCCGAGGAGGAGATTCTCGCCCGGGAGGTTGAGGAAGAGGCCGATGCCGGCGCCATAGACGGCGAGCCCGCGCCGCCCTCAGCAGCCGTAACCTCCCCTCCGGCCGAGGCCGCCTCCGGGGATGTGGCGGAACCACCACTCGACTCCGCGCCTGCCGCCGAGGGAGCCCTGCTGGCCGATGATGCGCATTAACCGTTTTCTGGCATCCTGCGGGCTCGGCTCACGCCGGGCGGTCGAGACCCTCGTCCGCGACCGGCGCATCGCTGTCAACGGCGAGATCGTCGCCGACCTCGCAACCCGCATCGACGAAGCCGCCGATCGGGTCACACTGGATGGCCAGCCCGTCGGGCGCAAGTCCGAATCGATTTATGTTCTTTTAAATAAGCCCAAGGGCTACATCACCACCGCCAGCGACGAAAAAGGCCGCCGCACTGTCCTCGAATTGGTCGCCCTGCCCCAGCGTATTTTCCCGGTCGGCCGTCTCGATTATAATACCACCGGGTTGCTCCTGCTCACCAATGATGGCGAGCTGGCCCACCGGCTGACCCATCCCCGCTTCAAGGTGCCCAAACTCTACCACGCCGTACTCGAGAGCGCCTTCAATCCGGACCATTTCGCCCCGCTGACCCAGGGTGTCACCCTCGAGGATGGCATCACCCAGCCCTGCAAGGCCCGTTATTACGGCGATTCCCGCAGTGAGGTCGAAATTGAGCTGCGCGAGGGCCGACAGCAGCAGGTGCGCCGCATGTTCGCAGCCCTCGGCTACCGGGTCAGGCATCTCAACCGCGTCCGGTTCGGACCGCTGCGGCTTGAACGGCTGCCGCGCGGTGAATGGCGCTACCTCATGGATGAGGAGATCCTCGCCCTGCGCACCGCGGTCGGTCTGGTGCAGGCCGGGGAGTGAACCATGGAAATACGGAAAAAACGGCTGATCATCACCATTGACGGACCTGCGGGATCGGGAAAAAGCACAACCGCGCGCCGCGTGGCCGAACAGCTGGGTTACCTCTATCTCGATTCCGGAGCCCTTTACCGCGCCGTCACTCTGGCCGCCCTGCGCCGGGGAGCCGATTTTGGCAATCCCGATGAACTGGCTTCAATCGCCAGGGAGTGCGAGATCGGACTGGTCTTCGCCAGCACAGGACTCAAGGTCTATTTGCAGGGTGAGGAGGTCAGCGAGGAGATCCGGCTGCCCGAGGTCGCCGGGGCCATCGGCCCGGTAGCGGCCAATCCCGGAGTACGCCAGGCCCTGCTGAGCCAGCAGCGCCGCCTGGGAGAAAACGGCGGTATCGTCGCGGAGGGGCGCGATATGGGCAGCGTCGTTTTTCCGGAGGCGGAGGTGAAGGTCTTTCTCGTCGCCTCCATTGAAGAGAGGGCGCGCCGGCGGCGGATGGAACTGGCTGCGAAGGGAATTGAGGTCGACCTGGAGGAGCTCATCCGTACAATCGCCAAAAGAGACCGGGACGACAGCGGGCGTGAAATCAGCCCCCTTTGCAAGCCGGAGGACGCTCTCGAGCTGGACACCACCTCGCTGACTATCGCCGAGCAGGTTGAGTGGATCGTCCGTGCCGCCCGGCAAAGAGGCGCCGGCGCATGAAGGTCATCATCGATCCCCAAGCCGGGTTTTGTCCCGGCGTACGCCGTGCCGTTGCCCAGGTCGAGACACGCTTGCAGCGCGGGGAATCCCTGACCGCTCTCGGTGCCCTCATTCACAACCAGCGGGAAATCGACCGCCTGGCCGGATTGGGCCTGGAGACTGTAAGCCAGGAGGTGGCTGACCGCCCGGAGGAGCTGGCTGCCCTCAAAGGACGGGAGCTTTTCATCCGCACCCATGGAGTCGGCAGCGCTCTTCAAAACCAACTGCACGAGTCGGGCTTTGACATCATCGATGGCACCTGCCCGACGGTGAAAAGGGTGCAAAAGCTGGCCGCCGAACACCACCGGCGGGGCGAACAGATTGTCATCATAGGCAAAAAGGGCCACGCCGAGGTAATCGGCATCCTCGGCCACTGTGATAATATGGGCATCGTTGTCGCTGACGAAGAGGATCTCATGATTATCGATCCTGAACGAAAGACTTTCGTCATCGCTCAGACCACCATCGGCGGCGAGCAGTTCAGGCGCCTGTGCCGCCTCATCGCCGGGCGTGCGCCGGGAGCCACCTTTATGGATACCACCTGCCCCTTCATCACCCGGCGCTACGATCAGATTGCCGGTTTCGCCGCCAGTGTATCTCTGCTCATTTTCGTCGGCGGACGCGAGAGCTCCAACTCAAAGGTTCTATTCGAAATCTGCCGGCAGAGGAACCCGCGCAGCCACCGGATCGAATCCCCCGCCGAGCTGGATTACACCTGGATCCGGCCGGAGGATACGATCGGGATTACCGGGGGGGCGTCAACCCCGCAGTGGCAGTTCGAGGAGATCCGCGATCTTCTCGGCCAGGCTGCTACACAGCTCGAGAGCAAATAAAAAACTTGACCCAGTTGGGCAAGTATTCATACAAAAGGAGAAAGAAAAATAATGGACGAACTAACCAACACCAACCTGTCCGCTGAAGAGGCTGGACAAATCAATCCCCTGCCGGAAGAGGTCCAACCGGAAACGGCTGCCTCCGATGCTGAACCCGAATCCGCTGCGGAGCCCGTGCAGACCCCTGCCGCCGCGGCTGAACCGGTGCAGGCCCTCGCTGCCGAGCCCGTCCAGGCCGCCACACAGCCCGAGCCCACCCTGGAATCCCTTGACCTGCTCGAGAACGAGTACACACCGCAGGAACGCGAGAGCCTCGAAAAGCTCTACGAGGAGACCCTTGCCGACTTTAATTCCGGCGTCGTGGTCACCGGCAAGGTGCTCGCCATCAACGACAAGGAAGTGGCCGTTGATATCGGCTTCAAGTCGGAGGGAACCATCCCCATCGACGAATTCGCCGATCCCAAGGAGATCAATGTTGGGGACAATATAGAGGTCTACATCGACACCATCGAAGACTCCGATGGCATGCTCATCCTGTCGAAGAAGAAGGCCGACTTTATGCGCGTCTGGGAGATGGTCAACAACTCTTATGAAAAGGGTGAGATCATCCAGGGCCGCTGCACCCGCCGCATCAAGGGCGGTATTGTCGTCGATCTCTCCGGCGTCGATGCCTTCCTGCCGGGCTCGCAGATCGATGTCCGCCCGATCCGTGATTTCGACGCCCTCATCGGCCAGACCATGGATTTCAAGATCGTCAAGATCAATAACCTGCGCAAGAACATCGTCGTCTCCCACCGCGTTCTGGTCGAAGAGGCGATGAAGGGACAGCGCGAAAAGATTCTCGAAGATCTGCAGAAAGGCCAGATCCTCGAGGGGGCCGTCAAGAATATCACCGATTTCGGCGTCTTTATCGACCTCGGCGGCGTCGACGGCTTGCTCCATATCAACGACCTCTCCTGGGGCCGCGTGGCCCATCCCTCCGAGGTGGTCGCACTGGACGAGAAGATCAAGGTCGTCGTCCTCGATTTCAACGAGGACAAGGACCGCATATCTCTTGGACTCAAGCAGCTCCAGCCCCATCCCTGGGAGGATGTCGAGAACAAATACCCGGTCGGTTCTGTGATCCGCGGCAAGGTCGTCAGCATCTCCGATTACGGCGCTTTCGTCGAGCTCGAAAAGGGCGTCGAAGGCCTCATCCATATCTCCGAGATGAGCTGGACCCAGCACATCAAGCATCCCTCCAAGGTCCTCTCCGTGGGCGAAATGGTGGAAGCCAAGGTGCTCAATATCCAGAAAGAGGAACGCAAGATCTCCCTCGGTCTCAAACAGCTCGAACCGGATCCCTGGCAGACCTTGTCGGAACGCTACCCGGTCGGCTCGCGTCATAAGGGCAAGGTCCGCAACCTCACCAACTTCGGCGCCTTCGTCGAACTGGAAGACGGCATCGATGGTCTTATCCATATCTCCGACCTCTCCTGGACCAAGAAGATCCGCCATCCTGGCGAAGTCGTGAAAAAGGGTGACGATATCGATGTGGTTGTCCTCAATGTCGACCGCGACAACCGCCGCATTTCGCTGGGCTACAAGCAGACCCAGGATAATCCCTGGGACTTTTTCGAGGACAAGTACCATCCCGGCGCCCTCGTCGAGGGCAAGGTTGTGCGCCTGATCGAAAAGGGACTCATCGTCGAGCTGCCCGATTCAGTGGACGGCTTTGTGCCCATGTCCCAGCTCGCCAAGGACAACCTCAGCAAGCCGGCTGATGCCTATCAGATCGATGACGCCCTCACCCTCGCCGTGATTGAATTCAACAAGGAGAACAAAAAAATCGTCCTCTCCGAGAAGAATGCGATCCGGATGGAGAACCGGGAAGCCAAGGCCGCCGCTGCCGCGGAAAAGTCCGCGGCCGAAACCGCTCCGGCCCCGGAAGCGGAAGAAGAGCCCGCTGCTAAAGTCGTCGATGAGGTGGATAGCGAGACTCCAGCCGGGGAATCCGCTCCTGAAGAGGGAGTGGAAGAATCGGCGGAAGAGAAACCCAAGCGCGCCCGCAAGAAGAAGAGCGAAGAGTAGAACCTTCCTGCAGGCCCTGCTTTTGTCAGACTGGAGTTGGATCCGACCGGATCCAACTCCTTTTTATTTCAGGCATCGCTGCTGTAAAAAGCTGTTTGAAATTTGGCTGAATAATAATACATTGCAGCAGCGGAATGACCCGCAGCTGCAGATGATGAGATCCAGGCCTATGCATAGAATGATCTTGCTGTTTCTTGCCCTTCTCTTGACCGGCGCCGCGCCGCTGCTCCACAGCCAGGAAGGCCTGGCTGAGCTGGAGCGCGCCTGGCAGGAGGACCGTTTCGATGATCTCGAAAAGCTCCTGCCCGCAGCGGAGAAGGCTTATCCCCGGAATCCCACCGTCGCCTTTTTGAGGGCTCTGGTCCTTGCTGACGCCGATGAAGCCTTCGCCAGCTATAAACGGGTCTTCGAAAGCGAAGAGATGAGCCGCTACGCCGATACCGCCCTCTTCAAGATGGCCCAATATCAGTATGCACGCGAACGCTTCACAGCCGCGCGCAGGTATTTCCAGATGATGCAGAAACGGTTTCCACAGACCCGCTGGCTGGATGACAGCCTCTATCTGACCGGGCAGTGTTATCTCGCTGAGGGCAAATCCGACTCGGCGCGCCTGGTCTGGAACTCGCTCATCAAACGCTTCCCCCGCTCTCCCTATTGCGATATGGCCGTCGCCGACCTTGAATCGTCGGTCTGGGATCAGCCCGCCTCAGCCCCCCGCCAGTCAGCCGCACCGGTCTCCGGAGGCAAGCCCTTCTATTCTATCCAGGTTGGGGCCTTCAGCAAGCAGGAGAACGCTCACACCATCCTCGCCGGGCTGGAAAAGGTCGGTTATGAGGGGATGATCGTCGAGAAGAAGGTCGGTACCCGCCTCTTTTATGCGGTCTGGATCGGCAGCTTTCCCGACCGCGAGTCGGCGGAGGATTATGCCCGCCGCTTCATCGTCAAGGTCACGAAGGAATACAGCATCGTTAAAAGCGAATGAGACTGAAGATGAAAACAGAGATCCTCACCGCTGTAAAGGAGGGGGCCATCCTCTTTGACGGCGCCATCGGCACCCAGCTCCAGGCCCGCGGCCTCGCTATCGGATCCTCGCCGGAGAGCTGGAACCGGCTCCATCCTGATCTGGTGGCCTCTGTGCACCGCACCTACCTTCAGGCAGGCGCTCAGGTTCTGACCACCAACACCTTTGGCGGCTCACCGCACAAGCTTTTTACGGACGGGGTGGAGGGCGATCCCGAGGAAATAAACCGTCTCGCCGCCGCTATCGCTCGCGAAGCCGCCGGCGATCAGGCCTGGGTCGCCGGCTCCATCGGTCCCACCGGCACCATGCTTATGATGGGCGAGGTCGGCGAGGAGGAGATCTTGGAGGGATTCCTGTGCCAGGCCAGGGGACTCGCCACCGGCGGCGCGGACCTCATTGTTATCGAAACCATGTCCGATCTCACCGAAGCCCTGCTCGCGCTCAAGGCTGCTCGCACGGTTTGCGATCTGCCCGTCTTCGTCTCCCTGACCTTCTCGCCGGGGCAGCGCGGCTACCGCACCCTCATGGGTGTCGATGTCTCCCAGGCTGCGGCGGCACTCGCCAAGGCGGGCGCTGCGGTGATGGGCTGCAACTGCGGTACCGGCATCGACGATGCCATCCATATCGTCCGGGAGATCGCCGTCAGCTGGAAGGGCCCTGTTCTCGCAGAGCCGAATGCCGGCCTGCCTCAGCTTATCGACGGCAAAACCAGCTATCAGGAGACCCCGGAAAAAATGGCGGCCAGACTGCCGGAACTGATCGGAGCAGGAGCCGTCTTTGTCGGGGGGTGCTGCGGAACCACCCCCGATCACATCCGGGCCTTCCATCACCAGCTCAAGGGGGAAGTGTGACATGCTGAAACGAATCCTGCTTATCATCGATGCCTCGCCTCAAATGGAGATCGCAGCCGATTACGCTCTTGCTATCGCTGCCAGGCACGGCAGTCAACTGCTGCTCTTTCCTCTGGCGGATAAATCCAGCGCCCCCGCCGGGGCGGCCTCGGGAGAACTTTTACTCGGTCCGACTGTGCAGCGCGCCGAAGCAGCTGGCCTCTCCTATCAGGTGCTCTCGACCTCGGCCTTGCCCTTCTCGCGCAGCCTGGAGTGGTCCAGATGCAGCGATATCGCAGTGCTGCCCTATCTTGCTCCCAAATCGGCAGCGCGCATGGAGAAGCGAGTGGTGAGGCTGCTGACCGACGGCGGCTGCCCCGTCCTGCTGCCTTCGGCTGCACCCCTGGAATCGAAGGTGGCCGCGGTGGCCTGGGATGGCTCCAGCGCCATGGCGCGCGCCCTCAAACTCCATCTCCAGCTCTTCCGCCGTTCCCGCCTGCGCTACCTGCTCGTCCATATGGGTGATCATCCGGACAAGGCCCTCTCCATCCTTGAACAGGGCTGCGCTCTGGTCGAGGCCCAGGGAGCAGCAGCCGAAACCCTGGCCCTTTCCGGAGCACCGGTGCCGCGCATCCTCGAACTCTCCGCCTCCATCCGGCTCAACCATCTCATCGTCGCACCGCACAGCCGGAGGCTTTTCAGCAAGCAGCGCCTCGGCCCGACCAGCGGAAAACTCTTGCGCAGCCGGGTCAACTCCCTTTTTCTTGCCACCTGAGCGGATGAGGCTGAATTCATTGAAGAATTTATTATTTAAAAGCTTGACTAATTTTTTAAGTTTTGTTAATTTTACGCATAAATATTGCCGACCACGTGTAGTGACGGGAAAACGGGAGAAACGGTGGCATGAAAATCCAGATAGCTCACCCCATCACCTCTTATTTCGATGCGACCAGCCAGCTGCTCAGAGCCCAGGGAGAAGATTTTCATCTCACAGGCGCCACCTCTCTGCCAGAGGTTTTTGATTCGAGCGCGCAAAAGCTCGAAGATGTCTATGTCATCGACAGCATTCTGCTGCGCGACGAGCCCTCCGAGACCCTGGACCAGATCGGCGCCATGAGCCGCCATGTTCCGACCATCATCATGATCGAAGAGAGTGAGGAGGAACTCGCCGGTGAGCTGCAGGAGCGCGGGTCGGTGACCCTGCTTTACAAACGCAAAGGCTTTTTAACCGCCCTGGCCGAGGCCGTCCGCCAAAGCCACACCGACCACCTCAAACGTCTCGAGGAGGCGGCCCGAGTCGAGGCTGAAAAAGAAAAAGCCCAGCGCCTCGCCCGTGAAAAAGAGGAGGCCGCCAGAGCCGAGGCGGCACGGCTGGAGGCCCTGCGGGCCGAGGCCGCGCGTCAGGAAACAGCCCGATTTCAGGCCGAGGTGGAGGAGGCCGCCAGAAAAGAACGAGCGCGCATCCAGGCCCGGCGCGAAGAGGAAGAGCGTGCCGCCCGGGAGCGGGCCGCCGCCGCCCGGGAGGCTGCTCCGGCCACACCTCCTGCCCGGGAGACTGAAACCCCCGAGGAGGGCTTTTTCATTTGCGACCGCCGTGGACGCTTCCTCTCTGCCAACAGGTCCCTGCAGACCATGCTCAATTATGCCGAAGAGGAGCTTCTCGAACTTTCCCTCTCCGACCTGCTCTCCCGTGAGGAGGAGCAGCGCCTCTTCAACGACATCTTCACCTGCAGCCCTGATCAGGAAATCTTTCCCATCCAGCTGCATTTCATCGACAAGGTGGGGGAGAGGCGGCCGGTCAGCCTGAAGATCCGCATGCTTCGGGATGAATCCAGGGAAAAACGCGTTATCGGTTTCCGCGGCAGCGTCACTCTCGTCGCCGCTGAACGGGGGATGCCGGCCAGTGTGTACGGGATGTTCGACCAGGGCGTCATGATTCGCCACCTCTTCGACCTGGTGCAGATGAGCTACACCGAACCTCTCAATGTCCTGCTCAAGCGCATTGGCGAAGTGGTATGCCAGATTTTCGGTTTTCAGCGCTCCACCATCGCACTGCTCGACCGGCGCAAAAAGGCCTACATCAAGCACGCCATGGTCGGCTATGGCGAAAATCGCACCGTTGCGGCGGGGGAAAAGACTCTCGAGGTGCCCGAGGAGGTCGTTGACCGCCTTTTTGTCGACAAGGCCCAGGTAAAGGTCATCTATTACAGCCAGGAGAGCGGATCTCTTGGCAGCCCGGCCTTGCCTCTCACCCAGACGGAACTTCCAACCGTTGAATCGCGCTGGCATCCGCGCGATCTGGCCCTTCTCCGCCTCGCTGACCACCGCGGCCACCAGTTCGGCTATATTTCCATCGACGAGCCCCTCGATAACGTCACTCCGGCCCGCTCCACCTTTGATAATCTCGAGCTCTTCAGTCAGCTGGTAGCGATGGTGATTGAGAACTATTACCGCTTCTCCACCATCGAGCGCCGCAACCGCCGGCTGAAACAGATCCTCATCAACAGCAATATCTTCAAGCTCTACCTAAGCCTCAACGAGCTGCTCAAAGAGGTGGTCTGGTCCGTCAAATTTTCTCTCGAGTTCAATCTGGTTTCCCTCGTTCTCATCAGCAAAAAGAGCGGACAGCTTGAAACCAAGGCCGTCGCCTGCGATGACCGCATCAAGCTCGGCCAGCTTCAGGAACTTGCCTTCGATTTGCGAGACTTTAGTGCGCTCCTGCGCGAGGAGTACCGCCGCGGCAAATCTTACCTCATCAGCAGTGAGGAGGAGGTGCTGCGCCACTTCAAGCAGATCTATTACGGCAGCCTCAGCAATGGGCACTATGCGGACGGATGGCCGCGCTATGCCCTGCTGCTTGTGCCCATCAAGTCCCGCGAAGGCAAGATCATCGGCTTTATCCTCGCAGACGATCCGGCGGACGGGAAACTGCCGACCACTGAAAGCGTCCATATCATGGAGATTCTCGCCAACCAGGTTGCTATTGCCATCGATAACCGGATGCTCTATGTCCAGGCCAAGGAGAAACCTCAGAGCACCGAACCGCCCGCTGCGTCGGAGCCTGCGGCTGGACCAGATGCCGGCGTGACGGACTATCCTGAAGAGAACAGCACCGGACTGCGCAGGCTCGTGGACCGTTTCCTGCGCTGACCATCAGCCGACCGCATTTGCGAAAGTTCAACCGTGATCTCGTGCGGTCTGCGAGGGGATCACGGTTTTTTATTTCACCCGGCGGAAGCCTATGAACAGACGCCAGTTTCTTCATACCGGCAGCATGATCGGACTCGGCACCTGCCTTCTTCCCAACCTCCGCCAGGCCGCTGCAGCCTCAACTCCGGGCCAGGCCCGCGTCGTTTTGGCCGCCGCCGGGGTCGACCCGCGCCAGCCCGACCTCAAGGTCCTCGGCAGCGCCCTGGACCGCGGCCTCGAAGCCCTTTTCGGCCGGCCAGCCCCCCGGGTCTGGGCCAGCCTCTTCTCTCCCCGCGATGTGGTCGGGCTTAAGGTCAACTGCCTCGCTGGACGCGGCATCTCGACCAGCCCCATTCTGGTGGAGCTGGTGGTCGACCGCCTGCGGACGGCCGGCGTGAACCCGGGTCAAATCATTATCTGGGACCGCCTTAACGCTGATCTCAAGCGCGGAGGTTTCCCCATCATCACCGAGGCCGGACGCGTGCGCTGTTTTGGCAACGATGTCGCGGGCTATTCGCGCCGCCTCTTCGAATCAGGATCGGTGTGCAGCCGCCTCTCCAATCTCGTTGCTGAAACCTGCACCGCCCTGATCAATCTGCCGGTGTTAAAAGACCACGGCATCGTCGGCCTCAGCGCTGCCATGAAGAACTGGTTCGGTGCCATTGACAATCCCAATAAATACCACGATCACTGCGGCGATCCCTTTGTGGCTGAAACCTGCAGCCTGCCCCTTCTCCGCGATAAAATCCGGCTGACGATATGCGATGCCATCACGGCCCAGTACGAAGGTGGACCGCCCTGTATGCCGCAGTGGTGCTGGCCTCTCCAGCGCTTGATCCTGGCGACGGATATGGTCGCCCTCGACACCGTCGCATGGCAGATCATCGAGGATAAGCGCCGACAGGCAGGCATGGCCTCACTGCGCGAAGCCGGCCGGGAACCCGCCTACATCCGGACGGCTGCGGGCTTGGGACTCGGCATCGCTGACCCCGCGCGGATCGAGATTGTAAAGGAATGAAGGGGAGAGACCTCTTTCCGGCGCTGCTCCCAATCCTGTACCAGACCGGGAGAGAGGCGCGACGGAGGAAACAATGATCACACGCAGATGCTTTCTCGCTTCGGCCGCCTGCGCCGCCCCGCTTCTGTCAGCCGCTGGCCGATCCGTATTTCCCGCTTCCGTCACTGTGGAAAAAGCGGGAACGGTCGAGGCGCGCTATTACGAAAAATTACCCAACCGCAAGATCCGCTGCAACCTCTGCCCCCGCAGCTGCGTCATCGACGATCTCGAACGTGGTTATTGCGGGGTGAGGGAGAACCGCGGGGGCACCTATTATACCCTGGTCTACGGACATCCCTGCTCACTCTATGTCGATCCCATCGAAAAAAAACCGCTCTTTCATTTTCTCCCCGCGAGCCGAGCCCTCTCCCTGGGCACAGCCGGCTGTAATGTCTTTTGCAAGTTCTGCCAGAATTGGGAAATCTCGCAGTCCCGCCCGGAACAACTGGAGGCCATGGAAATCCCGCCTGAGCGCATGGTGGAGATGGCGCGGCGGGAGAACTGCCCTGCCATTGCCTGCACCTACAACGAGCCGGTCGTCTTTGCCGAGTATATGCACGATATCGCCTTGAGCGCGCGGCGCCAGGGCATCCGTACAGTGATGATTTCCAACGGCTATATCCAGAAAAAGCCTATGCTTGACCTCTGCAGGAGCCTCTCCGCCGTCAAGATCGATCTCAAGGCCTTCAGCGAGCGCTTTTATAAGGAACTGGTCTCCGGAGAACTGCGTCCGGTGCTCGACACCCTCGTTCTGCTGCGCGGGGAACAAATCTGGTTCGAAATCGTATACCTCGTCATCCCGGGTGAGAATGACAGCCGTTCCGAGCTGACCTCCCTGTGCAGGTGGATCGCTGCAGAACTGGGGATGGATGTGCCCATCCACTTCACCCGTTTTTATCCCCAGTACCGGATGACCAATCTGCCGCCGACACCGGTCAAAAGCCTGCAGGAAGCGCGCAAGATCGGCCTTGAGGCGGGGCTGAATTTCGTCTATACGGGGAATCTTCCCGGTGATGAGGGAGAAAATACCTGGTGCCCCGCCTGCCATGCCCTGCTCATTCGCCGGCTCGGCTACACGGTCGTCGAAAACCGGATCAAATCCTCCCTATGCCCGGAGTGCAAGACCACGATCCCTGGAGTCTGGAAATGATAATCACGTCTGTTGAATGGTCTTAAATGCAGAAATCGGAGGGATGTGCGTGATCCTTAAAGCACCACTTCAGGTACTGTTGGCCGCTTTGCTTTTTTTATATTCGCCCCCATGCAAAGCATCAGCCGGAGAGATCCGGAAAGCAGCCGTTGCCGGGCAGTTTTATCCCGTTGAGGCGGAAAAGCTGCACGCCGAACTTGCACGCTACCTGGAAAAGGCCCCGGTCTCCTCTGTTGCGGGTGAAATACTCGGCATCAGCGTCCCCCATGCCGGCTATGCCTATTCAGCCCGCACGGCTGCCTCCGCCTACAAGGCGGTCTCCGGCCGGTCCTACGACCTCATCATCATTCTCGCACCGAGCCACCAGGACTATTTCACCGGCGCCACCATCTATCCAGGCGAGGCCTACGAAACCCCGCTCGGCCGCATCAGAATCGATCATGACGCCGCCGTGCGGCTCAATCGCACCAGCAGCCTTTTCCGTCTCTCCGGGCTAGGGCATGGCTCGCGAGAACACAGCCTCGAGGTTCAACTCCCCTACGTGCAGTACCTTTTCCCCGGAACCCCGCTGTTGCCCATCATGGTCGGAGAATGCGACTGGAACTCCTGTCAAAAGATGGGAAAGGCCCTCGCAAGCCTCTCGGCAGGGCGCCGGGTACTCATCATCGCCAGCACCGACCTCTATCACGGCTATTCCTATCAGGAGTGCCTCGCAAGCGATAAGGCCACCCTCGCTGCCTTTACCCGCATGGACCCGCAGGCCCTCCATGCCGGACTTGCCTCCGAACGTTTTCGCGCCTGCGGGGGCGCTGCCGTCGTCATCATGGAGGTCGCCGTACTAGCACGTGGACGCTGTGCCGCCACCATCCTCGCCCGCACCAACTCCGGCGACGTAACCGGCGATAAGAGCGGCTATATTGTGGGTTACGCCTCGGGACTCTATTATCTGCAGGAGAAAGCGATGAATAAAAAGCAATTTTCACCTCTGCCCATCGATGCACAGATCGAATTATTGCGCATGGCCAGGGAAAGCATCAAGCATTACTTGAAGCATGGTGTTGTTCCGGAATTCCGCAGCGACATCCCCATCCTCCAGGAGAAGAGGGGGGTTTTTGTAACCATCACTAAGAACGGATCGCTGCGCGGCTGTATTGGCATGCACGAAGCCGACAAGCCGCTCTATCAGGCGGTCCCCGACCGTGCAGTGGCCGCCGCTTTTGAAGATCCCCGCTTTATGCCCCTGCAGCTGGAGGAACTCGAGAGGATCAAAATCAAGGTCTCGGTCTATCTGACCAATGTTTACGAGGCCGAAAGTCTCGATGATTTCGTCATGGGCAAACATGGCATCATTCTCATCAAGGGCAGTCGGGGAGCAACCTATCTGCCCGAGGTGCCTGTTGAGGCCGGTTGGAAGAGCAAGGAGGAGGAAATGGTCAGTCTCTGCCAGAAAGCGGGCCTGCCCCCGGATGGCTGGCGGGAGGGCGCACAGATCCTTCTCTATGAGACCCAGGTCTTCGATGACAGTTTGCTCCGTTAACCGGCTGCCCCTCTCAGAAGGGTATTGCTCGCCCGTGAAAGCTGCACCTCAAAGCGCTGATATTTCCCTTGATTTGAACTCGGATTCGGTGTTAACGGCCTGAGTTAAAAAAATGCCGGCAATTTGCCGGACTTTCTAGTGATTTCTAAGGCATACTGCTTTGACAAAGACAATTTCATTCGAGGCTGGGCATACGTCTCTACTGGATTTGAGCCACTTTTGAAATTGTCAAAGAGCAGGGTTGTTAAAAGGCCCAGATGCGTTGCATCATGGGCTCAAATGGTATGGGTCCGCTGCGAGGCAGCGCCAAACAGAATGTCTTCTGCTTGGCGTGGCTGACAAACCAGCCAATCGCAGAGAAGAGCAGAAAACGCAAGCGGCGCAACCGATACTTTTTCATCTTTTTCCGGAAAGCGATCTTGCGAAGCATGCCGATCAGGGTAAAGGTGAGATGGCTAAGCCAGCAAAGAGCTTTAGTCGCATCGAAATTACCACTGATCATACTACCAAGGGCATACTGATTTTTAAGTTCTTCAATATGCTTCTCAACACGACTGCGTTTGTTATAGCTCCGGAAAATGATGTGAGGCTGGAGAGTTTGGTTGCTCACCACGACGCGATAGGTATAGTCGTCTTGATCAAATAAATCGGTCTGAGAGCCGGCCGTTTTTTTAGAGCGTTCAACATAGTAATTGCGAAAAGCCCCATTCAGGCCTGAGCCATAGGCAAAAGAGCAGTATTGCCGCTCACTTGAGTAATAGGATTTATACGGCAATGCTCGAATCTTGTCTTTCAGCCATTCATGTCGCGGGACTGCTATTTCATAAGAAATATCAGGATAGCCTTCGAGCTCAAGCAGTAGCGCATCGCTATGATACCCGGCATCCATGCGTAATTTGATCTTTATTTTGGCTTGTCTCAAGCGCTCCAATAACGGTTTCAACATGACAATGATATCTTTTGCGCAATGCGTATTGCCGGGAAAAGTCCACTCAGCCAGTACCGTTTCAGTTTCATCACAGATGGCTTTGCTGGATTGAAAACAGCGTGCACCCTGCTCAGCCGGACAATAGCCTTTTTCAGCACCTGCCTGATGCCCATCGACTGGCAGGGCGGTCCCATCGACATCGATGGTAATTTCCTTCAGACCAAGTTTTTCAAAGAGCAGGATGTTGAGGTCAAGAAGCAGGGCGGCACGGGCAGTATCTTTTTGCCCAATCAAGAGCAGGTCATCACGCAGCGTCGTATCTCTGGGCGTGGAAGGGATGTCAAAAAGATCACCGATAGTTTGATCATTAGCCAAGCAACCGATGTCGTAGAGGCGTTCACCCCCAGCTATGATCATGCCCGCCAACAAAGCAACGTTCTGTGAAGGTGAAGAATGCCGTACTTTACGCAGTTTGTCAAAACAAGCATTGAAGCGATGATGAAAACCAATCTGATGCATAAATTCTGCAAATACGTAAAGCCCGCCGAAAGGCGTTGCATTCATGGCTTTGGTTTTGTATTTTACTTTCACCTGTTGGGTGTCCTTTCGTCTTGTCTATTAAGTTTTGTTGGCCAAACAAATTTAATGACTTAACGTGGACACTACAACAGGTTTTTTATTTTAACACCGAATCAGAGTTGAAGCTTAGAATTGGTTAATTTTCAAAAATTTAATCATTCTCACTGTGCCATGAACCAGGGATTGTTCTCATACCCATGCATGGAGAAAAAAAAGGTTATCACTGGCTGCTGCTCGCCGCCGTGGCATTGATGGGCTTGCTCATCTTCGTCCTCACCGCGCCGCGCATTTTTTCTCCCTTCCCCCGCCATATTTCGCTTAATCGGGCGGAGGCGATCAGGAGAGCCGGGCAGCATCTCCAGCTCTTCGGTTTTCAGCCGGGGGAATATCGGGTCCATTCCACCCTGGAAGTGCGGCGTGATCTCATTCAATACATTGAGAATCAGTTCAAGCCTGCGGAGCGTGACTCAGCCCTGCACCGGCTGCCTGCCTATTCCTGGCAAGTCCGTTGGAGCCGCCCGGAAAATGACGAACTCCTCCCCGGTGCCACGCATGATCTCTTTCCCGCCGCCTTCAAGACGGTCTTTATGCAGATTGACCTTTACGGAAAGCCGATCTCTTTCTGGACCGAGGTGGAAAAAGAGAGCATCGGAGTCAATCTTTCCGCATTTCAGGCGCGCATGATCGCCGATTCCGCTCTGGCCCGCGCCCTTGGTCCGGAGGTCGATGACTATATTTTTGCAAAGACGAGCAGCAGCATCCTCGACAGCCATACCGAGCATCTATTCACCTACAACTGCAAGGAGCTCGTCTGCGGCCTTGAGCAGCAGCTCAATGTGGTTGTAAGTGGTGAACTGGTCAGCAAATTCGCCCGCCAGTACAATCCCCCGTCCTATTCGTCATGGCAAAAGGAGCGCTTTGTTCAGACCATACCCTTCTTCCTGCTGCTGATCTCACTTTGTATTGTTTTTATCGTCCAGCTCATCCGCAAGCTGCGCACGGACAGCATCAATTTCCGATACGCCATCGGTCCGGCCGTGACGGCGAGCGCCTTGACGATTCTGATGATTGTGCTTGAGCCCGGCATGAACGATTTTTATGCCCTGCTCATGAGTTCCCTTTTATCGGGTTTTTTTGTCGGCGTGGCGATGTTCCTGGCCGTTGCGGTCGGGGAGTCCAATGCCCGCACCCTTACCGGCGACAAGCTGCTCCACTTTGATGCCATGCTGCGCGGGCAGGTCCGCCACCGTTCTCTCGCCACCGCCCTGCTGCACGGCTCTGCTTTTGGCTTCGGCCTGGCCGGACTGGTTGCCCTGACGATGGCCATCGCCTCACTGTTCGGCCCGATCAGCATCGCCTCTCTTTGTGCGGAGTTGGGCCGAGATGCCAGCTCGGTCCCATTTGTGGTCAGCTTCATCCGGGTCATCACTGAGGTGCTCTGGTACCAGCTGGCTATAGTCCTGGCCCTGCTCCCCCTGTTCATCAAGTCTGTGCCCCGTTCGAGCTGGGTAGTCATCCTTTTCGCGCTGGTTATAGCGCTGGGCCTGCACATGGAGATGAAGCTGCCCAGCGAGCCACTGGTGGTCAATCTCATCGTCGGCTTTTTGATCATGATGACCTTTGCCCTGATTTTCATCCGTTATGATCTGGTGACGGTTGTGACCACCCACTTCACTTTCGCCCTGCTGTTCGCGGCCGCGCCCCTGCTCCTTTTGGGACACCCCACCTTCTGGTATTCGGGCCTCTTCCTCCTGCTGCCACTGGCCGCGATCGCCGCTTTTGCCGTTTGGGCGTGGCCGGTCTATATGAGCAGGGAACAGCTGCGCAACTTTCTGCCGCGACAGGCCGTAAAAATAGTAGAGAACGAGCGCCTGAAGCGCGAACTCGAGATCGCCAGCCGGGTCCAGATGAGCTTTCTGCCCAAGCAGACTCCGCGTCTGGAGGGGCTCGAGATCTCCAGCACCTGTCTGCCGGCCTCCGAAGTGGGAGGCGATTACTACGATTTCATCGAAATGGGCGAGGGGCGGCTCGGTTTTGCCATCGGCGATGTCTCCGGCAAAGGGGTCTCCGCCGCTTTTTACATGACCCTTACCAAGGGTTTTCTGCGCTCCCTCAGCCGTACGACCTGGAGCCCCGCCCAGGTGATGATCGAGATGAACAAGCTCTTTTACCAGAACGTCGAACGCGGCCATTTTATCAGCCTCATTTTCGGCACCCTCGATCTCCGGAGCCGGAAATTGACCTTCGCACGCGCCGGTCATGACCCGATCTTCTGGTACCGCGCTTCGCAGGAGCGCCTTGAACGGCTGCTCCCGCCCGGGATCGCCCTCGGCCTGGAGCCGGGAGAGATTTTTAGCGAGATCATCCGAGAGCAAACCATCGATTTGGAACCGGGCGATCTCTTCGTACTTTACACGGACGGCTTCTCCGAAGCGATGAATGAATATGCCAATGAATTCAGTGAAGAACGGCTGGCCCAGTCGATCAAACGGCTGGCCGGCTTGCCGACCGACGAGATCCTGGCCAAGATTCGCACCCAGGTCGCCCATTTTGTCGGCCATACCCCGCAGCATGACGACATGACCATGATCGTCATGCGTGTTCTCGAAAGCTGATGAGCGGAGATGAAAAAAATCGGCCCCATATCCCTGATCCTGCCGCTCGCCCTCTTTCTGGGCGGCGTGCTCATCGATCTGAATGTCCTCGGCGGCCTCTTCGACTCCAGGGCGCTGGACTATCTCCGCGAGGGCTTGATCACCCTGGCCCTGATTCTATCCCTGCCCCTTATTTATAAACAGCGTCTGGCTTCGGACCGCAACATCATCCGCGGGCTGCGTACGCTCTTTTATCTCATCCTCGGCACCTTCCTGCTCCTGCTCATCTCCAATCTGGAGCCCTTTGCGGCCCAGAGCCTGAGCACAGGACATAATGTCCTCTACGGCAGCCTGGTCAACTATTTCATCCTCACTGCCTGGGCCCTCTTCTCAAGCCTTTTGGTCCTGGTCATCCTCGGCACCCTGCGCAATCTGATCTTCATCAAGCAGAAAAAAAGCACCGCCCTTCATTTCTTCCTGCTTATGCTGTTTCTGGTTTTCTATGGTGTCCTGAGCATTACCAATATCAGCGACCTCGATTTCCGCTTTTCCTACCGGCTGAGCAGCGAGAATCTCGGCTACGTGCTTCTCTTTATCGTAATCAACCTGATGGTGCTCAACTCCTTTCGCGTCGCCTGGATCAATTATCTCAATCGCAGACAGAAAATGACCCTTTTCTGGGGCGGGATGATCCTCGTGCCCCTGCAGTGGCTGCTCTACATCAAGTTTCATACGGCCAATCCCGCCGCCCTCTTCAGCCCTGTCCTCGGCCGCTTTGTCGACCTGGGCTTTCTTTTCCTCTCCATCTATATCTCTTTGTCCTTTATTGCACTCATCTTTCATCTGCCCACCGCCCATCTCTTCGACCGCCAGATCAAGCAGCTCAGCTCCCTGCATACCCTGAGCAGGGCGATCAGCTCCGAATTCAATCTCGAACGGCTCGCCGAGACCACGGTGGAACTG
>Ga0302250_1000812_pt1 | contig 26980 bp, 28 predicted proteins | sample AAG_RA_Asp_MG_FD_193536 | JGI IMG/M metagenome (GOLD analysis project Ga0302250, IMG submission 193536) | Enriched activated sludge microbial communities from anaerobic digester in WTTP, New Holstein, Wisconsin, United States - AAG_RA_Asp | ecosystem: Engineered > Bioreactor > Anaerobic >... | reverse complement strand
GAGAATAACACAGATAATAGGGAAGAGTATCAACCATGGCATGAAAAATCCATGCCCCATCCATTGATTTACATACATCGTTCACTCCTTAACATCACATGGCATTATTGTAGCCCTTTTCTGTGAATCAAGTGTTAACTAATAAATTGTTCAAATCTCTTTAAGACTGAGTGATACTTTTCCACGCTCTTTATCGACTTCAAGTACTCGAATACGCGTTAACTGTTGGTTGATACTTAGAACCTCTAATGGATGAGCAATACGTTTATCGCTCATCTGCGAAATGTGGATGAGTCCATCATTTTTAAGCCCTATATCCACAAATGCCCCAAAATCGGCTATGTTTCGCACCACACCTGAAACGATAGAGCCTTCGCTTAATTCACTGATATCCGTAAGGTCTGCACGAAACGCAATTGGCGGCAATGTCTCTCTAGGGTCAAAGCCTGGTTTTTGAAGTTCCATAACGATGTCTTTAAGTGTTGCTTCACCTACACCATACTCTTTTGCAAGAGAAGGAATTTCCGCTTCTCGAACGCTTTTTACATCAACACTCGCAAGTAGTTTTTGAGCAATAGCATAGCTCTCAGGATGTACACCCGTGTTATCTAACACACTTTTACCCTCACGAATACGGAAAAATCCCGCACACTGTTCATACGCTTTAGCGCCTAAGCCTTTTACACTGAGCAATTCACTCTTACTTTTAAACGCACCCTTACTTTCTCGATGTTCCACAATAGCTTTGGCGATTTTTGCACCTACGCCAGCAACATAAGAGAGCAGTGACACCGAAGCACTGTTGGGGTCAACGCCGATTCGATTGACCAAATCCTCAGTCACTTCATGGAGTTTTTTCTCTAATTGTTTTTGGTCCACATCATGTTGATACTGGCCGATACCAAGGGATTTTGGGTCAATCTTCACAAGAGCTGCCATCGGATCACGAAGACGCTGTGCGATGGAAATCGCCCCACGAATGGTTACATCAAGATTTGGGTACTCCTCTGTGGCAATTTTAGATGCGGAGTAGATGGATGCACCCGCTTCAGAAACAACAGTATAGGCAAGATTTAGCCCCGTTTCTTTGTTAAATCTGGCAAAAAATTCTTGCGTTTCACGAGAGGCTGTACCATTGCCAATCGCGACAGCGTTAATATGATACTTCTGTGCAAGCTCTTTAATGACATTAGCAGACTTCTCATAGTCACTTTGCGGTGGTGTTGGATAGATAACCGTATGGGTAAGATACGTACCATGTTCATCGACAACTGCCAGTTTGCACCCTGTGCGATACGCTGGGTCAACACCCAAAATCACCCGCTTTGTTACTGGCGGAGTGTTTAAAAGTTGAGAAAGATTTTTTCCAAATGTTACAATAGCCTGAGTATCGGCTTTTTCTTTGATGATAGCATGAATTTCTCGCTCCAAAGAAGGAAAAAGCAGTCGTTTAAAGCCATCCATATACGCCTCTAGCAAATAGTTTTTAGAATTTTTTGCATTGCGTGGAATACGGTAGCGATTTATGGCACTTTCTACTCTCTCCATATCATACGAGATTTTCACACTGAGCTCTTTTTCAGCTACACCACGCATCATCGCAAGGTAGCGATGGGAAGGGATAGAAGCGATGCGCTCACTTTTCCCCGCAAGTTTAGCGTAGAGCCCGTCTGCGTTAAGGCTTTTACTTGCTTTGATTTCAAAAGAGGAGTAGTCATGTAGTTGCCCTCTCCAGTATTCTCTCTCTTTGGCATCATCACTGTAACGCTCCGCGATAATGTCTTGCGCCCCAGCAATAGCCTCTTTGACACTGCTTACTTTATCATTGACAAAACTCTGCGCCCTCTTCTCAAACGCATCGAGCTCTAGTTCGGCACGTTCTAGCATATCGGCTAAAGGTGAGAGACCCGCTGCTATCGCAACAGCAGCACGCGTGTTTTTCTTCTCTTTATACGGTCTATAGATATCTTCGAGTTCTTGGAGTGTCTGAGCTTTTTCAACCGCTTTTTTGACCTCATCGCTTAACTGAACTTTCTCCGCAATCAGGCGTAAAACTTCTTCTTTTCGCTCGTGCAGTTTCTTTGCATACGCATAAATGCTCTCAAATTCCCTAAGCTGTTCATCGCTCGCTCCACCTGTCATCTCTTTACGGTATCTGGCGATAAAAGGAATAGTGGCGCCCTCTTCTAGGAGTTTTAAAATGTTGATAATATTTTCTTTAGCGATACCTGTTTTTTGAACGAGAGTGCTAATCAGTGGAGTCATAAAGTCGTTTCCTTGTGGACATATAAAAATTTTGGAGGGGTATTGTAACGAAAATGCAGTATGTTCTTTGTAAAAGAGGAGGTGTCGCCCTCCTCTTTATGTTATTCATCTTTAAATGCAAATCCTTGTGCTTGAAAAGTAGTACCTGTCTTACGGTAAAATCCATCGGTGTAGTTACTGACAATTTTCTCTGAGTAGCTAGGAACTGCGCTACTTCCTGTTTTTTCTCGAAACTCTTTGAACTCTTTTTCATACGTCAATGCGCTCGAGCGGACTTTGTCACTATCGTAGCGATCTTCCATTACAAAGCTATCCAGTGCGACACGTGGTTTTAGTGGTGCATTTTTTGCCTGTTCTGTTGGCACGCCAATGGTCGTTCCCACCAACAAAAGTGTCTTTTTAGGAAGATTAAAGAGCGTGATAAACTCTTCCATACTGTTGCGTACAGAACCTAAGCATGTTGTTCCATAGCCCAATGCCTCTGCGGCACTTTGAAGATGGTTCAGCATAATTCCCGCATCGACTGCACCGATAATAATGCCTTCCGCACTTTGTTCAATCACTTGGTGTTTACCCAAACTTTCTGCCACAGCACTGGTACGGTTAAAGTCAATGACAATGCCTACAAAAACATCTGCTTTAGCAACATGAGCTTGCCCACCACACAGCTCAGCGATACGTGCTAATTTGGCTTTATCGCGAGTATATACCAAACTAATTTGCTGAGCATTGATAGACGTTGGAGCACGTTGAGCGGTTTTAAAGATCAGCTCCAAATCTGCATCGCTTATAGCTTCGCCTGTAAACTGACGGATCGATTTTCGATTTTGCAGTTGTGTGATAGTTGGATTTTCCATGGATTCTCCTATAAAATCTTTTCTAATTTTTGAATTGCCATACTCTTAACTTTACCCTCTAATGCTACTTGAAATGCTTTAAAATGGTCTTTTGTCATATGCTCTTCCAAAAGTGCTTCACTTTCCCATGTTTCAACAAAGACATAGGTATTTTCTTTTTCTTTATCTTTGTGAAGATCATACTGAATACAGCCTTTATCTTCTTGGTGTGTTGCTTTATGCAACGCTTTGAGTGCCTCTAGCACTTCATCATTTTGTCCATCTTTTAAGCTCAATGTTGCAACAACAATCACGTGTTTCATCTCTTTCCTTTGGGTTTAAATTCTACAAGAAGTATAAAGACTAAGCACTTAAAATACTCTTACGATACTTTTAGAATGTAATAGTAAAATATTTTCAAAAATGCACTTTGAAAAGCTTTTCTATTTTTGGCTTACTATATTAAGCTCCCATACTATAAAATAATTTAATGCATCTTGTACGCGAAGGCGTTTAAAAAGGATTTATTTTGGAAAACAACAAACATCATCTCATCACAGAGTACGAAAAAGGACTCAAGCAGTATGAAAGTTTTAGTGACAAGATGAACATCCTCATCAAAGAGTTACTTGACCAAGAGAAAATCTCTTACCACTCCATCGAAAATCGTGTCAAAGAAAAAAACAGCTTGGCAAAAAAGATCGATGGTAAAAACAAGTACCAAGACTTAGGTGAAATCACTGATATTGTAGGATGTCGTATTATCAGCTATTTTGAAATCGATGTTGAAAAAATTGTAGCCCTTCTCTTTAAAGAGTTCAAAATAGACGAAGTAAACTCCATCGACAAAAAGAAAATCCTAGACCCTGACCGCTTTGGTTATCTCTCTTACCACATCATCTGTTCCATCAACGATGAAAGAGCGCAACTTAGAGAGTACAAAAACTACAAAGATCTCAAATTTGAAATTCAAGTGCGCACCATTCTTCAGCACGCATGGGCGGAGATAGAACATGACATCGGGTACAAGTCCAACATCGCTGTTCCTAGAGAATTTCGGAGAAAATTCTCACGCATCGCAAGCATACTTGAAATTGCCGATGATGAATTTAGCAGACTCAAACTTGACATCCACAACTATGTTGAAAACCTCTCTAAACAAGGGTTTGAAAACACTGACATCAACGCCGAAAGCCTCAAACTGTTCATCGAGCAATCAAACGATCTAGAAGAGATAGAAGCCTATATTATCGAAACATTGAACTTAACCAATCTCTCTTTTTCAGAACAGATGCAAGAGGCAAACATCAGTCTCTTTTTGAACATCATCAACACATTTACCACCTATAAAGAGATACTAGAGATTCAAAACTCCATTCAAAAAAACAAAGAGCTCATCAAACAGTTCATTGTAAAATGGGCACACGCAAGAAGAAGGCTTCTTGAACGTTTCCACGAAAACTTTGAACAAAAAGATGGCTTTATTATAGGCTATGCGCTTATGCTCGAGTTTTTAGGAACCAACCATAAACAAGGTTTGAGCTCTTTTTTCCCGAGCCTTTCTCTGACTGAGAGAGAAGAAGCTGTAGCCCTAGCGATGGCAATCTATAGAGACATTACACGTCACTAAGTTTTACAGGATGATTTCTTCTATAACCGATAAAATGGATGTTTTTGCGGAGAATTTCACAGGGGTGAATCTGCACAAGCAAAAGATCACCAAAGCGGAGTTTGATGACTGTACCTTTGTCTCGTGCGACTTTAGCGAAACCTTTTTTTCTTCGTGCAGATTTATCGGGTGTCGTTTTGAAAACTGTAACCTTAGCCTTATGAAACTAACCAACACCAAAATGAACGGCGTTACCTTCTCCTCATGCAAAATGATAGGCATCGACTGGACGATGGCAAATTGGGAGAGTCTTCTCTCCATCGAACCTCTGCAATTTCACGACTGCCTTTTGAATGACAGCAATTTTTTTGGTTTAAAGCTCAGTGAAATGGTTCTTAGAAACTGCCGTATCACCGAAGTGGATTTTCAAAATGCCATACTTGAAAAAGCGGACTTTCGAGGCTCCGATCTCAAAGGCACACTCTTTGGCAATACCCATCTTGAAGGCGCCAACTTCACTGATGCTCACAATGTCACGCTTGATCTACGCACTAACCACCTCAAAGGCGCTATCTTTAGCCGATTTGAGGCGCTATCTTTACTTGAATTTATGGGGATTACATTAGTTTAAATGCAGACAATTTACGGCGATAGAGCAACGTGTTATAGATGTCACAGACCTAAAAGTTCCTGTATGTGTGAATACATTAGACCCATTACAACACAGACCAAATTCATCGTTTTGATGCACCCCAAAGAGTTCAAAAAAACCAAAAATGGCACGGGACATTTCACCCATCTCTCACTCCCCAATTCTGAGCTTTTTATGGGCATTGACTTTAGCGAAAATGCTCGTATCAACAAGATCATCGAAACACATGAGAGCTTCATTCTCTACCCTTCTAAACATGCGATCAACCTCAGTCACGAAAATCCTTTGACAGATAAAACTTTACCTCTTAAAAAACCTATGGCAATTTTTCTGATTGATTCGACATGGGCGTGTTCGCTGAAAATGATGCGTGAGAGTAAGAATTTACACGCTCTTGCACACATTAGTTTTGACTCGACGAAGCGTTCGGAGTTTAAGATCAAAGAGCAACCTTTGGAGTATTGTTTATCTACTATCGAGTCCACGCTCACGGTCTTGGAGCTACTCACACACTGGAAGATAGAAACCATCGAGCCAACAAATTTGAAACGTTTCTTACTCCTTTTCATGCGATGGTTGATTATCAGCTTACGTGCATCCAAAACCCTCTGCACCAAGCGGTGAGGTTCAAGCCTAGAAAATCGTAACTGCGCTATAATTTCCTAAAAAAGGATAGCGGTGCGTTTTTTTCTTCTCTTTTGTACTCTTATAAGCTCTTTATGGTCACTCCCCAATGATGCTGAACTAAAAAAAATGATAGGACATATGCTTGTCGTTGGCTTTGATGATGCGACCATTAACGCACAAAGCCCCATCGTCAAAGAGCTGCAAACGTATGAGCTGGGTGGTGTCATTTTATTTGATCGCTTTTATAAAGAGAGAAGTCGTACCAAAAACATTAGCTCACCAGAACAGTTAAAAGAGCTGACCAAGCAACTCAAACACTATGCAAAAAGACCACTGCTCATCTCCATCGACCAAGAGGGTGGCAAAGTTGCAAGACTCAAGCCTAGTTACGGTTTTGCAGAAATTCCCTCCGCTTTTGCACTCTCCAAAACCTCTCTTGACAATGCCAAAACGGTTTACACTTCCATGGCGCAGATGCTTAAAGACAATGGCATCAACTGTGATTTTGGGCCAGTAGTGGACTTAGCGGTTAATGAGAAAAATAGCGTTATTGTGGGCTTAGAACGCTCGTATGGGCAAGAGAGTGAAACCGTTACACAATTTGCCAAAGTCTTCATCGATGCACTTAAAAGCAAAGGTGTTATCAGCGTGCTAAAACACTTTCCAGGGCACGGCTCTTCACTAGGCGATTCACATTTGGGGTTTGTGGATGTTACACAAACATGGAGTGAGAGGGAGCTAGAGCCGTACCAAAAGCTTATCGCTTCCAACAGCGTTTCTATGATCATGTCTGCACATGTTTATAATGCAAAGCTTGATGCAACCTACCCAGCAACACTCTCTTATGCCATTAATTCAAAGCTTTTGAGAGAAAAAATGCACTATAATGGTGTCTTGATAAGTGATGATTTGCAGATGGAAGCAATCTCAAAGTTTTATACACTAAAAGAGACCGTGACCTTGGCGATAAACTCGGGTATTGATATGCTTCTTTTTGGCAACCAACTGTCTCAAACCAAAACGGATGAGATCGTAGAAACCATCATGGCACAAGTAAAAAATGGTGCGATTTCGCTTGAGCGCATTATAGAAGCAAACGAGCGTATTGCGCGCTTAAACCTCTAAAACGTTTCACATGCAAGGAGTTACCATGCATTATCTCAAACCCCTCAGTCTTTTCTTACTACTCTCTCTTTTTGTAGGATGTACCACAACACCCAATTTGCCACAAGGTGACAATGAAGGTGCAACTTCAGCACTTTATGAGCGCTCTTTTGATGCCAATGTGCCCAATATCGCACTACTGAACCTCTTTTTCACGCAAATGCCAAAAGGCGGTGACTTACACCACCATTACTCTGGCTCTATCTATGCGGAGACCTATCTTGAGTGGGTAAAGAACAAACACTGGTACATCGATAGCTGTACTTTCAAAATCGTTCAAATGAAAAATAACGATGGCTGTAAAGCCCTTAGCGTTGATGAACTCATCGCCAATGACACGCTTTATCGCAAACTACTCACACTGTGGTCAGATAAAGACTTTTCCAACCACAGCCACGAGCAACTACCGCCAGATAGCAACTTTTTCAACACATTTGGCTATTTTTCACCTATCTCAGACCAATACATGGATGTAGGCTTGAACATCATCAAAGAACGTGCCATCAATGAAAATGTTTCCTACATCGAAAGTATGCTCTCACGTGTTGGACTTAGCAGTTCAGAGTTTTTTAACTCCGATGAAATCAAAATGTTTAACAACGAACTACGCAATGCTTCTACACAAGAAGAGGTCAACGCTTTGTTAGAGCATATCAGTATCGTATACGAACATAGCCCAGCGTTTAATGCCAAAGTGCAAAACTTTGTAAAAGAGTTAGAGAGAAGACACCAAGGTATTGACACAGAAACCTTTACGATGCGTTACCAAACCTATGCTATCAGAGTGGTTGAGCCTCTACAAGTTTATACCGACCTTCTCGCTGGTTATAAAGCCGTTCAAAGTACTCCACTTCTTGTAGGTGTCAATATCGTAGCACCTGAAAACAACACTATAGCCATTAATGACTACACACTGCATATGCGTATGTTTAACTACTTGATGGCAAAATACCCCAATGTACACCGCACACTTCATGCAGGAGAGTTAACGCTGGGTATGGTTGAGCCTAAAGAGATGCTCTTTCACATATCGCAAGCACGTAACATCGCAGGTGCAGAACGCATCGGTCATGGCGTGGATGTCATGTATGAAAAAGAGCCGCTTCTACTTTTAGAAGCATTGAAAAAATATGCAGCCATAGAGATAAATCTTACAAGCAATGAGTTTATTTTAGGCGTCAAAGAGAGTGAACACCCCTACTCTATCTATGCCGCTTATGGTGTGCCTATCGTCATTTCTACAGATGATTCAGGAGTTTCAAGAGCTAATCTGAGCCATGAGTATGTTTTGCTTGCCAGTCGCTATCATCCAAGCTACAAAACCATCAAAACCTATGTGTATAACAGCATCGACTACTCATTTTTAGCACCTGCAGAAAAAGCAAAAATTAGAGCACAGTTGGATAAAAAATTTGAGGTTTTTGAAAAAGAGATGAGTCTTTTAGCAAAGCGTTTAAACTAAGGGGTGAGAATTTCTCACCCAAGTGCCAACCATACCCCAACACCAAGCATCAAAGTACCTGCGATGCGGTTCATCAGCCTGACATTGTCCCCTTTTTGCAAAAATTTGCGCAAGGTATTGCCGCCACTGGCATAGATAATCATACAGATAAATTCAAGCGTTAAAATAATGGCTAATAACACAGAGATTTGAGGCACAAGCGGTTTTGCTTGGTTGATAAATGGTGGAAGAAGAGCTATAAAAAATGCCCAGCCTTTTGGGTTTGCGATGGCTGTTACAAAGCCCTGAAGTGCTAAAGAGGTTGCGGAGATACTTACAGAACATTCGGTATTGGAAAGTGCCATTTTCCCACGATTGAGCCAGAGTTGTACCCCTAAAAAGCCTAAGTAAATTCCGCCTGCGTACTTAAAAATGGTAAAGATGTCAGGATGGTTTATCATGATCGCCGCGACACCCACCACCGAAGAAAGCGCTACAATGCCAACACCGATCAGCTCGCCGATCATCATGTAAAAGGTACGCTTTAGCCCAATGCTCATGCCAAGGCTCATCGCAAGTGTCATACACATACCAGGGGTTACAGAGACAAAAAAGAACGTAGGAAGAAAAAGCGCCATTATGGAAAAATCAACTGCAGAAGCCACGATACATCCTTTCAACAAAAAAGAATTATACCCCATGTTTTCTTTCTAAAAAATGGAAGTTAATGTTAAGCTATCTCATTTAATTTCAAAAAAGTTTCGTACAATACATAAAACACGAAAAGGCTAGATGATGACCGTATCGGAAGTACTCAAAACACGAAAATCCACCCGAGCTTTTCTACCCAAAACCGTACCACAAGCACTTATAGAAGAAATCCTTGAAGATGCCAAACATGCACCCTCTGGTGTCAATATGCAACCATGGCATGTGTGTGTTGTAAGTGGTGAGAAAAAACGCACGCTGGAGCAAAAAGTCATCGAAGCCTTTGAGCGCGGGCATAAAGAGGTGATGGACTATGCCTACTACCCTTCCACCTGGGAAGAGCCTTATAAAAGTAGGCGCAAAGAGACTGGGCTTTTGATGTACAGCACGCTAGGAATTGCCAAAGAGGACAAGCAAAGACAAATGGAGCAATGGAAACTTAACTACCGTGCCTTTGACGCGCCCGTCGTACTCTACTTTTTTATCGATGCGAGTTTAGAGAAAGGCTCTTACCTCGACTATGGTATGTTTTTGCAATCCATTATGTTAAGTGCCACCGAAAAAGGGATAGCGACCTCTCCACAAGCCGCCTTAGCTGAATTTCCAAGCATTGTGAAAGAAGAACTAGGTATCGAAGCCAATAAGCTTCTGCTTTGTGGCATCGCTATGGGTTATGAAGACAAAGAAGCGCTCATCAACAGCTACCGAACACCGCGCATTGCCCTTAGTGAGTTTGCGACGTTTTACCATTAACCCATATTCTAGTACAATACCTCAAAAAAACAAGGTTGACATATGAGACTACTTGGTAACATCATCTGGTTTTTGTTTGGTGGTATTTTCATGGGGTTAGCGTGGTGGTTTTTTGGGCTCATCGCACTCATTAGCATCATAGGCATTCCTTGGGCAAAAGCCTGCTTTGTCATCGGTCAGTTTACCTTTTTTCCTTTTGGTAAAGAGTCCATCAGCCGAAAAGCTCTGCATCAAAAAGAGGATATCGGCACAGGAACGCTAGGACTTATCGGTAACATTGTGTGGTTTATCTTCGCGGGATTTTGGCTCGCCATCGGGCACATTATGTCTGCCTTTGCGTGCGCCATCACCATCATCGGCATCCCTTTTGCCATTCAGCATCTTAAACTTGCTGTTATCTCACTTGCTCCGATTGGACAAACAATTGTCGATAAAGAGGTGGCAGAGGTGCTAAGAAAACAAGCGGCTGAGAATTTTGTGGATAAAATGCAAGGATAATTTTAAATATTATGCTACTTATGAGGGAACAAATTAGAAATAAAGTTGAGCAAATAAAAACTGCTGAAACATCAGTTAGAAATTTTATTAATATAACAAGATACCAAAATGACTTGCTGAAAAACCTTGACACATGGAATCAAATTTGTAGTTCTTTAGATACTATCGGAGATACTTTATGCTCAATTGAAGACTATCTAAATGGACAGTATCCTAAAAGCATAGGTCTAAAATACATCTATACATATGGCATATTACAAGCCCTTTTCATTCAACAAGATGCTATGAAAAATTTATCAGAAGCTTTTGATATCAAGTTTGATTTATCGGAACAACTAACATCAATCCGAAATATAAGAAACTCATCTATTGGACATCCAACAAAAAATAGCGTAAAAGGTTCGATTTATTTTAATTATATCTCTCGTATGACGATGTCAAAAGAAGGTTTTACTTTGATGCGAAGTTACCAGCAAGGGAAAACAGAATTTAAAGATGTTGATTTAATATCTATTTTGCACGAACAACTCTCTGATATACACAAGAGCTATGATTTATTAGCAAAAAAATTAATAGAAGAAGATAAAAAACATCGAGGAAATTTTATGAATAATTTATTGGTTGATATTTTTCATTCAGGAATGAACTATTCGTTTGAAAAGGTATCGGAAGGAATTTATACTCGTAATTCAACACAAAGTTCATTTTTTATTAGTATGCTTCAATCCATAGAAAAGACTTATCATAAATTTGAAGAAGCTCTTCGTGAAAGAAAAGAATTAAATGACTATATTTTATACGACCTTAATGAGTATAAACATGCTATTTCAAAAATACTCGGCTATCTATCAAATGAGAATTCAGAAGTTAAAGAAGTTGATGCAAGAATTTATCTTTTTTATATCAGAGAACAACATAAACATTTCATACAAATTGCGAAAGAAATTGACGAAGAATATAGAAGAGAGTCAATAAAATAGTTTTGTATATAAAGAAAATCCTTATAGGTCAACTTCTAACACTCACCTCTCACCATTCACTTTTCCACTTTAATCCACATCTAACATACCTTTTTATATACTTCCATCCTCGTCATTAGGGAGTAGTCGCTCTTCTTTATCAAAGAAGTTGGCTTGTATCAACATAATTGAGTTTTACTCATGGTGCAAGCGGTTGAAAAACTTGGCAAGACTTTTGGCTACAAAATATTTACGCTTTGTAAATGCTTTGTACTCAATGGTTGATGTCACAATGTATTTATAAAGTAACAGAGGAGACTTACTTGGATTCACTACTTATTTCTACTGGTGTTGTCGCTTTAGCCGAAATCGGCGATAAAACGCAACTACTCGCTTTTCTTCTAGCCGCACGGTTTAAAAAACCACTGCCTATTATCTTGGGTATTTTAGTTGCTACCATTTTCAATCACGCATTAGCAGGTGCTTTAGGTGCTTGGATTACGACGGTGATAAGCCCTGAATTGCTTCGTTGGATACTCGGTGGTTCATTCATCGCCATGGCTATTTGGACGCTTATTCCCGATGAAATCGAAGAAGAAGAGACACAAATCGCAAAACAATTTGGCGTGTTTGGTGCTACGCTGATTACATTCTTTTTAGCGGAGATGGGCGACAAAACACAAGTCGCTACCGTTGCTATGGCAGCACACTTTAGCAATGCCCTCTTCGTTGTTGCTGGAACAACACTTGGCATGCTCATTGCCGACATACCTGCTGTTTTCATTGGCAATAAATTTGCGAGCAAAATCCCGATGCGCCTTGTACACAGTGTTGCCGCGGCTATTTTTGCTATTTTAGGTCTATTGACACTCTTTAAAGTTGAAGAGTATTTTTAATCTTAGCGATAGGGTGTGAAATCACACCCTATACACCTTAAACATTCTTGACATTGTCACTCACTCGTAATACAATTTCTTTTATAATTTGATGCTAAAGGATACACAATGTATACCATCTTAGTTGCCAGTTTAAATGAAAACATGAAGTTAGCAAAACTGATTCAAAACCATTTGGAATCTATGAACATCCAAAGTGAGATTATCAATTTAGTTGATTTAAATATACCCTTGTATGACTCTTTCAAAGAGACAAATGATGGCATTCCAAGTAAAATCCTTGAACTCTCAAACACAATGAAGAATGCCACTGGGTACATCATTGTAGCACCTGAATATAACTTTTCCATTCCTCCTGTTTTAACCAATGTCATCGCGTGGTTATCTAGAAGCGGTGAGAATTTCAGAGAACTCTTTGCCTTGAAATACGTTCAACTAGCAACGCACTCAGGAATTACTGGAAATGATGTTTGCAATGCGATGAGGACACAGTTTTCAAAACTAGGAGCCATTGTTGCGCCAAGAGAGATTTTAACGACCTATGATAAACACATTGAAGAAGGGAGTTTACAGAGAATTTTGACACAATTTATCAGTATTTCTCAAAAGTAAGAGTCATTTTGGAGCATCTCCAAAAGAGCTAAACCTTACTTATGCAAGCACTTTTTATTTTTAATTGACTTATCAATACTTGTCTTGACAACTAAATTTTTGATTGCTATAATGCACATCAAGGAGTCAAGATGAAATTTGATATGGACAATTCTCTAGGTTTTATTTTAAACAAAACGGCATTACTTTCCAAAGTGCATTTCAATAACTATCTCAAAGAATACGACATTTCTCCGGAACAATGGTCACTCATTTTTCGAGTGGTTGAACGCAGCGGACTGACGCAAAAAGAGCTTTCTGACTCAACCTACAAAGATCAAGCCAATATCACTCGAAGTATCGATCGCTTAGAACAAAAAGGATTTTTAAAACGTATCGAAAATCCAAATGATCGCAGATCGTTTCAACTGGTTCCGACTCAAGATGCAATAGCATTGGTCGAACGCATCATTCCCCTCTCACAAGCATTTAACGCACAGTTGACGCAAGGCTTTAGTGAAGAAGAAACAAAAATGTTGATTGCATTGCTCAACAAAGTACATCATAATTTAGAAGGAAAATCCGTATGTTAACCAACAAAACTATTTTAATTACAGGAGCCAATGGTGGCCTAGGTATGGCACTTGTTAAAGAGGCACTGGCACTAAATGCCAAAAAAATTCACGCTTGTGTTCGCAATGTTAAAAATGCATCGGCATTAGAAGCGCTCGATCCAAGAGTGGAAGTTCATAACCTTACCATAACCGCAAGTGACAGCGTAGAAAATTTGGCTGCGAGTATCAATGAGATTGATATTTTGATCAATAACGCTGGTGTCAATAGTGAAAAAAGAGTTCTAGAACCATGTAAAAGTGATTTTGAAACCAATGTTTTTGGAACACTAAAAATGTGTCGTGCTTTTGAAAATAAAATCGCAAAACATGGTGCTATCATCAATGTCACTTCGATTTTAGCGTTGGTTAATTTACCTATTATGGGATTATACTCTGCATCTAAAAGTGCATTACACTCGATAACACAAGCATTACGAGCAGAGTTTGCCCTCAAAAACATCGACGTCTATGAAGTTTTTCCAGGTCCTATGGATACCAAAATGACACAAAACCAAGTGTTCGATAAAGCCGACACAAAAGACGTCGCGCAGGAAATTTGGGCGGGCTACAAAGCAAAAATATTTGAAATCTATCCAGACGCTGCCTCCAAAGGCATGAAAGAAGGACTACAACACGCTCCAGAAGCCGTTGTAGCTGAGTGTGCAAAATCGCTTTTAGGCTAAAAAACATGTAAGGATTTCTCCTTACATGTATCTAGGTTAACCCTCTTTTTTTTGTAGCATATAGTAAAGTACTGGGATAACCAAAAGCGTGAGTATCGCTGAACTTACCACACCACCGATCATCGGAGCGGCGATACGTTGCATCACTTCGCTTCCCACACCATCAAGCCACATGATGGGTAAAAGCCCTCCAAGGATGGCAAAAACGGTCATCAGTTTTGGGCGAACCCTTAAAACTGCTCCTTCAAAGATGGCTTCTTGAACATTTTTAGCTGTTCGTTCTTTCACATGAGCCATCGCCTCTTCAAGGTAAATAATCATAACAATCGCCGTCTCCACCGCGATACCAATGAGTGCTAAAAAGCCCACAATGACGGCAATAGAGAGATTGTAATTCAAATAGTCCACGTACAAAAACCCACCTACCGCAGCGAGTGGCAAGGTCAAAAAGACCAAAAGCGCATTTCTAAACGAGCCCAGTCCTAAGTAAATGAGCATAAAGGTGATGAGCAGTGTGAGAGGCAAGATAAACTGCAAGCGCTCCATCGCACTCTCTAAGTACTCGCTCTCGCCTGCCCAACCGATGTAAAAACCTGTTGGAAGTTCTACACTCTCTTTTAAAATCTTAGTTGCTTCTTCTTTATAGGTTTTAGATGAAAAGCCCTCTTTTAGGGTGATGTAGATGTAGTTCACTTTTTTGCCCATTTCAGACTTCAGCTCACTCGCACCTACATCGTAACTAAGTTCCACAAAATGCCCTAAACGCTGGAACCCATACGCTGTTTTGATGGGAAGCTCCGCAATGGCATTCAGATCTTTTCTACTCTCTTCTTCCAGCCTTAATGTAATCGCATAACGTTCAATGCCTTGGTAAAAGGTACTCACTTTTGAGCCACCGATGGCATTATCCACGAAATTTAGGATTTCCTCTTTTGTAATCCCATACGCAGCGATATTTTCAGGCTTTAACGTCATATTGAGGTAGTAGCCGCTGTTGGCTTTGTCCGCAAAGATGCTTTTGGTTCCCTCATAGTTTGCAAGCACACTTGCTATTTTGTTCGCACTCTCTTCCAACGCTTGGTCATTGTCACCGTAAAGTTTGATGCCAAGAGGGGTTCGTATACCTGTAATGAGCATATCGATACGCCCACGAATTGGATATGTCCATGAGTTTGTAAGCCCCAGCATTTGAAGCTGTTCGTTCATCTCATCTCTGAGTTTTTCATAGGTCATACCAACACGCCACTGCTCTTTTGGTTTGAGCTGTATGATAGTTTCTATCATCGATAAAGGTGCTGGGTCTGTCGCGCTCTCCGCGCGCCCTGCTTTAGCAAAGGTACTCTCTACTTCTGGAAAACTTTTGATGACCTCATTACTCTTTTGTGCATACTCTTTTGCCATCTCGATGCTGATGCCAAAAGGAGTAACAGGCATATACATAAACGTCTGCTCATTGAGTGGCGGCATAAACTCCCAACGCTGTTTGGTGTAAGTGTGATACCCAAGCACTAAAAAGCCCATAAATAGAGCTATAGCAACATACCAAAAACGCATATGCAGTTTTAAAAGTGGTGCATAGAGCCAAATGAAAAGACGGTTGAGCGGATTTTTATGCTCTTCAAGGATTTTGCCTTTGACGAGGTACAACATCAAAAGTGGAACCAACGTGATAGAGAGTAACGCGCCGATGAGCATCGCAAAGGTTTTCGTGTAGGCAAGCGGTTTAAAGAGTGCCCCTTCTTGTCCTGAGAGCGCGAAAATCGGTAAGAAACTCACCACAATCAGTAAGAGTGCAAAAAAGATAGGACGTCCTACTTGTTTGGATGAAGCGATGATGAGGGCTTTGCGCTCCTCTTCGTCTTTTATATCAGCGTGTGAGAGCTTTTTATGGGCATTTTCAATCATCACGATACACGCATCGACCATCGCACCAATAGCTATGGCAATACCACCTAAGCTCATAATGTTTGATTCTAGTCCAAAAAGTTTCATACATAAAAAGGTTAAAGCAATGGTCAGTGGCAGAACGATGATAACAACAAGCGCACTTCTAAAGTGAAGCAAGAAAAGCATAACCACCGCCAAAACAACGATACTTTCTTCTAAGAGGGCTCGTTTGAGATTATTAATCGCTTTTGTTATCAGGTCGCTTCGATCATACGTTGTAACCACTTCCACGTCACTCACATGCAACTGTGAAAGCTTCTCTTTTACCGCTTGGATAACTTTGTACGCGTTTTCTTTGTGGCGTACAACAACGACACCACCCACGACTTCGCCCTCACCGTTAAGCTCTGCCAAACCACTTCGATACGTTGGAACGACACGCACATCGGCGATATCGGAGAGTTTTAGCGGAATGCCACCCACCGTTTTAATGGTGCTGTTAGAGAGATCATCCAGTGATCTTGAAAAACCTCTGGCTTGAATGATCTGCTCAAAACCGTTTTCAAGTACCACACGACCACCCAAATCGCTGTTGTTTTTAGAAAGTGCGTTCATCAAATCATCGATGCTTAGGTCGTACTTGTAGAGGGCATCTGGGCGAAGTGTGACTTCATAGTCTTTCACGTAACCGCCCACACTTGCCACTTCACTCACCCCTTCCACGCCTAACAGTGCGTAACGGTAAAGGTAGTCTTGAATACTTCTAAGCTCATCTAAACTTCTATTTTTAGAGGTGAGCGCATACTCAAAAGCCCAACCGATGCCCGTTGCATCGGGTCCTAACTTGATGGTCGCGTTTTTAGGAGCATTTTTAGAGACATTTTGGATGACTTCATTCACCCTATCTCTCGCCCAGTAAAGGTCAGTACTCTCTTCAAAGATGATGTACACGATGGCATTTTCATACGAGGTAAACGCGCGTACGGTTTTAGTTTTAGCAACCGATAACAGCGCATTGGTCAGTTCATAAATGAGCTGATCTTGAATGATCTTTGGCGATTGTCCCAAGTACTTCACATTCACGATGACTTGCGGTGGCGTGAGGTCTGGCAAAGCATCCAGAGGTGTTTGCTTTATCGCCCAAAAAGAGACAAAAGTAGCGATAATGAGGCTTAGAAGAAGCAGCGCCCTGTTTTTGACGCTCTTTTCAATGATAGACTCTATCATTGCATTGCCCCTCCGTTATTTTGGGCATCGGCATCAAACATAAAGAGCGCGTTTGCAACAACCACATCGCCCTCTTTCAGTCCAGAGATAATCTCAAAAGTGTCGTTGTTCAGGCGTTTTGCTTCAACTTCACGTGGCTCATACTCGCCTTCAAATTCGCCTTTGACAAAAACACTCGTCTTCGCACCTTTGGTCATCACCGCACTTTTTGGAAGGGCAAGGTACTCTCGCTTAGCAGTACCAAAACGCGCTTTTGCAAAAGCGTTTTCGTAGATTTCAAGCTCTTTATTATCGATGACCAAACGCACATCCACACTCTTAGTTTGTGGATCGACTTTAGGGTAGATAAAATCGATTTTAGCCTTATACGGTTTTGAACTCATATCAAAAAAGATGTCGGCATTTTGCGCTTTCTTTACAAACTCAAGGTCTTTTTCATAGACTTTCACGATAAGCCATAAATTCGTATAGTCGCTTATCTCGTAGAGTTTTGTCCCTTTAGGAACGAATGAGCCTTGATTGATAGCTTTGGCTGTTACGATGCCATTGTAAGGCGAAACGATGGTGATATTTTCAGGTACGTTTTTCTCAGCAATAATCTTCGCGATGCTCTTTTCATCTACCCCTAAGAGTTTGAGCTTTTGGGTAATGCTCTGCACCATGCTGTCACTTTTGATGCGTAGTGCGTTGATGAGCTCCAACTCCGCAGTGTAAATCTCCTGCGAGTAGAGCTTTGCAAGTGGTTCACCTTTTTTAACACTGGTAAAACTCTTGTTGACATAAAGCTGTTCGATAAATGCATCATAACGAAGCGCGACCTCTTTCACGCTCTCTTCATTGGCTTTGGTGTAGCCATAAAACTCTTTGGCGGAGCCTTCAAGAACTTTTTTCACTTCGATGGTTTTGACGTTAAACATCTGCTTAGCATCAAGCTGGGAGCCTAAAAGTAAAAGCGCTGTTAAAATAAGATGGGTGTATTTCATAATGGCTCTCCTAAAAGCGTGTAAATTTTGATGATAGACTCGTTATATGCAAAGGTATTGGCGTTGATCTGTTTTTGGGCTTCAAGCATTTGCGTTAGGACATTTAAAAGGCTCAAAAGGGCGTCATTTTGAGAAAGCGCTGTACTTTGAAGCACTTCATACATCTTCTGATTTTCATGCAACACCTCTTTAGAAAGAGCGATTTTGTCGTACTGTAACTCTTTGTTCAATAATTCATCTTTGAGCTCAAAAAGAAGCTGTTTTTGCGTATTTAAGACACTTTGCTCCGAAGCTGAATGGGTCAGTTTTGCTTTTTGGATCGAGAGATTTTCTTTGCCATAGATAGGCAGTGGTATCTCAAAGCCTAAAAAGGCATAGTCATCTCGTCCTTGTCTTCGGTTATAACCTAAGCTGATGGTGACATCAGGGATTTTGGTCGCTTTTTCATAGCGTAAATTTAAAAGCTCTTTTGTACTTTGAAGGTTTTGAAGCTGTAGTTTAGGCGCTTTCTCCAAACGCTTCTCTTCATCACTTAACCCATAACTCAAAAGCCCCTCTTTTGCGTGCCATTCAGGCATAGAAGTCGCCAAAATACTCTCTAATTTTCGCTCAAGCGAAGCCTTCTCTTTAAGCAGTGTTTTTTTCTCGATGGAGAGATTTTTCTGCAAAATCGTATTATTCAGCGTATCGACATAGTGCGCACTTGTAGTGTTGTACGCAAGGTGAGCATTTTTAAGATCTTCTAGGATTTTCTCATACTTTGCAACCAATGCTAAATCTTGCGTGATGCGCACATACGTTTGCTCTAGCGTAGCAATCTCTTGTTGCATCCCTAGCTTTTTGGTTTGAAGCTCTAACTTTTTGATGGCAACATCTTGCAGAGCAATCGACTCTTTGATGTCAAGCTTTCCACCCAATGGAATTTTTTGAGAGAGTGAAATAGCCTCATTTTGGGCTTCTTGATTTCGAATAAGCGGCTCACGTAAGAAAATATCGTTTACACCCAAATTGAGAGTTGGATTTTCCCAAATCTTGCTTAGATCAACCTCTTTTTCAAGAGCACTTAGTTCTGACTCAAGCGCTTTAAGTTCATGGTTATGGCTGTAGGCTAAAGAGAGAAGCTCACTTTGAGCCCATGCGTAGCCCGCAAAGGCTACGACTAAAAGAGCTCGTTTCATTAGAGGTTCACACTTGATTTTAAGCGCTGTTTTTTGCCGTCGCTGGTTTCAACCACGATGTTAATCTGCCATGTACCGTTCATAGAAAAGATCACATTAGCTTCATACGCACCGTCTTTATATACAGCGTCTGCTTTTTCTTCCATAGCGTGCATTCCAGGCATTGCTGGCATTGAAGCGATGACGCTCACTTTAGCATCTTTCACCTCTTTAGCGCCATCCATGACTTTTACTTTGATGAGATTCATCCCCTGAGAGATAGGCTTTAGCGTACTGTACTCTACTTCTAAATTGCCTGCCATACCTTTTTTAGAAAGTGCTTCTGCACCAAAAGCACTACCAAGGCTTAACGCCACCGCTAGGAACATTCCTAATATCTTCTTCATCACTTACTCCTTGTAAAAATATAATGGCAGTATAAAACGCGTGTGTGTACTATTTGTGGAATAACTCTCTTAAAACTATCATACTACTTTACAATCACATTTTGATGCATTCCCGCTTCAAAATGTTCTGGAATGTTGCATGCAAACATCACCGTGTCTCTTTTAGTAAATTTCCATGTAAGTTCTTTTGTCTCACCCGGCTTAACACTAATGGCACTACCATCATTGTGCACCATATTTGGCATCTGTTTCATCATTTCAAGATGCGCTTTTTGCTCTTTCTCACTACCGATAGAGAACTCATGGTCAATCACACCTTTATTGGTTACGATAAATCGAACAATGTCTCCCTCTTTAATATTCATGTTGCTATGAAAGTCAAACTTCATGGAGTCTAATAAATCCACTTTAATGGTTTTTGTAGCTTTTGAGGCATCATAGGGCTTCCCAACAGTTGACATCATGGCATGGTTATGCGTTGAATGATCATGTGCTGAATGCCCTTCCATTGCAAAAGCTTGACTTGAAAGAGCAGAAGCAAGCATAAACGTAGTTATTGCTTTTGTGTGGTGTAACATCTGTTTCCTTTGGTAGTAATAGTTTTACTATAGTATAAAAAACATCTGTGCACTATTTGTGGAATATAAATAAAACTGAAATAAAAACATATTCGAATTAAACATACTATCACTTTAATAAACTATGAGTATTATTAGGATGAAAATAAAAATATATGACCTATAGGGACTTGATCCTCTATATAAATTATTATAGACTTGACTGCAAAAATGGCTTTGGTAATCACATCAATGAAACAAATACTCAAAAAAGAGCTAGAGAACTTGCATGCTATTATTCGTAGCAATATTAAAAAAGTTCGTACTCAAAAAAAGAAACTCAACTGAATATTGGATTAGCAATCGGTCATGCCTCAGCATCTTTTTACGCAAAAGCTGAAACTGGATTCAAAAATAAAAAATTTAGTCTTGATCACTTATATAAAATTGCTAAAGTTCTTGATGTTGATATCTGTGAATTTTTTCAAGGCATTGATACAAAAAGTAGTGAAAAAATCGCAAAATGTAATTTAAAAATTAATGGAATAGAAGTGATCCCTTGGAATAATGACTTTAATCTTGGCATACCAGAAATAGATCAACAACATTATAAACTTGTAGAAATTATTAATCAATTAGCTATGAACTTTATTTGTAATAAAAACATAGATCTCTTAACAATATTTGATGAGCTCATTGCTTATACACAATATCATTTTTATGCAGAAGAGAAAATATGGAATCAATATTTTTCCAATGATATGAATGATAGAGCGCATAAAGACGAGCATAAGGCTTTTATTCACACATTAAAATCTCTTATTAAAAACCAAGAAGGTAAAAATATCGAACATGTTGCAGAAAATACTCTCGATTTTCTTATTCCATGGCTTTTAGAACATACATTAGAAGCCGATCGTTATATGGCCTATATGGTTTTTGCAATTCAAGAAGGGAAAAATTCTGTAGAAGCGCAAGAAATAGCACAAAAAAAAATTCACACTATGACCAAAGTCATCAAAAGAATTTATAAAATCCTCTCAAAAAATTCACTTCAATTGATGCACCAAGTCACACTTCAACACAAAACTGAACAAAAAATTCATATTCAAGAAAAATTTTTAAAAACACTGATTCGAACGATTCCAGATCCAATATGGGTTAAAGATCCTAACGGAGTATACATTACGTGTAATCCTCGTTTTGAACAACTTTATGGAGAAACAGAAGAAAATATTATCGGGAAAAATGATTATGACTTCGTTCAAAAGAATGTTGCCGATCTTTTTCGTGAACAAGATAAAAAAGCAGCTATAACACTCTCTTCGCTTACACTTAAAGAGTGGAATACTTTTGCTGATGGGCATAAAGAATTTCTAGAAATTACAAAAGCACCCTTATTGGATGATCAAAATAATATTATAGGTGTTTTAGGTGTTGCACGCAATATAACACATTATAAACTTGCAGAGCAAAAACTTCAAAAAGCTGCTTACTATGATCAACTTACTAATTTACCAAATCGATTATTTTTATATGAAAAACTTGAACAGATAGTGATACAAACAAAACAACAAAAAACATATATAGCGATTATTTATATTGATCTTGATGGGTTTAAAGAAATTAACGACACACATGGACATGCAACAGGGGATCAACTCCTTATCGCTTTTTCTAAACGACTCAAAAAGCTTTTAAAACAAGAAGATATTTTTGCACGATTAGGAGGCGATGAGTTCATTATTATCTTAGAACATATTTGCGATCTTTCACATATTGAATCTATTTTGGACAGATTTTTACTTACCACAGAAAGTCCTTTTTTGATTAATGAGCTTTATTTAACGATTACAGCGAGCTGGGGCGTTACTTTTTATCCGCAAAAAGAAGAGATACTCAGTTATGAACAATTACTACGGCAAAGCGATCAAGCGATGTACCATGCAAAACAATTAGGAAAAAATTGCTATAAAATATTTACACACGAAATAACTGAATGATGCGATTATAAATTTTAATCTTCATTTGTATTTCATGTATAATGCCTTTTATGAAAATCCTACTCTTAGAAGATGACCCCATTCTTAGCGAAATTATTGAAGAGTTTTTAGTCGAACATGGCTTACATGTGACACTCTTCTACGATGGTAAAGAAGCGCTTGATGCCATTTTTGAAAACAAATTTGACATCTTGGTCTTAGATATCAATGTTCCAAGCCTCAGTGGTTTTGAGCTTTTAAAAACACTCAAAGACGCGAACATCACGACGCCGACCATCTTCATCACCTCATTGGATCAAATCAGCGATGTGAAAAAAGGCTTTGCCTTGGGAGCGGAGGATTATCTCAAAAAACCCTTTGAGCTTGAAGAGCTTTTGGTACGCATCGAACGTACCAAAAAACTGCATCACATCGAAGAAAACACCCTTGTACATTTAGCACCTCAGATCAGTTACGATCCACAAAATTTTCAAATCATCACACCTGAGCAAACCTACAATCTTCGCAAAAAAGAGGCACAGCTTTTAGAGTATTTTTTAGCGCATCAAAATCGCCTTCTTAGTTTTGAAGAGATCATCGAAGAGGTATGGCGTTTTGATGAAGTACCTACACATTCAACGCTTCGTACCTACATCAAAAACTTGCGTGGTTTCGGGCTTGAAAGTCTTATAGAAAACATCAAAGGAGTTGGATATCGCTTTAAGTGCTTATGAAAAACGCTCACTTTTGAGGTTTTTACTCATCTACCTTGGCTCTATTTATGCCTTTATCTGTCTACTCGCATGGATGTTTTACACCATCGAGATTAAAAACTTGCATGAAAATTATGCCCTTAAAATGCGCGCCACCGCTTCAAGCATTGCTCATAAAATCGTCACGGCACACATGATGGAAGATGGAACCTTACACCAATGTCTTGCTAAAAATGCTCCTGAGATATGTTTTGGTTTAGAAAAAGAGTATCAGCTCGGACTCTTTGGTGAAGGTAACGCTCCTTTACATGTGAGCTTTTCGGAAGCTGTAGATTTTAGTAAAACCTTTTACCTCGAAAATGACAGTTTTTATACCCTAGATGAGAGCACACAAGGGCATCTTGGTATTCATACCATTGTTCTTAAGCACATGCATATCTCAAGTGCTGTGAATGCGCTTCGTTCACAAGTGCTGCTCTATTTTTTACTCAGTCTTGCTTTTGCAACTCTCTTAGGCTACGTACTTGCTAAACAATTTCTCAAACCTATCCAAGAAGAGATCAACCATCTTGATACCTTTATCAAAGACTCAACGCATGAGCTGAACACACCTATTACAGCGATTTTGATGAGCATTGGAACGCTCAAAAATGTGGATGAAAAAAAACGCAAACGTATTGAACTCAGTGCCAAACGCATCGCAACGTTGTATGGAAATCTAAGCTTCATGCTGCTGCACGACAAACAAAATGAAGAGAAAAACGATGTCGATGTTAAAAAACTCATCGAGGAAAGAGTCGAGTATTTTGCGGACCTGATGGCAAGTAAACGCATCGAACTAAGCCTTAAACTCGAAGAAAAAACTCTGCATATCAATGAAGAGAGCCTCATCAAACTCATCGACAACCTACTTTCCAACGCTATCAAATACAACCGTTTAGGTGGAACTATCGAAGTGTTACTGGACTTTGAAAAACTGAGTATCAAAGACAACGGCATTGGTATAGAAAGCTCGAAACTGGGCGACATCACCAAACGCTACAAACGCGCGAACTCCGACAAAGGTGGCTTTGGCATCGGTTTAGACATCGTCAATACCATCTGCAAAACCAATGGTTTTAGACTCGAAATTAACTCCATTGAAAATGAAGGCTCAACCTTTAGTATCTATTTTTAAACAAAACGTATCAGACGATTCGCATCAATCTCAAATCCTATCGTATCGCCTACACTTAGGCTATCATCAAAGCTATATGCCATCAATGTCTCATTTTCACATTCCAAGGTGACTTCGTAAAAATTACCATAAAAGACTATCTCGCTTATGCGTGCCTTGTGCTCAAAATGCTCTCCTAAACGCACTGCATCCAAACGGCAATAGACCTCTTTTTCACCTTGCATAAAGCATTGTGGTAACAGATTCATTTTGCCTAAAAAGTTGGCGCAATAAAGGGATGTCGGATGATTATAAATCTCTTTAGGTGTGCCTATTTGCAAGATGTCCCCACCATCCATAATGGCGATGCGGTCGGAGAGGTAAAACGCATCTTCTTTGTCATGGGTGATGAAAAGCGCTGTGATGCCAAAGAGTTTGATCATCTCTTTAAGCTCTGCCCTTAAAATGGCTCTTAGCTCGGTGTCGATGTTGCTCAGGGGTTCATCCAAAAGGAGAATTTTGGGCTTATCCAAAATGGCACGAGCAAGAGCAACGCGTTGTTGTTGACCACCACTAATTTCATGAGGATATTTTGAAGCAAGGGCGTCTATCTTTGTTTTTTGCATCACCGCTAACACCTCATCTTTGCTCGCTTTACTTCCAAAAGCGATGTTTTGTGCGATGTTTAGGTGCGGCAAAAGGGCATAATTTTGAAACACAATGGCAATGTCTCTCTGATTGGGTGGAAGATTTGTTTTAGCATCAAATACGACTTTATCGCCAATGCAAATTTTCCCACTATCAGGTGTTTCAAGACCACTTAGCATACGTAAAAGCGTGGTTTTTCCGCTCCCGCTTCTGCCCAAAATAGTAAAGATTTCACCTTCTTGGATAGAGAAAGTAACTTCATTGGCAACGCAAATGCTCTCTTTGCAAAAACGTTTGTGTAAATTTTCAATGGTAACGATAGGTTTCATCTTCTACCTCGTACAAATTTTGAATTGAGTAATAAAACGGCAATGGCGGTTGTTCCCACCAATAAAAGCGATGGAAAAGCACTTTTATAAAGGATTTCGTTGCTGGCTAGTTCGTAAATGCGAATCGCAATGGTGTCATAGTTAAAGGGTCTAAGAAGCAAGGTTGCGGGAAGCTCTTTGGCAAGGTCGATGTAAAGAATTAAAAAACCACTGAGCAAATAAGGTCGCATCAAAGGCAGATAGACCCTAAAAATACGCTCAAACTCATCTGTTCCAAAAATCTTTGTCGCATCATCAATGCTTTTGTCGATCTTACTAAAACCGTTTTCAACTGAGCCTATACTTGCAGCAAAATAACGCGTCAAATAAGCAAAAACCAGCGCAAAAAAAGAGCCTCCAAGCACCACTTTTCCAAGACTTTGGTCGATAAAATTGGCAAGAAGCAAAATGCCAATGCCCACAATTGCTCCAGGAATGGAGTAACCTAGCATGGAGAGTTTTTGACTCAGCACTCCCCATCTGCTTGGATAAAACCGTGAAGCATAGACCATCATAAACGCTAAAGCGATGATAAACAAAGACGAAATGCCATTAAGGCTCAACGTGCGGTACAAATAGCCTAGCGTTTCCCATTCTAGGGTATGGAAGTCAAGATAAAACCAGTACAAAAGTACACCCAAAGGGATGAAAAGCGTTACTGTGGTTATGAGCAGTGAGAGCGTGAAAATCACGACATTTCTCCATCCTTTTAGCTTTATTTTCGCGGCTTTTTTGGCACTGTGTGTTGAGCTGATAAACCGAAATTTTGCTCTTAAGCGCGCTTCACCAAACATCAAAGCAAACACCACAACTAAAAGCATCATAGAGAGATTGATCGCCTCTTTTAAATTGCCATAGCCAAACCAACTTTTAAAAATGCCCACACTAAAGGTATCAACTCCAAAGTAGGCTACCGTACCGTAATCGCTTAACACCTCCATCAACGAGAGCACAAGGCCTGCAAAAATGGCGGGATATGCCAAAGGCAAATAGACACTCCAAAACGCTTTGAGAGGGGAAAGCTGTTTTAGAGAAACCAGTTCAACCACGGTTGAAGAGATAGACGCAAACGAAACACGCGCTAAGATGTAAACATAAGGAAACATCGCAAAAGAGAGAATGGCGATAACGCCGTAGATATTTAAAATATCGAGTTTAAATTTTGGAACTCCTAGAAGTGTGGAGAGAATACCATGAAACTCAAAAAACCCTACATAGGTATAACCGATGATGTAAGCAGGAAACGCTAAAGGCAGTACAAAAGCAAGGCTAAAAAAGGGACTTCCAAAGTACTCAAAACGCGCACTCATAAATGCTGTACTGATGCCCAAAAGCAGCACTAAAAAAGCCGCTCCAAGGAGAACAAAAAGCGTATTTTTTGCATACAGCAACAACTCTGGAACACGAAAATTTGCTACAGAAAAGTCGCCCTGTGCGATAAAATAGATGAACAGTGCAAAAATAGGTAGAGCAATGAGTAGCCCCAAAGAAGGGGCTAGCGCGTATTTAAGTTTTTGCATTATCGCCAATTTGCCTTTGTTGCGACTTCCACCGCTTTTTTGTTGTATTTGCCAACTTCACTGAGTGGTAAGGTATCTT
>Ga0302250_1000811_pt1 | contig 26984 bp, 19 predicted proteins | sample AAG_RA_Asp_MG_FD_193536 | JGI IMG/M metagenome (GOLD analysis project Ga0302250, IMG submission 193536) | Enriched activated sludge microbial communities from anaerobic digester in WTTP, New Holstein, Wisconsin, United States - AAG_RA_Asp | ecosystem: Engineered > Bioreactor > Anaerobic >... | reverse complement strand
CCGCCAGAGGGACCCACTGGCGGTGCGAGTGCTTGAACTCGGCGAGTTTCTTGCCGTCGGCGAAGAGTATCTGTGCCGGACGCTCGGTGGTGGCCTTGCGGATGTCGCTGATGCCGGGAGTCAGTGGGACGAGTATGGCGACGTAGGCCAGAAAAAGAGCTGGTGGGGCAAGCAGCGCGGTCCACAGTTCGCGCCGTGTCGGGCGTCGCAGTCGTCCGGCTATGCGATCAATCAACGGGGAAAGGAGTTCGATCAGATGCGAGGGCAGGCGCATTGGTCGTGTTCACTTACGGATGCCGGGAATCAAGTACGCATTTTTTCGAATGCGCTTTCGAGGCGATCGAGAAAACCGCCGTCCGCATGGTAACGATGTACCCATTCCGGATCGGGGGGCACCGTGGTACTGCTCTCGTACACGGCTCGGCGCAGAGAGTCGGCGACTTCGTCGCGCAGCTCCTGATGGCTTTCCGGGACCAGTGCGACAGCGGCAGCGATGGCGGCACCAAGCGGAGCGCCGGCCTGTCCGATGTGGATCGCGGGGCGGTTCCAGATCGCGGCGACCCGGCGCATGATTTCATGGCTGCCCGAGGGGCCGCCGCAAACACTGATCGGATCGCTCCGGTTGCACTGCCCTCCGACCCGGCATCCGTGGCGGAAAACCAGCCCGAGCGCGCTATCGACGATCGCCGGGTAATCGTTGGTGAAGTCATCCGGCTTGCTGTCCAGTCTGACGACGTTCGGGTTGGCGGCGATGGTCGGGAACGACTCGGCGTCCGGGTGCCAGAAGCGCAAGCGGCTGCCGGGAGGCGTGCCGGCGAGGGCGGCTTCGCTGGCCGCGTAATCCTTGGAGTTGAGACCATGCAATTTGCGCATGCGATCCAGGGTGAGTGCGCCGTTGGTGCGGCAGGCCAGATTGAACGGGCGCCCGAGCGCATCGTACATGGCATTGGCCTCGCCGCTGGGGTCGACCTCGCCGCCGGGGGTCGGGATCATGTACACGAAGCTTGTGCCAAGGCTGAGCAGGCTGTCGCTGGCCAGGACTTTCGATTGAGGATTGTCTCCGGATCCGGCGATGATCCGGCAGTCCGGATCAAATCCGTATTTTTTCTGGAAGTAGGCGGCGATGCGGCCGACGACGGCAAGCGGGTGGGCAATGGCCGGCAACTTGTCGGCCAGGGCACTGCGGCCTCCGGGCAGGTCGCGGGCGGCGGCGTCGAGCAGGGCTTCGTCCCAGGTGCGCTGCTTGTAGTTCATCAAGCCGGTACCGCAGGCGTTGCCGAAGTCCAGCGGGATCGCGCAATTGCCGGCGAGCAGGGCGGGTATCAGGCTGGAAATCTGCACGATGTGGCGGGTTGCCGCGTAGGCCGCAGGATAACGCAGCGCGAGCTTGCGGTGAGCCAACACGGAACTGCGCAGCGGCATGTCGCTGCCGGTGCGGGCGATCAGCGCGGCAGATCCGCCGATCCGAGCGCGGATGAGTTCCGCTTCAGCGGCCGTATTGGCAGTCTTCCAGATCGGGGCTCCGCCATAGGCGAACACGTCGGCGAGCGCCGTGGTGAGAGAGGCGGGTGGTTTTTGCATGCCGTCCGGCATGCGCAGCGCCTGGAAGGCGGCTGGTGCCTTGTCGTTGAGATAAACGTGGCCGTGTTGCTGGCCCGAGGTGTTGATCGCGGCGATGGCCGCAGTGTCGACGCCGGCGGCTTTCATCTCGTCGAACAGGGCGTCGAGCGCTGCGAGGAACAGGCGCGGCGGTTGTTCCGCTTCGCCGGGTTCGCGAGGCGGCAGGATGAGTGTGTCGTGTTCGAAGCCGAAGCCGACCAGCCGGGGGTCGTCGCGGTAGGCCAGCGAGCGTTGCCAGATGACGGTCCCCGTATCGACATTCAGCAATACGGCGCTCAGGCTCTGGGTGCTGGCGTCGAGGCCGAGGGTGGTGCGATCGGCGGGCGACATGGAGGCTCCTCGTTCTCTCTCTGGTGACGGCGGGTTCGGGCCGGCATGGTTCAGCCGGAAAGCGCGATCATAATCGGAATCGCGCCGGCAGGCATTGCAGCCTTTGCTAAGGAGTGTGTCGCTCGTGTGTTCAGCGGGCGAAGCCGAGCTTTCAAACTGCGGTGCTCAGGCTCACGGAGGAGGGGAAGGAATGTTGTCAATCGTCCTGCTTGGGCGTAGAGGCGATCACGACGTCGACCCCGGCGCTCTTCAGCATCGCGAAGTCTTCGCTGCTGATCCCCTCATCGGTAATCAGTGTGCTGATACGTGAGAGTGGCAGCGAGATGTGTCGGGCCTTGATCGAGAACTTGCTGCTGTCAGCCAGAACGACGACTTCGTCAGCGTGCTTCTGCAGATTGTCGACGGCCTTTACCACGCCGGGGTGCGACTCAAGCAGCCCGCCGCCGTTGATGCCTTGCGCGCCGATGAAAAGCCGCGAAGCATAGAAATTGAGCTCCGGTCCGCCCGGCGAGTAGAGGATGCCCGGTTCTCGATGGAGTTCGCCGCCCGCCACGGTCAGGTAACAGGCCCCCTGTTCGAACAGGCTGGCCGCCAGCGGCATGGAATTGGTGCAAATCTTGACGCTCCGCTTGGCAAGGCGTTGCGCGAAAAGGAAGCACGAGGTTCCACCGAGGACGATGATCGAGTCGCCGTCCTTGCAGAGTTTTTCCGCTTCGGCGGCGATGGCTTCCTTCTGGTCGATATGGATCAGCCGGTTGGCCTCGAAGGGTTTTGCGGGAGTGTGCTCGGGGCCGGCGTCATTGGCGAGCGCGATTCCCCCGAAAACCTTGCGGACCTCGCCGGTCTCGTGCAGTTTGGCGATGTCCCGGCGTATGGTGGCGGGTGAGGCGCCAAGGATCTCCGTCAGGTCCTTGACGGTAGCAAACTGGCGCTTGTTGAGAATGCCGACGATTTTTTCCCAGCGCTCTGACTCGTTCATCTTCCCGTTCCTGGCGTATTTTTGCGCGGAACCCGGCAAGGTAACTACCGTGTCCAGCGCCTGGCTTGTCTTGGCTTCCATGGCTGTGCGGTCGGCGTCCTTCGGTGTCGGGAATCGGTCAGAGCGGCCTGGTCAGGCACTGCCGGATTCCGTGCCGGAAAGCGCAGATCGTGCGGGGGCGTACGTTATCACAGCGGATGCCTTTTTCCGTTGGCACGATTTCCGGATTCCTGAAGAACTGACGAGGCGATTGCCCGGATGGGAGGAAAGTCCGCGGCCGCCCGCACTGATGCGGGCGGCCGCGGGTTGGAGCGGGCGAGGTTACCCAGCGAGGTGGCGTTGCAGGGACGTGCTGATCGACTGCAGGATCAGGCAGCAAGACGTTGCGCCGGCATCGAGGACGCCGATCGAACGCGCTCCCAGGCGGGCGGAACGGCCGATCCGGGCCTGCAGATTCTTGGTCGAATCTTTGCCCTTTTCGGCCGCAACGCTCATCGCCTGCAGAGCGTCGGCGAAGGACGCGCCGTTTGCCACTGCTTCGCGGAAGGCGTTGAGTGCCGGCACCATCGTGTCGATCAGTGTCTTGTCGCCGACCTGGGCATTGCCCATGCCTTGCACGTTGGCAACTGCGGCGGCGAGTGCATCGCCGAACAGGGCAGCATCAAGCTTGGCGTGCGGTTCGAGCGTGGTGACAAAGCCGAGGAAGAAGTTGCCGTACAGCGGGCCCATCGAGCCGCCGATGTCGTCCATGAGCGCCTGCGAGAGTTGCTCAAGCGCCTTCGGAAGGTCGTTGGCGGCCGCGCCCATGGCGTCGAGGCGGGTGCCGCAGCCGGTGAAGCCCTTGCTCATATTGATGCCGTGGTCGCCGTCGCCGATGAGGCCGTCGATTTCGGAGAGGTAGGCGCGATTGGTGTTGATCGTGGTAATCAGGTCGCGGACGACGTCGCCGGCGGTGGACAGGTCGATGCTCGGGCCCGTGATCGTCCTCGGTGCGGCGGCGGATTTCGTGGCAACGGGCGCGGCGGCGGCTGTTGTCGTGCCGGCGACGGATCCGCTGTAGGTGCGCCCTGCGGCCATGTCGCCCGCCACGGTGATTCCGACCGAATTGCACGGCGCTTGCAGGCAGGTCTCCAGTTCGTCATCGAGTTTCATCATGGTCAGCGTGACGCCCATCATTTCGAGCGAGGTGAACAGGTTGCCGACCTTGTTGAAGGTGATGGTGATGCCCTTCGCCTCCAGGCGCTTGGCGATTTCGCCGTAGAGGATGTAGAGCTCCATGATCGGCGTGGCGCCAAGTCCGGATACGAGGATGGCAACTTTGTCGCCAGACTGGAACGGCAGGTCGGGCAGAACGACGTCGAGCATCAGGTCGGCCATTTCGGATGCGGTGACGGTCGCGCGCACGTCGATGCCGGGTTCGCCGTGGTGGCCGATGCCGACCTCCATCTTGCCGTTCTCGATGGTGAAGTTGGCGTGGCCGACTGCCGGAATGATGCACGCCGAGAGGCCGATGCCGATGCTGCGGGTGTTGTCGATGGCCTTTTGCGCGGCGGCGATCACCTCGTCGAGCGATCCGCCTTGAGCCGCCTTGGCCGCACCGACTTTCCACATCAGGATTTCGCCGGCAACACCGCGTCGCTTGGCCTCGTCGCCCTTCGGAGCGGACGGAACGTCGTCGTTGGCGACGACGGTCTTGACCGTGATGCCTTCGCGTTCGGCCATCGACATGGCCATCTTGACGTTCATGTTGTCGCCGGCGTAGTTGCCGTAGAGGCAGGCGACGCCGGCGCCACCGTTGGCTGCGCGCATTGCATCGAGGAAACTTTTGGCTGTCGGCGAGGAGAAAATTTCGCCGATGGCGACCGCGTCGACCATGCCGTCGCCGACGTAGCCGAGGAAGGCCGGTTCGTGGCCCGAGCCGCCGCCGGTGACGACGCCGACCTTGCCGGCCTCCGGGGCGCGAACCCGTTTGACCACGCGAGAGTTGTCCGTCCCGACGACCGAGTCGGCGTGCGCCGTCAGCCAGCCCTTGAGCATGTCCTCAACCACAAGATCCGCATTGTTGATGATTCTGTTCATAGTCATGATGTGTGCAAGAGAGAGGTTGGAGTAAAAAAACAACGACGGTGAATCAGTTGCTGAACGCAGGGGAAGCCGGGTCCGCAAGGGCGCCGGTCGTGTCGCAAGGGGCTGGCTGGCATCTCGTCCTCTGGTCGTTGGATACAAAAACGAAGAATAGCCGATGATTTTCGGTAATCAAGACTTGTTTTTGTAAAGCGATATGATCGAATCAAATCACAAAATGATTGAGAAATACAAGAAAAATGAGCTAAAACGATTTGTACGATTCTTTTTGTGATTGCCATGTTGACATCGTCAATTGCCGGTTCCAGAATGGCCTCGTTCGTAGCAGGTTGTATGTCGAAGTAGCCTTTGCTCTCTTGCGAGGAAGAAGACTTTGGAAATTGGACTTGGCCACGAGAAAACAGTGTGCGACCCGGTTGCCGCAAAGGCGGGCCACGGGACTGCCTCCGTCCAAGACGTCCGGCGGGCTGGCACGGCCGGCATCCTGTCCGCACACCACGCCTCCCTTCTCTCAACTACTCTGACGCTCTCGTCCCGTGCTCTCGGGACGGCACGTCGGCATCTCGCTTCCGCATATCCTCTGTCGCTGAAACAACAGCGCCGCAAGGAACCGGTCTGTTCGTTTCTTTCAGGAGCGGAAGGCCATTGAACGACAAAGCGCCCGATGCGGCGCCTCAAGGAACATGATCTTTGCCCTTTGCTTTTACTGAGACGCCGCTGGCGTCGATTGCCACCAACCGCAAGGAGGTTTGCTGTGACTGTGAAATACCATGATGAAGAGATGATGGCTGTCGTGTGCAAGGCGCCGCATGAATACAACCTGGAGAAGGTCAAGCGGCCTGCGGCAGGTCCGAACGAGGTTGTCATCAAGATCATGTCGTGCGGCATCTGCGCCGGCGACATGAAGGGATGGTCCGGTGCGCCCCGCTTCTGGGGCGACAAGGACGCCGGTCGTCCCTCCTACATCAAGCCGCCGGTCATTCCCGGGCACGAGTTCTGGGGTGTGGTCTGCGAGCTGGGCGAAGGTGCCGCCGAATACCACAACGTTCAACTCGGCGACCGCGTCGTTGCCGAGCAGATCGTTCCCTGCGGTCGCTGCCACTATTGCCGTACCGGCCATCACTGGATGTGCGAAGTGCACGACGTTTATGGCTTCCAGCGTGAATCCGCCGATGGCGGCATGGCCGAGTACATGCGCCTTTCCGCGCGCGCCATCATTCACAAGATTCCCGAGACCGTGTCGTTCGAAGACGCCGCAGTGATCGAGCCGTTGTCGTGTTCGCTCCACGCCGTCAATCGCGGCGATATTCAGTTCTCGGACGTCGTGGTCATCTGTGGTGCGGGTCCGCTGGGCTTGTTCATGGTTCAGGCCGCGCATCTGAAAACGCCAAAATGCCTGGTCGTGGTTGATCTCGATGATCGTCGTCTCGAGCTGTCGAAACAGTACGGTGCCGATGTCGTGATAAATCCCAAGCGCGAAGACGCGGTGGAGATCGTCAAGAAGATGACCGGTGGCTACGGCTGCGACGTGTATATCGAAGCGACCGGTCATCCGAGCGGCGTCACGCAAGGCTTGCAGATGATCCGCAAGCTGGGGCGCTTCGTCGAGTTCAGTGTGTTCGGGCATGAAACCACGGTCGACTGGTCGATCATCGGTGAAGAGAAGCACCTCGACCTGCGCGGCGCGCACCTGTCCGGGTTCTGCTATCCGGTCGCCATCGATTTGCTGAACCGCGGGTTGTGCACCTCCAAAGGCATCGTCACCCATAACTACAAGCTTTCCGAATGGGAGGAGGCATTGAAGGTGGCGCAGTCGATGGACTCGATCAAGGTGTTGCTGACACCTGACGCTTGATTCCAACAACAGTCGTACGGGCAGCGGCATCTCAACTTGGTGCAGCTGCCGATACGGCGCGGCGTCTGCAATCGTCGTAATCGGGGGGGGCTCGGTCGTGCTTGCCGCAGAGGCGGTGCGGGACCGGACAGTTCCGGAGGAGGGTTATCGACAATGAAGTTTGAGCAGGGTGTCAGCAATTCGATTCAGGGGGCAGGAAGCAACTTATGAGTTTACAGGCAGAACTATCAAGCGGACATCTGTCCGGTTCGGGGCTGCGCAAATTGGTCGTGCCGGCGGTTGTTATCGCTGTACTCGTCGCGATGGCGCTGGACACCAAGGTTGTGCGGATCGGTTCGGAGGAGGACGTTCGCGCCCAGGTCTTTTCGCCTGAAGCTTTCGGGAAGAAGGAGTATCCGAAAATCAAGGCAGCGATCGAGAAGGCTGCGGTAGACGCGAAGCTGCTGGCGGAAGCCATTGTCGCGGACAAGGCGGCAGCGGGGGAAAAGTATGGCAAGCCGGGAAGCGTCGGGCCGATCTTTCCGGTCAGGTTCAGCGGCGTTGTTGGCGAGGGAAGCAGCGGTGTCTTCAAGGTCAAGGTTGACGGTTTGCCGGATGGGATCGGCGTCCGGGTGCAAACCGGGCCGGCGATCAACGGTACCGAGGTGCGCGACGCGACGGGAACCATCAGTTTCGGCCAGTTCACCAACCAGATCGAATATCAGGATGCCGGTGCCGCGCTGAACGACCAGATCAAGGCGCAAGAGCTGGCCAAGCTGGATCGCGAGAAGCTGCCCGGCAAGACGATCGAAGTAGTTGGCGTGTTCCAGCTGATCAATCCGGCCAACTGGATGGTTACGCCGGTGCAGTTGAAAGTCGCGCCATGAGTGCTTTGCCTAAAGCGGCGCACGCCGATGGCGAGGCGGTGATGTCGGCGCGCAACGTTGCCAAGTTTTTCGGCAGCGTGCGCGCGTTGAACGGGGTGAACTTCGATATCCATCGCGGCCAGGTGACGACCCTGTTCGGGGAAAACGGCGCGGGGAAATCGACACTGATGAAGATTCTCGCCGGCATCCAGCCGCCAACCTCCGGCGAGATCATCCTCGATGGCGAGCCGGTGAGGTTTTCCTCGTCGACGGAGGCCCGCAACCGCGGGATTTCGATCATCCATCAGGAATTGAGCCTCGCACCCAACCTGTCGGTGCGCGACAACATTTTCATGGGCCGGGAGATTCGCACGGCGACCGGCGTCAATTTTGCGGAGGAAGCCCGGCTTACCAAGGCGTTGATGGAGGAGCTTGAAGAGGACATCGACCCGATGACGTTGGTCGAAGATCTCCGCCTCGGTCAGCAGCAGATCGTCGAGATCGCTCGCGCGCTGTCGGTCAACAGCCGCATCCTGATCATGGACGAACCGACTTCGGCGCTTTCTGCGACGGAGGTCGAGGTCCTGTTCAAGGTGATTCGCGACCTGAAATCGCGGGGTGTATCCATTGTTTATATCTCCCATCATCTGGAAGAGGCGTTACAGATTACCGATCATGCGGTGGTGCTACGCGATGGGAACATGACGGCCAAGGCACCGCGCTCGGAAATCGACCTCGAGTGGATCGTCCGCAACATGGTCGGCGACAACTTCGATCTCGGCAGCCCGCCGACCGGGTACGAGTTTGGCGACGTGGCGCTTTCGATTGGCGACGTTGTTGTCACCGAGGCGTCCGGTGCCAATGTGGTCGACCACATGTCGCTGCAGGTGCGTGCCGGCGAAATCGTCTGCATCTACGGATTGATGGGAGCTGGTCGTACGGAGTTGCTCGAGGCCGTGGCCGGACGAGGCGAATTGATGAATGGGAAGGTGCTCCTGGAGGGCGAAGATGTCTCGGGGGCGACCATCGCGGAACGGATTGCCAAGGGCTTGTCGCTCGTGCCGGAAGACCGTCAGCGTGACGGACTGGTGCAGACGATGACTGTCGGGAAAAACCTGTCTCTCGCCAGCATCGGAGCCTTCGTGAAGGGATGTTTCACCTCGCCCCAGCGAGAACGCGAACTGGTCGACGAATCGATTCGTCGCGTCACGGTCAAGACGGCCGGGGGCGGTGCCGCCATCGGTTCGCTGTCGGGCGGGAATCAGCAGAAGGTCGTGATCGGCAAGATGCTGGCGACGAATCCCAAGGTGCTGTTGCTCGACGAACCGAGCCGCGGGATCGACATCGGCGCCAAGGCCGAGGTCTTCCGGCTGATTGCCGAGCGGGCTCGCCAAGGGCTTGCGGTGATCTATTCGACATCGGAAGTCGGCGAGTGCCTGAGCGTCGCGCACCGCATCATCGTGATGGCGCGGGGGAAAATCTCTGCCGAATTCGGGCCCGATGTTTCCAAGGAACAAATCATGGCCGCCTCCGGCGAGTCCGTGGTCGAGTAATAAATATCAGGAGAAAAATCGCATGACTACTGCGAATAAAACCGCTCAAGGCGTTCAGGGCGCTCCCTCCCGGGGCGGCATCGATATTGTGCGGATCCTTCTCGAAGGGCGAGCGTTCTTTGCCTTGATCGTGATCATTGTGGTGTTTTCCATGCTGTCGCCGGTCTATTTCTCGACCGCCAATTTCCTGGTCATGGCATCGCACGTGGCGATTTACGGGCTTCTGGCGATCGGCATGCTGGTGGTTATCCTGACCGGAGGTATCGATCTGTCCGTCGGGTCGACGCTCGGCTTGTGTGGCGTGGTGGCCGGTGCGCTGATGCAGGGAGTGGAGATCGAGGTGCTGGGATCGATCTTCTATCCTTCGGTGTGGGTCGTTGTCGTGCTGACTTGTGCGCTGGGTGGATTCATCGGCGCGGTCAACGGCGTACTCATCGCCTATCTCAAGGTGCCGGCATTCGTTGCCACGCTCGGTGTGCTGTACTGCGCGCGGGGCGTCGCCCTGCTGCTCACCAACGGGCTGACCTACAACAACCTGGGCGGTCAGCCTGAACTCGGGAACACCGGGTTCGATTGGCTCGGTTTCAACACGTTCTTCAACGTTCCCATCGGCGTGCTGGTTCTGGTCGCGCTGGCGATCATTGCCGTCATTCTGCTGAACAGAACGGCCTTCGGGCGCTGGGTCTATTCGACTGGTGGAAACGCCCGGGCGGCTGAGCTCTCCGGCGTGCCGGTCAAGTTCACGACAATCTCCGTCTATGTGTTCTCCGGTATTTGCGCCGCGGTAGCCGGCTTGGTGCTGTCCTCGCAGCTTACCTCTGCCGGGCCGACAGCAGGGATGACCTACGAATTGACCGCAATCGCCGCCGTGGTCGTCGGCGGGGCAGCACTGACCGGCGGGCGCGGCAACGTGCGTGGCACCCTGCTCGGGGCGTTCGTTATCGGCTTTCTTTCCGATGGTCTCGTGATCATCGGCGTTTCGGCGTACTGGCAAACCGTCTTTACCGGTGCCGTGATCGTCCTCGCGGTGCTGATGAACTCCATCCAGTACGCCAAGCGGCCGAAGCCGCTACCCGCGTCGGGTAATCCCGTCATTCCTCAGAAAGAGCCTGCAGGGAAGCTCGCCTGATGAACGTCCGCCGATCTTTCGGCACTTTGTAATGAAGCAACTTAGGAGAGGTAGATATGTTTAAAACAACACGCCGTAAACTCATCGCAGCACTGTTGCTCACTCCCCTTATGACCAGTGCCGCCATGGCACAGGGCAAGGGACTGATGACGATCATCGTGAACGATCCAGCCAATCCGTATTGGTTCACCGAAGGTAATGTGGCCAAGGCGACCGCGGAAAAGATGGGTTATACGGCGGTGGTCGCCGCTCACGTTGGTGACACGAACACCGAGAGCAAGCTGATCGATACGGCGATTACGAACAAATCGGTCGCAATTCTCCTTGACCCGGCCAATGCCAGCGGCTCGGTCGGCGCGGTCCAGAAAGCAGTTGCCGCGAACATTCCGGTTCTGCTGATCAACGCGGAAATCAACAAAGACGGCTTGGCCAAGGCCCAGCTCGTTTCGAACAACGCCCAAGGCGCTGCGCTCGGAGCGCAACAGTGGGTGAAGGTGATGGGCGACAAGGGCAAGTACGTCGAGCTTTTCGGTGCGCCGTCCGACAATAACGCGGCCACCCGTTCGAACGGCTACAAGACCGTGCTCAGTCAGTATCCAGACCTGAAGAAGGTCGCTCAAGAGGTTGCGAATTGGGACCGAACTCAAGGCCACAACAAGATGCAGGCGATGATGCAGGCGAATCCAGACATCAAGGGAGTGATCAGCGGGAACGACGAAATGGCATTGGGTGCCATCGCAGCGCTGAAGAAGGCGGGCAAGCTCAAGGATGTCGTCGTGGGCGGGTTCGATGGCTCGCCTGATGCCGTCGCTGCAGTCAAGAGTGGAGAACTGGCCTATACCGTGCTGCAGCCGGTCGCGGTGTTCTCGGAGGAAGCGGTGAAGCAGGCCGATTCGTTCATCAGGACAGGAAAGACCGGAGCGAAGAGTGAGAAGCAACTGTTCGACTGCTTGCTGATCACCAAGGAAAACGTCCACAAGTACTCGTCTCCCTTCGTTCTGGATAAGTAACATCCGCGGACGGTATTTTTTGCGGTAACTGCTGTGGCACGGGTGCTGGTTTCAGCATTCGCGCCGCAGCCTCGGGACTCCCTTTGTATTAGTCGTTTTCCGGGCGATGCCTGGCGGTGTGTTCATGTCTTCATGACGTGTTCAGAAAATCAAGATGACTGGTTGGCAGAAGAAGGGGGTCGGTTTTTGTCGGGCACATGAATTCATGCGTCAGAAGCTGGCTTTCTCGCCAGTCCTTCGCCAAATGCTCGAAGCCCGTGATGTGCGTTCTTTACACTGCCGGCTGTTTCCGGGTCCGGGCGTTCGGTGAATACTGCTTGCTGGAGAGCGTCTTCTTCTCGCGCGGCATTTCCAAATAGTGAAAGGAGTTTCTCGTGGGAGTTACCATGAAAGCGGCTGTGATGTACGGCCCTCGCGACATGCGCATCGAGGATCGCCCTCGTCCCGGTGTGGCGCCGGGTGAGTTGTTGATCAAAGTTCATCATGTGGGGATTTGCGGCTCCGATATGCACTTTCTCAAGGATGGCCGCCTGGGGAACTGGGTCGTCGATACCCCTCTGATTCTGGGGCATGAGTCCGCCGGGGAGGTCATTGAAGTCGGTCCCGGCGTACAGGGATTTGCCGTCGGCGACAAGGTGGCACTCGAGCCGGGAGTTCCTTGCGGCGCGTGCTGGAGTTGCATGACCGGGCACTACAATCTTTGTTCGAGCATGTCGTTCATGGCGATACCGCATGAAAGGGACGGTGTGTTCTGTGAGTTTGTTTCGCACCCCGCGAAGATGTGCTTCAAGCTCCCGTCGAACGTCAGCACCATGGAGGGGGCTCTTTGCGAGCCTCTTTCCGTCGGGCTCTACGCCGTCGAGAAATCCGGTGCCCGGCTGGGGCAAAGTGCGGTCATCTTCGGTTCGGGCTGTATCGGCCTGGTCACGATGCTGGTGCTGAAAGCCATTGGCGTGAGCGACGTCACTGTTGTCGATGTCGTACAGAAGCGCCTGGATACGGCGTTGGCGTTGGGTGCCAAGCGAGTGATCCGCGGCGATCAGGAGGATGTCGTCGCGTCTCTGATGAAAGCGGGGGGCTGCGACGTCGTTTTCGATGCGGCCGGGAGTTCGCGTACTGCGCTGCAAGCTTCGCAGGTTGTTGCGCGCAACGGTGTCGTGGTCATTGTCGGCATGGCCGCCGATCCCGTCATCGGTATGGATATCGGCACCATGGCTTCCAGGGAGGCTCGACTCGAGACGATTTTCCGCTACCGCAACCATTATCCGACGGCGATCAAGGCGGTCGAGTCCGGTGTCATCCCGCTGAAGAAGATCGCTTCTCATGTCTTTCCGTTCGAAAGGATCGTGGAAAGCGTCCTTTTCAACATGGATAACCCGGGCGAAGTCGTCAAAGGCGTTATCAGTTTTGTCGACTGAGGGGGGGGCGATGCCGGGGCCCGGGTTCTCGCCCGGGTCTGAAGACAAGTTGTTGAGCAGGTGATTGAAAATAATCATTTGGTGATTGGAGAAGGTTGATTGGTGGTGCTTTAATGCTCCGATTGTCATTGTTTTGTGGTTGACTTGTTGACATCGCCTGGTGCTGGTTCCAGAATGCTTTCCAAGCCGCTACACAAACGACTGCTACGAGCCGTTCGGGAAAACAAACGCGGTTGAGTACGTCGGGGTTGCAGACAAAGAAGAAAGAACACGCAAGAGCCTTATGCCTTGGTAAGAGGACTGCGTAAGCAAGCTTCGGAGAGTCAAGCGATATGCCTGATAGCGCAACAGATTCGACCTGCCATCCTCCTGGTTCGCCAGCGGCGAGGCCGATATCCGCCGAACCACTGGTTGTCGCCTGCGGCGTGGCGAAGAGTTTCAACGGAGTGCCCGCCCTCAGGAACGGCTGCCTTGAGTTGCATGCCGGCAGTGTTCATGCGCTGTGTGGCGGCAATGGCGCGGGGAAGTCGACCTTTCTCAACGTCCTGATGGGAATCCTTCAGCGCGATGCGGGATCCATCAAGGTGCGGGGGCGAGAGGTGCATTTCGCCAATCCCAATGAGGCGCTGCACGCCCGGATCTCGATCATTACCCAGGAGTTGTCGCCGATTCCCGGCATGACCGTCGCGGAGAATATTTTTCTCGGACGCGAACCCAAGAAACTCGGTGTCGTCGTCGATTACCCGCGCCTGTTCGCACGGGCCGGCGAGTTGCTGGAGCGCCTGCGTTTCGATATCGACCCGCGCACGCCGATGTACCGACTGAGCCTCGCGCAAACGCAACTGGTGGAGATTGCCAAGGCGTTCAGCCACCAGAGCGAAATCATCATCATGGACGAGCCGACCTCGGCCATCGGCGAGAATGAAACGGAGATACTGTTCGATGCGATCCGCTCTGTGTCGTCGCAAGGGGCCGGAATCATCTATGTTTCCCACCGCTTGTCCGAGATCTTCACGATTGCTGACCGTTACACGGTATTCCGCGATGGCGGGTTCATCGAAACAGGGAAACTGGCCGATATCGATCGCCGTCATCTCGTGCGCCAGATCGTCGGTCGCGAACTGAACGCCGGCGAGCGCAAGGAAAGGAAAGCCGATGGCGAAGTCGTGCTGTCGGTAAGGAACTTCAGTCGCAAGAGCGAGTTCGACGACATTTCCCTCGAAGTCAAACGTGGCGAGGTGCTTGGCATCTACGGGCTGATCGGCTCGGGTCGAAGCGAATTCCTCAACTGCGTTTTCGGCATCACGAGGCCGGACTCCGGAAGCGCAGCGCTTCTTGGTGAGCCGATCCCCGAGGGGAAGCCCGGGCAGTCCATCCAGAAGGGCATCTCGCTGGTTACCGAGGATCGCAAGGCGACGGGGCTGGTGCTCAGTTCGTCGGTGGCCTTCAACACGACCCTGGCGGCGCTGCCCAACCTGTCCACTGCCTCGTATATCGATCGCCCAAAAGAACGCCGTTTGATGACGAACCTGATCGAGCGTATGCGTGTGAAGCTGGCGACGCCGGAAATGGACGTTTGCGAATTGAGCGGGGGCAACCAGCAAAAGGTGGTGCTGGCCAAATGCATGGCGACCGATCCGATTTGCCTGCTTTGCGACGAGCCGACACGCGGAATTGATGAGGGGGCAAAGCGGGAGGTGTATTCCTTCCTTTCCCAATTTGCCGCGAAAGGCGGGGCGGTCGTTGTCGTGTCGTCGGAGGCGCCTGAAGTGCTTGAGGTCAGCGACAGGATTGCGATCTTCAAAAAGGGACGACTGGCGGTGGTGATCGACGGCCATCAGGCGTCACAGGAAGAACTTCTTCATCTTGCATCTTGAACAGGGTAAGGCAACGCATGAACTCGACCATCTCCTCTCCCGCGATCCAGAGCCGCCCACAGCTTGCTCATCTGCTCCGGGACTACGGCATCGTCATTGCATTTGTCGTGCTTTGCGGCGTGCTCAGCGCCGTCAACGAGAATTTCCTGACGTGGGGGAACTGGGTCAACATCCTGCGCCAGACTTCGATCAATGGAATCTTGGCGATCGGGATGACCTACGTCATCCTGACCAAGGGCATCGACCTTTCGGTCGGGTCGATTCTGGCGCTAAGCGGGCTGGTCACCGGCAGTCTGGTCACCGGTAGCGAACCGCACTCTGCCTTCGTCGGAATACTGGCCGGCTTGCTCGTTGGGATCGCTCTTGGGGCGATCAACGGCTTGATCGTCGCACGCCTTTCCGTGGCGCCCTTCGTGGTCACGCTGGGCATGCTGAGCGTGGCGCGCGGCATGACCTTCATCTACAACGACGGGATGCCTATTGCCAATCTCTCCAAGGAGTTTCGTTTCATCGGGCAAGGCATGGTCGGCGGCATCCCCGTCCCGGTGATCATTCTGGCAATTACATTCTTCATCTTCTGGTTCACCCTCAAGTACACCACGTTCGGGCGCTATGTCTATGCGGTCGGGGGCAATGAACGCAGTGCGAAAACAAGCGGTATCAGTACCCGGTGGGTAGTGTTCGCCGTCTATGTGATTTCCGGTCTGTTGTCGGGACTCGCCGGGCAGATCCTCGCGGCCCGGACGACTTCTGCCTTGCCGCAGGCTGGGATCGCTTATGAACTCGATGCCATCGCAGCCGTCGTGATCGGCGGCACGAGTCTGAGCGGTGGAGTGGGCACCTTGTCCGGAACCCTGATCGGCGCGCTCATCATCGGTGTCATCAACAATGGCCTCGATCTGATGGGTGTCTCGTCCTACTACCAGCAAGTGATCAAGGGGACGATCATCGTGGCCGCCGTTCTGCTCGACGCCTCCCGTAAAAAACAAAGCTGAACAGTCCTTCCTGGCAGTCCTAACCGCAGTACCCATTCACTTAATGGAGAAATGATATGCGACTCTTGAAACTTGCAGCTATGACGTTGGCAATCTCCCTCGCGGCAACCGGTCCGTCGCTGGCGCAGGATAAAAAGACCTACAAGATCGGCGCGGCGGTATACGGACTGAAGGGCGAGTTCATGCAGCTGTGGGCGAACGCGCTGAAGGAGCACCCGCTGGTCAAGAACGGCACGGTCAAGGTGACGGTGTTCGACGGCAACTATGATGCGCTGACCCAGAACAATCAGTTCGACACGATGGTGACGCAGAAATACGACGGGATTCTGTTTGTCCCGATCGACATTCAGGCGGGGGCCGCCGGGGTGGAAAAGGCAGCCGAGGCGAAAATTCCGGTTGTCGGATCGAATACCCGTGTTAACAGCGACAAGCTGACATCGTATGTCGGATCGAACGACGTCATTGCCGGTGAAATGGAAGCCGAGTCGGTCATCAAGGCCATCGGTGGCAAGGGCAACGTTGTCATTCTCGAAGGCCCGATTGGCCAATCCGCACAGATCGAGCGCCGCAAGGGAAATCAGAACGTACTGGCCAAGTACAAGGACGTGAAGGTTCTTGAAATGAAAACGGCAAACTGGTCGCGTGCCGAGGCGCTCTCGTTAATGGAGAACTGGCTGACAGCGCATGCGGGCAAGATCAACGGCATCATCGGCCAGAACGACGAAATGGCGCTGGGGGCCATTGAAGCGGTCAAGGCCAAGGGCATCGATCCGAAAACGATCCCGACTGCCGGTATTGATGGCGTGACGGACGCCGTGCGTGCCGTCAAGGACGGAAACATGGTCAGTGTCCTGCAGGATGCCGCGGCGCAGGCGCAGGGCGGCCTGGATGTTCTGATGCGTGCCATTGTCGGCCCGAACTACAAGCCGCAGTCGGATATCTGGACGAAATACTCGGCGCAGGGGTTGTCCTGGGGCGATGGGACGGCCAAGCACTACAACATTCCTTGGACGCCGATCACCAAGGAAAATGCAGACGCGATGCTGGCGGCACGCAAGTAATCTGGGCGTGGCCTGACCTCTGCGGGGCGCCGATTCTGCGCTCCGCAGTCAGTTAACGAATGGAATGGAGATACAAATGGCAACTACGTTTGAGGCGGGCTTCCGGCTCGACGGGAAGGTGGCGTTGGTCACGGGAGCCGCTGCGGGGATCGGTTATGCGATCTCCGAGTTGTTTGCGGCGCAGGGAGCGCGTCTCGTCCTGCTCGACCTGAGCGAGGAAGTCCAGAATGTTGCGCAGAAGTTGCCGGGCGACCATTTGGCGATTCCGTGCAATGTCGCGGAAAACGCGCAAATCCAGGCGGCGGTGGACAGGGCTGTCGAAAAATACGGGAAGATCGACATCCTCGTTAACAACGCCGGGGTCGCCCTGCTCAACAAGGCAACCGAGGTGACCGAGAAGGAGTGGGACACCACGATGGCGGTGAACCTGCGGGCCCCGTTCTTTCTGGCCCAGGCCGTGGCCAGGGTGATGACGAAGAAGGGTGGCGGGCAGATCGTCAACATGGCCTCACAGGCGAGCGTTATCGCGCTTGACCGTCATGTGGCCTACTGCGCGAGCAAGGCGGCGATCGTGTCGATGACGGAGGTTCTCGCCATCGAATGGGCGCGTGCCGGCATTACCGTCAACGCCATTTCGCCGACCGTCGTGGAAACCGCGCTCGGTAAGAAGGCGTGGGCCGGGGAAGTGGGGGAGGCGATGAAGCAGAAGATTCCTGTCGGCCGCTTTGCCCAGCCGGAGGAAATCGCCTCGGCGGCGCTCTATCTCGTCAGCGAGCATACAAGGATCATGACGGGGGCCAATGTCGTTATCGACGGCGGCTATACGATCCAGTGAAGAAAACAGCCCGGTGTGAATGGACGCGTTACGCACCGGGTGCTTTTCAAGAACAAATCAACGTCGGATGGCTTCGAAGGCAGCTTCCAGGCGATCGAGATAACCCCCCGGTGCATGGTAGGCGGCGACCAGTGCAGGTTCGGGTTTGGTGACTGCCTTGCCGGCATAGATCGCGGCACGCAGTTTCTCGGCGAGAGTCTCGCGTGTGCCTGCGTCATTTTCGTCGACCAGTGCCACCGCCCCGGCCACAGCGGCGCCCAGCGCCGCGCCGGCCTGTCCCGCCTGAATCGCCGGGCGGTTCCAGATGGCGGCGATGCGGCGCATGATCTCCGGACTGGTCGATGGGCCGCCGCAAACACTGATCGGTTCGCCGGTCGTCGCCGATTGGCTGATTTTCGATCCGTAGCGGTAGACGAGTCCGAGGGCGCTGTCGACGATTCCCGGGTAGTCGTTGGCGAAATCCGCCGGGCCGTCGTCAAGCCTGACCACCTCGGGGTTGGCCGCGATGAGCGGGAAAGACTCGGCATCGGGGTGCCAGAAGCGCAGCCGGCTGCCCGGAGCGGCGGTCGCCAGTGCCGCGTCGCAGGCGGCATAGTCTTTCGGGCCGAGGCCGTGGAGCTTGCGCAGGCGGTCCCAGGTCAGGGCGCCGTTGGTGCGGCAGCCGAAATTGAACGGGCGGCCCAGTCCGTCGTACATCGCGTTCGCGGCGCCGGAGGCGTCGACGCCGCCGTCGGGGCTCGACATCATGTAGACGAAGCTCGTGCCGAGGCTCAGCAGGTCACCGCTGGCGAGCACCTTGGATTGCGGGTTGTCGCCGGAGCCGGCGACGATCCGGCAGTCCGGGTGGAAACCGTATTTTTCCTGGAAGTAGCGGGCGATCCGGCCGACGGTGGTTAGTGGATGGGCGAGGGGGGGCAGTTTTTCAGCCAGGGCACCGGCGCCTCCCGGCAGATCGTCGGCCGTGGCGGCGATGACCGTTTCGTCCCAGGTGCGGGAACGGTAGTTCATCAGGGACGTGCCGCAGGCGTTGCCGAAATCGAGTGGAATGGCGCAGTCGCCGGCCAGCACGGCGGGGATCAGGCTCGAAATCTGCAGGATATGCCGGGTCGCGGCATAGGCCGCCGGGTAGCGCAGCGCGACCTTGCGGTGCGCCGCCGCAGAGAAGCGCAGCGGGATGTCGCTGCCGGTCCGTTCGACGATCGCCGCCTTGCCGCCGACGCGCGCGCGGATGTGCTCGGCCTCGGCCGTCGTGTTGGCCGTCTTCCAGATCGGCGCGCCGCCGTAGGAAAACGCGCTGCCGAGTTGTCCTGCCAGAGATTGTTTGCAGCATCCTGCCTGGCGCAACGCAGAAAAGGCGTCGAGCGCCTGTTCCCCGAGAAAGACGTGGCCATGCTGCTGCCCCGAGGTGTTGATGGCGGCGATGGCGGCGGTGTCGATGCCGGCTTCCTTGATGTCGCTCAGGATCGCGTCGAGCGCGGCCAGGAAGAGGCGGGGCGGTTGCTCCGCCTCGCCGGGTTCGCGCGGCGGGATGATCAGGGTGTCGTGCTCGAAGCCAAAGCCGAGCAGGCGCGGATCGTCGCGATAGGCCAGCGAGCGGTTCCAGACGATCTGTCCGGTTTCGACGTCGAGCAGGACGGCGCTCAGGCTCTGGGTGCTGGCGTCGAGACCGAGGGTGAGGCGGGCTACGGGCGGCATGACGGCGGACTCTCCTGTCTTGTGAGCGAAACCGCGCTTGCAGCGATTGGCTGCGGCGGCATCTTGACTCGATTTTGGAGAAAAATTCTTTCATTGACGCCTTGCGCCGTCAATCAGAATCCTGCTGAACTGCTGTGCAAAAATTTACATCCGGCCGGCGCTCTTTCCGGAGAGAAGTAAAAAAAACGGGGGCCGAAGCCCCCGCCGTTGCAGTAGCGACACGCCGAAGTGTTATTTCCCTTCCGGCTCGTCCTTTTTCTTGTCGTTGCCGGCGATGAATGGGCTCCACGGCTGGGCCTTGACTGGGCCGGGCGTTTTCCAGACAACGTTGAACTGGCCGTCGGCCTTCACTTCGCCGATGAACACCGGCTTGTGCAGGTGGTGGTTCTTCTCGTCCATTTTCACTTCGAAGCCCGACGGAGCCTTGAAGGTCTGCCCCGCCATCGCGGCGATGACCTTGTCGACGTCGGTGCTCTTGGCCTTCTCGACGGCCTGCTTCCACATGTGAATGCCGATGTAGGTGGCTTCCATCGGGTCGTTGGTAACGACCGTGCTGGCGTTCGGCAGTTTCTGCTTCACCGCCCAGTCCTTGTACATCTTGATGAACTTGCTGTTCTCGCCGTTCTTCAGCGACTGGAAGTAGTTCCACGCGGCGAGGTGGCCGACCAGCGGCTTGGTGTCGACACCGCGCAACTCCTCTTCGCCGACCGAGAAGGCGACGACCGGAACGTCGGTGGCCTTCAGGCCGGCGTTGCCGAGTTCCTTGTAGAACGGCACGTTCGAATCGCCGTTGATGGTCGAGACGACAGCGGTCTTCTTGCCTTCGGAAGCGAACTTCTTGATCTTGGCGATGATCGTCTGGTAATCGCTATGACCGAACGGGGTGTACTCCTCCATGATGTCGGCTTCGGCGACGCCCTTGGACTTCAGGAACGCTCGCAGGATCTTGTTGGTCGTGCGCGGGTAGACGTAGTCGGTGCCGAGCAGCACGAAGCGCTTGGCTTCGCCGCCGTCCTTGGACATCAGGTATTCGACGGCCGGAATCGCCTGCTGGTTGGGCGCGGCACCGGTGTAGAAGACGTTCTTCTCGAGCTCTTCGCCCTCGTACTGCACCGGGTAGAAGAGCAGGCCATTGAGTTCCTTGTAGACCGGCAGGACCGACTTGCGCGAGACCGAGGTCCAGCAGCCGAAGGTGACGTCGACCTTGTCCTTGGTCAGCAACTGGCGGGCCTTCTCGGCGAACAGCGGCCAGTTCGACGCGGGGTCGACGACGACCGGCTCCAGCTTCTTGCCCAGCACGCCGCCGGCCTTGTTGATTTCCTCGATGGTCATCAACGCGGTTTCCTTCAGCGCGGTTTCCGAGATGGCCATGGTGCCGGAGAGCGAATGCAGGATGCCGACCTTGATCGTGTCCGCGGCGTGGGCGCCGAGCGAGGTCAGGCCGATGGAAGCGAGGGCGGCGGAGAGAACGGTCGCCTTGATGAACGTACGGCGGGATTTCATGGGAGAGCTCCTTGAACGGTTGGCTGGAGTGCTGAGATGCGGGCCGGGACGCGAACTCATCGTCCAGGGCACGGTGCCAGAGTAAGGAACGGCTCTCTTTGCCGGAATACGTTAGATGGCGTAGTGGTTCAGTTGCTCCCGGCGAGTGCGTGCGTCGTCCGATAGCAGTTCCGCCCGGCGGCCTTGGCGGCGTAGAGGGCGCGGTCGGCCTGGCTGAGCACGTTGTTGAATTGTTCGCTGGCGCCGGCGATATGGCCGCCGATGCTCGCGCTCAGTGGAATGTGGCGCCCGGCTTCATCGACGACCGCATGGCTGGCGGCGATGGCCAGGCGCAGCCGTTCGCCGAGCGAGAGCAGCACGTCCTCGTCGGTCGGGTAGAGCATGATCAGGAATTCATCGCCGCCCCAGCGCGCCGCGACGTCGTAGGGGCGGATCGTCGCGTCGATGATGCGGGCGACGGCGGTCAGCGCCTGGTCGCCGATCGCGTGGCCGTGCTGGTCGTTGATTTCCTTGAAGCCGTCGAGGTCGAGCCAGAGGATGCCGAGGCGGTTGGTCTCGCGGCGGGCCCGCTTCAGTTCGGCCTCGATGCGTTCGCTCATGCCGCGGCGGTTGAGCAATTCGGTCAGCGGGTCGATCTTGGTCAGGCGTTCGAGCGCGATTGTGCGTTCCTGCACCTTGAATTCGAGGTCGCGCCGCGAGACGGTCACCGACCTGGCCATCTGCGCGAAGCGCTTCATCAGCCTCCCGATTTCGCCGGTGCCGAGCGTGTCGAGCTGCGCTGGAACATCGCTGCCGGCCTCGACCGCCGACATGCCGGCGTCAAGCTTTTGCAGCGGGATCAGCACAAAGCGCCGCAGGGACAGGTTGAAGAGCAGCAGGATGCCGAGCAGGGTCAGCGTGTAGACGACGAGGATTCCGGTGAACTGGCTGAACGGAAGCAGCACGTCGAGGTCGAGCAGGGTGATCTCGTGCCAGTCGATCTCCGGCAGGTAGGCGATGCCGGCGATGTGTCGCCTCCCGTTGGCCTGGACGACCAGCGTCGCCACGTTTTTCTTCCGGATTTCCAGTTCCTTCATTGCCGCGAGCACCGCCTTGCGGTCGGCCTCGCGCTCGAAGAGCAGGTCGATGGTGTTCTGTTGCGACTTTGACTTGCTGATCGAGGCGAAGTCGATCAGCGCCTGGTTGCGGTGGATCTGGATCGCGCCGCCGTGATCGACGAACAGGCTGGTGACGCCCGGCGAGCCTTCCTCGACGACGTTCTTGATGAACGAGGTGAGGTCGAGCCCGGTGCCGGCGATGCCGAGGATGTCGTTGCCGTCGCGGATGAGCACGTCGATCCACAGCTTGGTGATGCCGAGGTTCGGGTCCGGATTGACGTTGATGTGGATGTCGCGCTGCTGGCGGATCAGGTCGTAGAACCACGCATCCTTCTTGTTGCGCGCGTCCATCACGTAGCGGAACTCCTCGCCGGCGTACTCGTTCTGCGCGTTGTTGTGGTAGTAGCGGCCGTTGGAAAGCAGCGCGACGAAGTAGCTGTGGTCGGCAAAGTTCTGGCGGAAATTCTCCATTTCCTTGACCGCGCGCCGGGTCAGTTGCGCGTCGTCGGGTTTGCGCGCCCATTCGCGGATCGGCTGCGACGAGGCCAGCTGGCGGGAAAGCGCCACCTCGCGCAGGATCGGCTGCAGCGTGCGCCCCTTGTCGTAGAGCACCTGCTTCTCGGCGTAGCGTACCGCCCACTGTTCCATGATGCCTTCGGCCAGCGCGCGCACGGCGAGCCAGGAGGGAATGGCGAAGACGACAAAGAAGACGATGGTCAGGAGGTGGAAGCGCGGCTGCAGGTTCATGGCGGACGGAGGCGATCGTGGCTCGGAGGGGGCAAGTTGCGCGGCGTGGTTATGGTCTTGCTGGAGCGGGTTGCATCGATCCAATATACTGGCTTGTGCGTTGAAACCGGGTTCCATTTTCCAACAATTACCGGAACCGTGGCGTCCGAAGCCGATTATTCCCTTTCTTTCATCGAAAAGAGCCTTGAATCATGAGCCAACCCATCATTCCGGGGAGTGCCTTCGTTCCCCATCAATCCGTGGCCGACTGGGCGGCGCGTTGCCTGGAAACGCTCGACATGTCCGCCACCGATGCGCGCCTGCTCGCCGACAGCCTGGTGCAGACCAGCCTGTGGGGCATCGACTCGCACGGCATCGCCCGTCTGCCGCACTACCTGGAGCGCATCTCGCGCGGTTCGATCAAGGCGCGGCCGGCGGTGAGCGTCAAGGAAACCGGGCCGGCGACGGCGCAGCTGCACGCCGATCAGGGGCACGGCATCGTCATCGGGCATCGGGCGGCCGCTCTCGCTGCGGATCTGGCGCGCCGCTCCGGCGTTGGCGTGGTCGGCGTGTCGGACTCCTCGCATTGCGGCGCGATGGCGCTCTATACCCGGCCGGCCGCGCGCGCCGGGCTGATCGCCATCGCCTTCACCCACGCCGACGCAATGGCCGCGCCGCACGGCGGCACGCGCGCCTTCTTCGGCACCAACCCGATTGCCATCGCCTTCCCCCGCGCCGGGCACGAGCCGGCCTGCCTGGACATGGCGACCACATCGATTCCCTTCAACCGGGTGATCAACGCCCGTCGCGAAGGGCATCCGCTGCCGTCGGGCGTGGCCTACGACGAAACCGGGAAGCTGACTACCGACGCGCAGGCCGCGCGCTCCCTCACGCCGCTCGGCGGTGCCGACTACGGGCACAAGGGCTACGGCCTTGCCTTGATGATCGATCTGCTCTGCGGGCCGCTCAACGCCAACCCCTGGGGGCCGACGATCTCCAACATGTTCACCGCGCTCGACGAACCGCGCCGCCTCGGCGCCTTCTTCCTGATGCTTGATCCAATGCGCTTTGCCGGTGGCCCAATGTTGGCGGAGACCGTCGAGCGGATCGCCCGGGCGCTGGCCGGCGAGCCCGGCTCGCCGCTGATGCCCGGCGACCCGGAAGTCAACGAAGAAGTGGTGCGGCGGGCGAAAGGCATCCCGATCGAGCCCGTGCTCGCGCAGCAGATGCGGGAGTGGAGCGAGCGCCTCCTGGTCGGGAACCTCCCCGAGGCCCTGCGGGGCGCGTGCTAGAATTTCGCGCTTCGTCAAACAGCCAGCGGCAAGAAATTTGCCGCCCCTCGTGTGGAGATTTTTCCGATGTACCAGTCCGCCCTGCTCCAGGATTTGCACGCCCGTGGCCTGATCGCCCAGATCACCGATGCCGCTGCGCTCGATGAACTGCTGTCCAGGGAGTCGGTGACGCTGTATTGCGGCTTCGATCCGACCGCCGATAGCCTGCACCTCGGGCATCTGGTCCCGGTGCTGCTGCTCCGGCGCTTCCAGCAGGCCGGGCACAAGCCCATTGCGCTCGTCGGCGGTGCAACCGGGATGATCGGCGATCCGAGCTTCAAGGCGACCGAACGGAAACTGAACACGCCGGACGTCATTGCCGGCTGGGTCGGGAAGATTCGCGGCCAGGTCGAACCGTTCCTCGCTTTCGACGGCGACAACGCCGCGATCATGGCCAACAACTACGACTGGTTCGGCTCGATGAACTGCCTGGAGTTCATGCGCGACATCGGCAAGCACTTCTCGGTCAACGCGATGATCAAGAAGGAGTCGGTGCAGCAACGCCTGCAGCGTGAAGATCAGGGGATTTCCTACACCGAGTTCTCCTACAGCCTGCTGCAAGGCTACGACTTCGCCGAGCTCAACCGCCGTCACGGCTGCACCCTGCAGATCGGCGGTTCCGACCAGTGGGGCAACATCGTCGCCGGAACGGATCTGACCCGGCGCCTCAACCAGAAACATGTCTTCGGCCTGACCCTGCCGCTGGTCACCAAGGCCGACGGCACCAAGTTCGGCAAGACCGAATCCGGCGCCATCTGGCTCGATGCGAAGAAAACTTCGCCGTACGCCTTCTACCAGTTCTGGCTGAATACCGCCGATGCCGATGTCTACAAGTTCCTGCGCTACTTCACCTTCCTTTCGGTGGCCGAACTCGACGCGATCGAAGCTGCCGACAAGGCCAGCGGCCAGAAACCCGAAGCGCAGCGCATCCTCGCCGAACAGGCCACCGAACTGGTGCATGGCAGGGCCGCGCTGGAAGCCGCACAGCGCATCAGTCACAGCCTGTTCTCCGGCAACCTGGAAACGCTGACCGAATCGGACTTCGAGCAACTGGCGCAGGACGGCGTGCCCGGCGTGGCGCTGGAAAAAACGACTGCCGGCCTGATCGACGTGCTGGTTGCCGCCGGCCTGGCCAAGTCGAAGAGCGAGGCGCGCGGTTTCCTGCAGAGCGGCAGCGTGGCGGTCAACGGGCAGAAGGTCGACGCGCTCGATCACCAGATTGCCGACGCCGAGCGCCGTTTCGGGCGTTTCACCCTGCTCCGGCGCGGGAAGAAAAACTACGCGATGGTCCGCTGGTCCTGAGTCAATCCGCGTTGACTCGTTTGCCTTCGACCAGAATCATCTGCCCATGAACCGCGCTTCCTTCGCTTCCCGACGCCTGCCGGCCGCTCGACGCCGCAGCGGTGCGTCGTGGCACGTCCGGAGGAAGATGTCATAGCGTCAGGCTGACTTTCCAGCATTTCTTTACCGAACAGGCCACGGCTTCCCCCGTGGCCTTTTTGTTTTAGTCCGTCGTCAATCAACCCAAGGAGAACAATGTGAACACCTTTGCCCCGAGCCCCGCCATCGACAGCCTGATGCCCGTCGCCCAGCGCCCGGACGTCGTTTTCGAGCGCGGCGAGGGCGCCTATTGTAGCCAACGATGATCTTGCTTTCGGTATTGGGGGCGTCAAATACGCCAATCAGCGCCGAAGGTTCCTTTCGGTGCTCTATCGCCATGATTTCAGACGTTTTGTCGCGGATCTCGCCGCGAATCTTGTGCCCTTGATCAGGGTGGGCCGTTATGGAGTCGTTGACGCTCGTCGGCCCCCAGATCACCTGCGCAGTCAAAGGCACGTCAATGAGGAAACGTCCAAAGCAGACGGGCCGGGTTGCTGTGTATCGAGGCTCTTGGGCGTGAGACAACCTTCGGCGTAGCGGCCCTTCTCTCCTTGATGGTATGCGCGGCAAACGGATTTCATCTTGGTAATGCATCGGGGTAGCCGTCAGAAAAGCAAGACAGGCAATACGCTGCGCCCTCATGACACGTCCTTTCCCGAGATGTCGTAGCTAACCAGCGTCCAGGTCGTTTCCGTCAGCCGGTTTGGCGCTTCACCCTTCAGTTTCTGCCACAGGCTGCGCTCGGGGCGACGAACGATGACGGAGGGGAGTGTCATGCCCTGCGGGAAGAAGCGGCGTTTCTCGCCGATCGCAAGTTCGGCGGTGCATTCCCACAGGCCGGTCTGCGGGCAGCGTTGCAGCGAGGGAGTCACCGTTCCAAGGGGAAGCCGGGGCGTGGTGGTGTGGGGAGCGGGTTTCTCGGGCGGTGCTTCAGGATTGGTCGCGGTGGCGTCACCGCCCTTCACCGGCCGCGCACGGATCGTGGAAGTGAGCCTGTCCCACAAGGCCACCGCTTCTTCATTGCTGAGACTCGGTTCGTTGACGCCCTTGTCGTTCCCGTCGACACCGGTGCTGAAACTCATGTCAATGATTGGCCGCAACGGATCTTTGACGACACCGACCGAGCGAAACAGGAATTCATGCACCGACGATCCGCCTGATTCTTCCGGCGGGACGCGCATCAGCAATTCGCCACCGGTCCAGTCGCCCATCCGGCGCGCGCCTTCGCGCAACCGCTTGATGCCGGCGAACCAACTCATTTTCCCGGAGGCTCTGGCATGCGCTTCACCACTCTTGAGCGCCCATTCCATGCTGTTCGTCTCATCCAGACGGTCCGTCTTCTGCGTCTGGATCGAGAACGACACATCCGGGTATTCGGGGAAACGGAATCCGATTGAAGTGAGTTCGTGGTAGTGCCCATCCGCCTCGGAAATGAAACCGGCCTCAATGCAGATTCCAGGCTCACTCGGCACTTCGGCATCATCCCGGACGCGCAACCGTTGGCCGATGTCTTGCATCTCGGCAACCCATTTCGGGTATGCGTAATCTGTGATTGAAACCGGTTAGAGCGCGCCGTCTTCAATGAGCCGTACCAGTGTTGAAATGTCCGCTCCGTAGTTTTTGGCCGGTTCGGTTGAAATACCCCAACCATGGTCTGGTG
>Ga0302250_1000810_pt1 | contig 26987 bp, 37 predicted proteins | sample AAG_RA_Asp_MG_FD_193536 | JGI IMG/M metagenome (GOLD analysis project Ga0302250, IMG submission 193536) | Enriched activated sludge microbial communities from anaerobic digester in WTTP, New Holstein, Wisconsin, United States - AAG_RA_Asp | ecosystem: Engineered > Bioreactor > Anaerobic >... | reverse complement strand
TCCGGTTCTTTTTTGCAGCATCGATGAGCATGGAATGGACAAGCTTCGCCGTCTCGGGGTCGAGAGTCCCCGTGGGTTCATCGGCAAAGAGCATGGCCGGGTTCTTGGCCAGCTGCCGGGCAAGGACCACCCGCTGCTTCTCCCCGCCCGAGAGGTCGCGGGCGATGTGCATCATCCGGTGCGAGAGCTTCACCTGGTCGATCAGGTCGGCGGCGCGGTTCACTGCATGCTCCTGCGGGTAACGGATATCGTCGAGCGCGTGGAGCACGTTCTCGATGACCCGGTCGTCGCCGTACAGGGCGAACGTACGCTGGAACATGATGGCGGTCCGGTTCATGACCCGGGACTTCATCCCGTCGCTTTTCTCGTCCCAGAGGTCGACGTCAACCGCGACAAGCTCCCCACCGCACTCGGGACATTTCCCGCCTGCCTGGCTCTGCACGTCCATGAATGCACAGCGGTTGCAGGCTGCCATGTGGTAGACAACCGACCCTTTCGTCGGGGGCTGTTCCACGCCCCGGAGGAGGTGCATCAGCACGCTCTTCCCGGCGCCGCTCCTGCCGATGACCCCGAGGACCTCGCCTTCCGGGATCTCAAAGGAGATGTTGTTCAAGACCCGGGTCTCGTCAAACTCCATGCAGAGATCAGACACGCTGATAAACGGTTGTGGCATGGTCGGTTCTCACTCCCAATGAGGTTCCACAGGTTTCTTTTGCCGGGATACCTGTTCCGGCAGGTCTTCGTTGTGCAGGCATTCCCCGGGATGGGCATGGCAGGGTCCCATCCCCCTCCCGATAACCCGCCCCCGTTTCAGCGGCCCGGTCCCGTCATAGTTCGGCATGATACTTCCTCGTACGGAATTATTACACATATGAGCATAAAGATTTAAGGATTGGGATCAAAGAGGAGTCTTGCGGAACGGGCGCCGGCGTGCATCTCCCGGCTGCCTCACGGGCAGCCGGCATGCCGGGCATTCCCGCCCGCCTGGTTGAAAAAAAAGTTATTCCGGTGAATTATCCCGCGGACACTTCGGGCACCGGCCCTCGGCAGCTTTTGTGCAGCCGGCCATCTGGATTCCTTTGCCGTTCACGAGTGCATCGGCGATCTTCCGGCGCGCCTCGTGAAGGTCGCGCCACGCAGTCTTCCTTGAGACGCCCAGCTTCTCGGCAGCTTCTTCCTGTTCGAGGCCTTCGAGGTCGATGAGCCGGATCAGCTCGATCTCCTCGGGCTGGAGGGTGATGCCTTCCCCCTCCCCCTCGCAGCAACAGGGCTTGTAGCAACGGGACTCGGAGATACCCGCAATCGTCCGCCGGACGCGGGGCCGCCCGCGCCGGGGGCACTCGTTCATTACAGGATTCTCTTCTGCTGCCATACGCTGTTCCTGAATAATACTGGAGCCTGAATAGTATAACAGGTTTACCGGTTTTTTTCTCTCCCTGCAGCACTGCGGGATGACCGGGGGGCAGGCCGGGCCTGCACGAGATACTTTTTGATAATCCGGTAGGGCGGTGCAGTGTCGCGGAACTTCTCCATGCGGGTGACGCGGTACCGGCATGCGTGGAACGGCCCGTGGTGGATCCGCTGGAGGAATCCCGAGATGGCGGGGCCTGCCGATTCGTCCATCCGGAAAAAGGAACGAAATTCCCGGACCGTTACCCAGCACTCTGCTGTTCTGGATGCTTCCATGTACTGCTCCAGCAGCTCAGGGACTTCCGGATGGCGGTGCATGACTGAAAAACTCCAAAAAATCGGGTGAGAGAAGATCTCACTGGCACCGTGGCCCGTGGCCGCAGCGGTGCTGGTTTCCCGAGCCGGCGTTCGGCCCGCAGCAACAGGAGTCGCCGAATTTTTTCTCGGACGTGCATTCATCACGGTGGCTCCGGCTGCCCGGGCGGTGCCGGTGCTGTTCTCCACATGCACAGGTATGCAGGGGGAGGTTGTCATCGTCGTTTTGCCGGGGTGTGGTGTGTGTGGTCTCTTCTGGCATGTGTTCACCAACCGTACGCTTGTCGTACGATAATTACTCATATGCGCATAAATGGTTAAAAGCTTGGCATTGTTACAGGAATCCTGAGAAAAAAAAGAGGGGGCCGTAAATCGGTTTATTTTCGAATCGGATGCTGTTTTGGATTGCCTGTTTCTGGCAGGTCGCACTTTTTGGCGAATTAGAGTACAATGAATTGAAAAGGAAAGATTATTGGAGACATTTTCCCCTACAGAGGCAGGAATAGCCCCGGAAAAATGTCAGTATAGGACCTCCCGGTTCAACGATCGGACTGCAAGCCGGAGATCGGTGAACAGGGAAGACCGGGGAGGCGTCTTTCCGGCACCCCACCCATCACCCGCTCCCCTCACCACCCACAAGGCGTTCTCCTTTCGGGGTCAGGATGAAGATGACCGGGGCCGGCAGGTCCCGGATCCTCCTGCAACCGGAACAGTAGTGCCCGCAGCTGCACGCGTTCCCGCCCGGTGCCGCATCCTCGTTCCTGCGGGCGAGATATCCCTGCCGTTCCATGAGCCGGAGCCGGTTCTCCAGCTGTTCCCGGGAAAGCCCGAGTCGCTCCGCACACTCCGCAAGCGTTGCGTTCCCGCTGCCCACCATCCGGGCGATTGTCGCGGTGACACCGGCCATGATCATGCCCCCACCAGGTCATGCATGAATACCCGGCCCCAGGTGAAGAGCGCAAGGGATGGCACAAGGGCGAGCCAGAACATCGGGACAAGGAGCCCGGCCGGGCTCCAGGGCTCCCCGTCACCGAAGACAAGCATCTCAATCCCCCGGGCCAGGCCGGCGACCAGTGCCACGATACCGAAAAGCGCGGCAAGGGCCATTCCCATGCACAGGAACGCGTACCCGTCCCCCGAGGCCGCTGCCAGTTTCTGCCAGGCAAAGAGAAAGACGGTACCAACAACGCAGAGGACGAACCCGCCGGCCGGGTCGGTCGGGATCATCCACGGTAACGTAATCTCAGCAGCCCCGGGCAGGAGCGCCGATAGTATCATCGTGAGGCCGAACGCGGTGTACAGGATGCCAAAGAGCCCGGCAAACAGGAGTTTTGAAAACGTGGTCATGTCAGATCCCCCCGGCGATAACCGTGCCGGCCCGGGTTATGAGGAATGCAACGAGATAGGCAACAACAAGCCCATAGATGACCGAGAAGCCCGTCCACTTCCAGGATCCGGTCTCCTTTTTTATCACCGCAAGCGCGGCAAGGCAGGGCAGGTAGATGAGGACGAACGCCATGAGGGCGAATGCCGTGACCGGTGAGAGCGCGGGGTCGGCGAGCAGGGCCGCCGGGAGCGATCCCTCTCCCGCGCCGTACAGGACGCCGAGGGACCCGACAACGACTTCTTTAGCCACGAAGCCGAAGAGGAGCGCCACAGCAATTTTCCAGTCAAACCCGAGCGGGGCAACGAGCGGTTGGAGCAGGTGCCCCAGCATCCCGGCGTAACTCTCCGCGCTGCCGTATTCGGCACCGGCCGGGAAGGAGGCAAGGGACCAGACGACCAGTGCACCGATCAGGATTACACCGGTTGCCTTGCGGAGGTACATCTGCCCCCGGTCCCACATGTGACGGAGGGACACCCGTGCGGTCGGGATTCGGTAGGGGGGCATCTCCATCAGGAACGCTGCGGGTTTCCCGGGGAGGATACTTCTCCTCATGAGCCAGGCCGAGCCGATGGCAAGCGCGATCCCGAGCACGTACAGGGCAAAGACCACGGTGCCCGCGTTCTGCGGAAAGAAGATCCCGGCAAAGAGGACATAGACCGGCAGGCGTGCCCCGCAGGACATGAAAGGGGTGATCAGGATCGTGATCAGCCGGTCGTTGCTGTCCTCGATGGTCCGGGTCGCCATGATGGCCGGGACATTGCAGCCAAACCCGATCAGCATCGGGATGAAGGACTTCCCCGGCAGGCCGATGGCATACATCAGCCGGTCCATGACGAACGCGGCCCGGGCAAGATACCCGCTGTCCTCCAGGAGCGAGAGGAGGAGGAGGAGGATAAAGATGTTCGGGATGAAGATGAGGACGGCCCCAAGGCCCCCGATGATACCGTCTCCCAGGAGCAAACCGAGCCATGCGGGCTGCACCCCCGAGCTTACGGCCGCAGCCGCATACGCTACTCCCGCATCGATGGCAGCGGCGAACGGCGATGCCGCAGCAAAGGTCAGCTCGAATGCTCCCCACATCAGGGCAAGGAAGATCGGGATGCCGAGCCAGCGGTTCGTGACCACGCGGTCGATGTGGTCTGACGCGTTCAGCGTCCGGACGCAGGTGGTGCATACCTGCGGCAGGAGGGCCGCGATGACCTCGTAGCGGCGGTCGGCCATGGCAGCCTCGGTCTCTTCCGCGCCGGTCTTTGCAAGTTCAGAAGCGATCGCATCGCGGACCGGGCTCTCCGCAACCCGGGCACGGGCGTTCTCATCGCCTTCGAGGAGGCGGATGGCAAGCCAGCGGGGCGGGTATCGCGAGGCAAGGGCCGCATCGCGGCTGATCGCCGGGACCAGGAGGGCAATCTTTTCCTCGATCTCATCCCCGTATCCGATGGCGTGCTCATGGTGGGGCGAAGTCGCTGCCTCGCTGACCGCAGCACGGAGGAGTTCGTCGAGGCCTTCCCCGCTGCTGCCGATGGTCCGCACCGCAGGGATCTCGAAGTATTTTTTGATCAGGGTGCGGTTGATGGCAACCCCGTTCTTCTCCGCTTCATCGGACATGTTGAGAGCGATGACGAGCGGTACGTTAAGTTCCATGAGCTGGGTGCTGAGGTACAGGTTCCGTTCGAAATTGGTGGCATCGATCACCTGGATGACCGCATCGGGTTTTTCGTCGATGATATAGTCCCGGGCAACCACCTCGTCCACCGAATATGCCGTGAGGCTGTACGTGCCCGGCAGGTCGACAACCTCGATTTCATCTGCTCCAAGGCGGGCAACGCCGCTCTTCTTCTCAACGGTAACACCCGGCCAGTTGCCGATATGCTGGTTCGACCCGGTCAGGGCGTTGAAGATCGTGCTCTTGCCAACGTTCGGGTTGCCGGCAAGGGCGATCCGGAGGCGGTCTTTCATGCCGCACCTCCCGGGGCGCTGATGCCGACATGGATCTTCATTGCCATCCCTTTCGAGAGAGCGTAACGCGAGCCAGCGACCGATACGATCAGGGATCCCCGGTCTGCACAGACTACCGTAATGCGGCTTTTCGGGCAGATGCCCATGGCAGAGAGCCGGTTAAGCATGCCGTGTCCTGCCCGGACATCCGTGACAACCGCTTCTGTTCCCGGAGTCAGGAACGAGAGTGGCATGCGCTGCATCGTCAGGTTCCCTCATATGAAACTGTGATCAGCCGGGCGTCTTCCTTCCGGAGCGAGATGCAGTATCCCTTGATCCGGTACTCGACCGGGTCGCCCAGCGGTGCGGCACGGACGGACTCGATCGGTGCGCCGGGAACGAACCCGAGCGCAAACAGCCTCCTCCGGACCGGCCCGCCTGCCAATACCGCTACGACCCGACAGGTCCCGGGAGGAAGGACCTGGTCGAGCGTGGTCAGGTATTCCCCGGAACGCGGGACAGTACGTGAATTTTGTGAACAATCCATGGGAACAAAGAGCATGTTTGGTCGTGATAACAGGCGGCCGAACCCTGTTCGGCTTGCCTTACGAGCGCCGAAAAACATTAGGATTATTCTGTTTTTCCTAAAACGGTCATGGATAATTGAATTTAGGAACTCCTAAATTTTTATATCCCCGGACAGCCAAGATCGATCATGCATGCGCTCAGCAGGAAAGCGGAAGACTACCTGGAAGCCATTCTCAATGTCTCCTTTGAGAAGGGCTATGCCCGCACCAAGGACATTGCCCGCGAGCTCTGCATCCAGCCGCCCACGGTCGTGGAGATGGTCCAGAAACTCGACCGGATGGGGATGATCACGTACCGGAAGTACGATGGCGTGACGCTCACACCGGAAGGGAGGAAGATTGCAGAGGTCATAAGGGACCGCCACGTGACGCTCAAGAGTTTCCTCGACCTCTTCCTTGTTCCGGATTCGATCGCAACAAAGGATGCCTGTATGATGGAGCACGAGCTCTCACCCGAGACCCTTGCGCAGATCCGGATGTTCCTTTCCTATCTCAAAGACGATCCCCGGGCAGCGGATGCCATGAAAACATTTGCAGGTTTCATGGCTGTGAAGAAGGCAAAGCCCGCATCATTGAATTCTTAACACTACCCGTTTCTTCATGTGGTTACCGCCACCGCAATTGCCCTCCTGCGCTTGTGGGTACGGCACCCATGCAGGGGAAACCCTGTGATGAACGGGATTGCCCGTTTTTCTAAAAAAAAGGAACAAGGTGTTTTTGTCGAAAGTCTGCCGGCAGGAACGCCTGTCATCGGCTGCCGGGGGAGATGAGTGGATCGCGTGTGCGAAATGCCGGTGTGTGGTCCGGGGCGTATGGAGTGGTGAGTTTGTGCGTGACATTCTTCACTGGCATGGCAGGGGATTTCCCGGCTCACCTCCCGTGCGGCTCGTTCCTCTGTTGTATGATTCATACCATCCGGTGCTGCCCGGTGCAGTGCGGTTGTTGGGTGCAGCGGACGCCAGGTTCCGGATCGAACTGATCGACCCGAAGGGCTCGTTTGCAAGTATATCCATGGTGTTTCTCCTGTGCAGATCGCATTCCCTGTGGCTGGAAGCGTCTGCCAAACAATAATCTCCTGTTAGGTCGTGATCAAGAGATGCCGAAGGATGTGAGGATCGGGTGACGGAACCAAATATGCCATATCCATTCCCGGGACCGCTGAAATTACCACCTTTTTTGCTTCCGGACAGACCAGCCCGGAGAATATGAAAATCGTTTAATCGCTCTGTTTTCGAATCAGAGCCCATTTTGGAGAACCGGTTTTCGGCAGGTCGCACTTTTTGGCGAATCAGAGTACAGCGAATTGAAACGGAATAATTATTGGAGATATTTCCCCCTACAGGATTAGAGACTGCCCCGGAAAACTGTCAGTATAGGACCTCCCGGTTTGAGGATCGGTCTGCGATCCAGGGATCGGAGTATGCATTGAACCGGGTAGAGGGGGTGGATCCGAAGATCCATCCTCACTGCAGCCCGATCATGTACCCGTAGTGCGAGTACACGTCCCTGACCAGCTCCATCGCCTTCGGGTTGCCCCAGTCGTGCATCCACTCCGAGACCAGCGATTCGGTTGTGATGGGGATGACGCCGGCCTGGAGCATCCGCTTGATCCCGCACTTGTGCGCATCGGGCGTTGAATCGCCTCCCGCATCCATCAGGCCGTACACCTCGTACCCGTCGCGGACAGCGTGGAGCGCAGTGTAACAGAAGCACATGCTGGTCCAGAGCCCGGAGATCACCACTTTCTTCCGGCCGGTCGTTTTGAACGCGGCACAGGTCTTTTCGTCATCGAATGCGTCGAAGCCCGGCACTTTCCTTGCGATCGCTTCCTCTTTGGGGAAGAGATTCTGGATATCGCTAATGAACTTCCCGTTGTGGTCCGGGTTGATGGTCGAGAGCACGACCGGGACCCCGAGGATGCTTGCGGCCTTCGCCGAGCAGTACGCGGCGTTCCGGATGATCGTCTTGTCGCCCGAACCGACACCCGAGAACATCGTGGGCTGGAAGTCCACGAGCACCAGGGCGCTGTTCTTCTCGTTCAGCAGTTCCAGTTTTCCGTCTTTTGCAGCCGGCATGGTCTTTCACCTTCGGATACCCGGCATATCCCCGCTGCTTCAATAACCGTTTGGATAGTGCCAATGGTTACGACGGCAAAAGACGCTTCCGGAACGTGCCTGTGCGTGAAAAAAAGGATCTGGTTTTCTATTCTGCCGCGATCCGATCATAGAAGAATGCCGCGAGCAGCGCACCGGCAACCGGGCCGATGATGTAGATCGGGAAGAAGCCCCAGAGGTTCGAACCCCCGAGCAGGAAATCCATGATGTACGGCCCGAAGGTACGGGCCGGGTTCAGGGAGGCTCCGGCAATGTTCCCGGTCGAGGTGATCATCGCGGTCACGGACAGGCCGATGACGAGTCCGGCAAACCCCGCCGGGGCCTTCTTGTCCACGGCCGTGCCCATGATCGCAAGCATCAGGACAAAGGTCGCGATTGCCTCGACCAGGATCGCCTGCCCGTACCCGATGCCGGGGAAGGGAGCGGTAGCCCCGAGGCCGCCGATGGTGACTGCGTCCATCCCCACGGTCAGGAAGAAGAGCAGGCTTCCCACAGCAGCGCCGATGAGCTGGGCGATGATATAGGCAACGGCATCCCCGGCCGGGAAGCGCTTCGTTGCCCAGAGGGCGATGGTCACCGCAGGGTTGATGTGGGCCCCGGAGACCCGGCCGAGGGCGTAGATGACCACGGCGATCACGATACCGAACGTCAGGCCGATCGCAAACCAGTCGCCGAGCCCCCCGAGCTGCCCGATCCCGATATTGAACGGGGTTGCGGGTTTCGTCCCGTTTGCGATCATCAGCGTGATCGCAGCGGCACCGGCACCGAAATAGACGAGGAGCGCCGTCCCGACTGCCTCAGCGATACTGCGGTTGGTAAGCGTTGCCACCGCTTATCCCTCCTTCAAGGCCGCACTGCGGTTCGTATGTTTCATGCAGGTCCCCATACCGCAGGCAACGCAGACTGCGACCGCGTCGCTCTCCTTGCCCTCTTTTGCACAGACGTAGCACTTCATGACACACCTCTCCCGGCACGGATCAGACTGCATCCTTCCACTGGCACGAGCAGTGCCGGAAATCCATCAGGGCCGCAGATGCGCAGTCCTTGCAGATCCGTGCAGGAGCCGCTGCAGCCTCTTTGTGAAGTGCGATGATATTCGTCATTAAGGTTGCTGTCACCGGCTCGCTCGTTAAGAGGCACGGGTAATCGGCAAGCCGCATCATTGCCGAGAACCGGACCGTCATCGCACAGGCCGGGTACGCGTACCGCTGCGGGTTTGCCAGCACCTCGTTCTTCGTGATGGGCGAAAGGTCGACATCGAACCCGCCGGCCTTCGGAACCACCGGGCCGGCATCGGCTGCCTGCATCCTCCGGGCCTTGTCCACCATCTTCCAGCCCCGGTAGATCATGTCCATGAAATCGCAGTTGTGGAGCTCGATGGCCGCTCCCCGCTTCGGGTAGAGCTGGACGTAGTTGTGGTAGCGCTTGGTCAGCATGTCCACGACCATGATAGCGTTGAACCCGTCGAGTTCGAGGATATACTCCGCGGCGCTGGCCGAGGCGCCGGTGGCGACCGAGAGCACCTCGTGCTCGGTCTTCATCTTCGGCGCCGCTTTCGAAAGCGTCCTGTCCATGACCTCGGTCACGGACTCGATGACCGCCATGATCACGTCGTCCTTGCACATGTTGTACGTGGACTGCGAGATGTGGTGGGCGATATCGCCAACGCAGTAGGCCGGGACCGTCACGATGTTGCCGTAGTGGACGCCCTCGTCGAGCGATGCCTTCACCGCACCCTCCATCTTCTTCCGGTACTCCTTCATGTACTTCCGGCAGTCGAATGAGGACTGGCCCACGCCGTCCATCAGCTTCGCCTGCGCATCGACCGGCGTGTCGTAGATGGACTGGACCATTGCTACCTCCTGCTTCACCGCATCGGCAAGGGTCGCCCCGCCTTCAAGGGCATGGGCAAAGACATCGCCAATGCCGTACGAGGTGTTCATGGCCCACGATTTCGCGGCGAGGATCGTCTGCTTGTGGGCAACGGGGATGTCCACGGTCTTTAAGATCTGGTTGACGATGTTGCTGCTGCTGCCCGGAATCAGGGCGAAGTCCACGACGCAGGTCGGGCCGTAGAACCCGGCATAGCGCCGGGCCGACTCCTTCCCGATCAGGGCCTCGGCCTTCCCGACCGCTTTGATGAATGCGTCCACGCTCCTTCGGAACTTCGGATCCGCATCGTAGAGCATCTCCATGATGACCGGGGTCTGGTAATGTTCGACGAACGGGTCATCCTCGGGCCGGATGGTGGTGGTCAGGCCCTTTAAGATCGCGTAGTGGGCGTTGACCGAGTCGGTATGCAGCGCAAAGACCGCCTTGCACTGGCTCCCGGCGGCTTTCATGCCCTTGACGGCATCGACATAGGCTTTCGTGTCGTCGATGACGAACTTCTGCCCGCGCTTCTTCTTGACCTGGTTCACGTCGGCGTGCTGGGCAGCCATTGCCTCCTTGATCATTTTTCTGATGATTTCCTGTTCCATAATGACCTCCTGGTAACTCCGTATACCGGACTACTGCGTGGTATCGCCGATAGCAGGGATAAAGTATCGTTCACCTTTCAAATTTTGTAAGAACGCCAAAAGGGGCATTCTCCGGCGCCAGGAACGGTCGTTTCCCGGGCATGACCGCCCCGGGACAAGGCCACCCCTTCCCTTCAGGATTTGCATCAAAAAATGAGAACCGGCCCCGGGTTTTTCTCCCGTGCCGGCCATCTTCCGGCATTCATGAGAGGAAGGTGAACGAAACCATGACAAAGTCGGTGAAGAGACAGGTCCGTGAACAGATTGTCGGTGCACTCAAGGGCGCGAAATTCCCGGTCAAAACCCCGGAGGATCTCATCGCCGCGTTCCCGGACGGGGAGAACACAACCTGCCGGGTCGGCGACCTGAAGATGACGGCCGGGGAAGCGGCACTGCTGCTGAAGGCCTCGGACTTCCCGTTCACAAGCGCAAAGGCCGTTGCCGATCTCGTTGTTGAGCGGGCCGGTATCTGAGCATCTCCCTTTTTTTACCCGTGCAGTCCTGACGGGTCGGGCTTCACCCGGGCATACCGGAACCGGGCCAGAGCAGGTCGGGGAAACTCACGCCGAACAGGACGACGAGGGGCGGGACTGTCGGGAAGAGCGCGATGAGGAGGTAGGCAACCGCAAAGTGCCCGATGAACATATCCTGGATCGCCTTTCTCCTTTTTAGTCCGCTATGCTGATGATCTGCACGGGGCAGAGGTCTGCGGCATCCCGCACGCAGGCTTCCAGGTCATCCGGCGAGATGCCCTCGGCAATGGCCCCCGCGGACCGGAATTTTTCCCGGACCTGGCTGAAGTGATCGTCCGGATTCTCTTCAAAGAAGTCCGGACAGGTCTCCCAGCAGGTCCCGCAGCTGGTGCAGGCATCACGTTGGATACTGACGTTCATGTGTTTCCCTCACCTCAAGGGCAGGTCAATCGTGTCCGCCACTGCATGCACATCTCTTTTCGCCATGGTGTTTCCCATGTCCGCCTGCTTCAATGATCGACATATAGAGGTGGTGGGAATGTACCACCCAGCCGATGAACGCTTCAATGTACTCCCGGCCGGAGGCCACGTCATTGACATCGAACTTTTTCTTTTCCATCACGTGGTGGAAGCGGCGCATGAGGTCTTCCTCAACCGTCTTCTGGATGAACGCGATGGTCTCCCCGGGATCGCCGGTCTCGATCGCTTTTTCCGCCAGCGGCACAACCGGGCCCTCGGAAAGCCCTGCCGGTTTCATGCCGGTATACGGTGCACCTTCCCCGGCCCGGTGGAGCCGGATAGCGTTCTCAAAGAACCAGTCATCGGCAACTTCCTGTGCATAAGGCCCGGCCTTTCTCGCTTTTTGGGTCCGGTCAAAGATCATCTTCAGTTCTTTCTCGGATTCCCGGGGGATCCAGATCAGGACATGGTTGATATTTCCTGTCTTCAGCGCTTTCTGTGCAGCCCTGACAACAGGCCCGTCCCGCGTATCACAATGGGGTGGCATATGGTATCACGCTCGTTGTGGTCTTCTTCCCGCCACAGGCATTTCCCTGGCGTTCCCGGCAACAGGGCCGGTTCCCTCTCAGCTGCCCGACACGCTGCCGGCCATAGGACTTTTCTGCAGCGGGATGCTCCTGCTCAGGTACAGGATCTGGCGCATGTCCCGCATGTTCATCTTCTCGATGATCAATTCGTGCTCCTTGAGCCGTTTTAAGGCAAACCGCACGGTCCTCGGAGAGCAGTGAGTCTTGTTCACGATATCCTTGTGGGTCATCGCGCCCCCCCGGCCGAGGATCCTGAGCACGATCTTTGATGATGGTGGTAACGGTTTCATCATTCTCCTCCCGGGGCGGTTCAGGCACAACCGGTCCCGCACCCTCCCGCCGGCATGCCCGCCATCGTCTCCTTTTCTTCGAGGATCCGGGCGAGCCCTTTCTCCACGAAATCGTCGATCGTCTCCATCTTCCCCCAGTCCTCCACGCTGTATGAGTCCGAGATGAACGGATCCCGCAGGACGAGGACGTTGCCATCCTGCCCCGGCCCGGACACGTACTTGAGTCCGTGGTGGAAGTGGCGGGTTTCGGGATCGCTCTCCCGTGTCACCCGGGCATAGAGGATCCAGTAGGTCAGCGCCTCGGTGGCACTGACATAGATCTCGTAGTCTCTCTCGAACTGTTTCAGGAGTTCTTTCGTTGTTTCCTTCATGGCAATCACCGCCTCAGGTATCCCTGCATCACGTCAGGACGCAGATCGCCTCCGGCGCCCGGATGAAGAGCGCCAGGCTCTCGGAGATGGAAAATTCGTACGCATCCCCGGCCGGACCGACAAAGCCGATGCTCATGTCCTGGCCGATCACGATCGAGCAGTACTGCTTCCCGGAGGCCAGCAGGACCCCGCCGGTCTTCAGGGCAGGGGCCTTGACAACGTCGCCGCCGATGATGGAGCGGATGTGGTCGAGCTCGGTGCCGTCGCCCTGCGGGTACCGGCGCAGGAGCAGGTTGTACCGCGACGGGGCGAGGCCGAGGCAGTACGGGCCGTGGAAACCGGCGTCGTCCATCTTTGTCACGGCACTGATGATCTGGTCGGCAGCAGTCCCGACCTTGTCCCACGTGGTGAGGGCGAGCGACCCCGAGCCTTCCGCCCCAAGGAGGCCGGGAGTGTCCCCGATCCCGGAGAATATGATCCCGTCTTCCTTTGCGGCACACGACATCGCTGCGCAGGCAACAGGGTCAAGGTCCAGCATCAGGTTGTCCCGCTCGGCTGCGGCAATGTCCCGCTTGTTCAGGAAAAACGTGGTGGTCACGAGGTTCACCGGCAGGAACGGGCTTGCGGTGATCCCTTCGGCAACTTCGCAGTCGCTTAAGGGGACGGCCTTGAGCCCGAACCCGAACGGTCCTTCGATACTGAGCAGCCGGCGCCCCGCAAGCTGGCTCTTTGCCGCCTCGATCATCGTTGCATCGAGCAGTTTCCAAGTCCCGGCACTGAGGGGGGCGTCTTCGCGCCCGAGATATGATGTCTCCATGTCATTCATCTCCTAACTGGATTTCAACGATCCAATCGTGGTCTCACCCGCTCCCTGCGGGGACTTCAGTTCCGGGGGCGCAAGCGATGCAACCATCGCGTCCACTTCGGCAGCCCCTTCCGCCAGGTGCTTCTCCTCGTCACCGGTCAGGATAGCGATGAGGCGGGAAAATTCCCCCGCATGGACGCGTTCCTCGTTGGCGATATCGATGAGGACCGCCTTTGCCAGGGGGTTGTCGGTGGCATTGGCGTGGGCCATGTAGGTGTGGACAGCCTCGTGCTCGGAGGCAAGGTCCAGGCGCAGGGCACGGACCAGCTCGTCCAGCGTCATCTCCCGTCCCGGGACCATCCCGGAGAACGGGTTTACAAATTCCGGCATTTCCTTCTCACTCCCGGGGTTGTTCTGCTCCGGGACCTGCCCGGATCATTTTCTTGCGGCCTCGAACCGCTGTGCAACCGCATCCCAGTTCACGATCGTCCAGAACGCGTCAACGAACTTCGCCCGGTCGTTTTTGTAGTCAAGGTAGTAGGCGTGCTCCCAGACATCGAGTACCATGAGGATGGAAAAGCCGGGGTAGACGTTCGTGTTGTGCTTCTCGATCTGCATGACGAGCGGCCGCTTTGTCTTATGACAGAACGTCAGGGCAGCCCAGCCGGAGCCTTCGGCGCTCACCGCGGCCTGCGTGAACTCGGTTTTGAACCGGTCGAAGGTGCCGAACTCGCCGGTGATCGCTTTTGCGAGTTCTCCTTTCGGGGCGCCGCCGCCCTTTCCTGCCGGCGCAAGGTTCTCCCAGAACAGGTTGTGCAGCTTGAACCCCCCGATATGGAACGAGAGTTCTTTGAGCACCGCCTTCATATCGGCTGTGGCATTCTCCTTCCGTGCCTTGTCCAGTTTTTCATAAATGGCATTTGCACCGTTCACGTACGCCTGGTGGTGTTTCTGGTGGTGGAGTTTGAGCTGCTCCTCCGAAATTGCGGGCGAAAGAGCGTTGTACTCGTACGGCAGTTTTGGCAGTGAATAAAGCCTGCTGTTTTCCATGATTCTCTCCTCGTAAAACAAGGGGACTGCCCACTCCGGCAGCCTCCCCGCCTGCATGGGAGTGCACCACTGAAGGGTATAGGCTCTTTCCCAGAAACCAAACCATGAAACAAAATTTGAAACATCGGGAGGGACCGGAAAAACCAGGAGAAGAACCAAGGTCGCACTGCATGGGGGATCCGCGAGATCGGCGTATGCCATGGACACAGGCCATTTTTCCGGACGTCTGTTTCCGGCAGGTCCCGCCATCGCCGCCCATTACGGAAGAGAGGGCACCAGGTCCCGGGCATTACGGTTGTTTTTCCAGGACGCCTTTTAAGACCACGGCGCTGTTATGCTGTACATCGTGCGCGGAAAACAGGAGAGTGACCGGGATTGTGCGGCTCTTCCTGGTAAGGGAACTGACCAGATCGTGTTTTTCTGAAAGTTCCCCCTCATATCGTTTTTTGAACCCTTCCCATTTCACCGGATCGTGGGCAAACCATTTCCTGAGACTGGTGCTGGGTGCGATCTCCTTAAGCCAGAGGTCCAGATGGGCCATCTCCCGGGTCATCCCCCGGGGCCACAGCCGTTCGACAAGGACCCGGAATCCGTCCTCCGATTGCGGCGGATCATACACGCGTTTTACCCGGATCATTCCTGCACCATCGCGAACTGGTCCTTTCCTGCCCCGCATTCGGGGCAGACCCAGTCTGCCGGCAGTTTTTCGAACGGGACGCCGGGAGGAATGCCACTCTTTTCATCCCCCTTTTCCGGATCGTAGATATAGCCGCAGACAAGGCATACGTACATTTCCAAGATATCAGCCATGCATTTACTCCTGTGCGGTGTTATCAGCAGGTCAATTCGGCAAGCCTGCTATTTAGGAATATTCCTGTTTTTCAAATTTTAGGACAACGGTATCGGAGAATAGTTGACAACAACCGCCATCGTACTACCGGAACAGCTGATCAGCCATGATGCAGATCCCTCTCCCGATTGCTCTTCCGGGCACCATGTATTCCCATATCCGGTTAAAAAAATTGAAAAAACGTACCTCGCCGCACAGGGCAACAAGCCGGATCTTCGGGATCCGTGATGTGACAGAACTGTATTATCATACACGCAATGGTTGTCGGGATCCCGCGACAACCATAAGAGAAAGAAACCCTGTGGAGCCGGGTCACTCCCGTGATTCGAAATACCGCAGTGCTTTCGGGGCGTGCTTCTTGATCTCTTCAAAGAAGTACTTTCCGAGCTTCGCATCCGAGTCCGCGATCGAGCCGTTGAGAGTGGAGAGCAGCCAGTTCGGCAGCTCAGGGTTCTTGTCAAGGACATTCATGACAACGACCACGGCCTCGTCAACGTCGACTTTCTTCTTCCATCGGTAGGGCATTCATCTCACCTCCTGCAATCCCGCAATTCAACCTGTCCTCTTCTTGACCGCGCCATCGTACACGAGCCAGTTGCGCTCCCAGTCAGGGTTTTTTTCCCTGAGTGCAGCAAGGGACCTTTTCCGGATCTCCCTTGTCGTGATGCTGTCAACAGCGTCTTTCGCGATATCCTGTGCGGTCTTCCGTGCATAATCGGCAGGTGCACCGGTCTTGACCATACTGACCACGATCTTCTCCGGCACGAACGGTTCCTTCCTGCCATCTCTTTTCGTTACCTGAACCATCGTTGATCGACTCCGGAATGCCGTCATTGTGCATCCAATCAGATCATCTTCGTTCCCCAGAGCCCGTGCTCATAGCGCTGCGTCTTCTCGTTTCCCCGCCGGCAGAAGAGCGTGTGCCGGAACCCGTACTCCGCAGTGACCGGGCAGGACGGGCAGAGGCAGCCCTTTTCCTCGGAGATGCAGAGGAAACTCTTCCCTTTCAGGCAGAACAGCAGTTCCCGGGCATCCTGTGCGCAGGCGGTATAGGTGGGGCAGGAGGGGCACGTGCACAGGGCTGCAAATTTCCCGTCGGATTCCTCCCTGTCTTTTGGGGTCATGCCCCACATCGATAGAATGGTCTCTTCGAATTTGTCCATGGGTCACCTCAGCAAATGTGCTGCCCAATCAACGGAATACGAGCGCCGCCTCCACTCCCTGCTCTGTCCTGCAGCCGCCCCCGGGTTCAATCGTATGACGGCGGCCGGGTTTTTGCCGTTCGGGCATCGTTACTCAATGGCAATTTTTCCCCGGGCTGCCTTGGCTGTCTTTTTGAGGTGCACTTCGAGCACACCATTTTTGAACGTGGACGTTGCCCCGTTCTCGGTCACCGGTTTCGGGAGCGGGACCACCCGTGTCATCGAGCCGAACGACCGCTCGCGCATGTAGTACCCCTCTTTCTCTTCCTTCTTCTCGTCCTTCCGTTCGCAGGTGATCTCGAGCGCCTGCGGATTGATCAGATCGAGAGTGATGTCCTTTTTGGTCACCCCGGGGATCATGTCGGCGGTGACAATGACTTCCTTCTCATCCTCGGTCACGTCCACGCGAAGATCTGCCGCCCGCGTTGCAGGAAGCATCCTTGTGCCGGGCTCCGCAGAACCGGGTAACAATGCAACAGGACTGGTATCGTACATCTGCTGCGATAGTGCTTCCATGTATTTTCGCATCTCCTCAAGCTCGTCAAAAACTGATCGGTAATACCATCGTACCATAGTGTGCCTCCCAAATTCCGGGCGCAGTGACCCGCCCCCTTGGGAATTCTGATCGGGATGTGTTGCGGGGGGTCACTGTTTCACCGGGTTATCCGGCCCGGACCTGCTGGATCGGGCCGGCTGCATGACAAGGCGCACCCGTCTTACCTTTGGTACCCACGTCCGGCTGCCCCTTGCCGGTGGACTCATCTTTTTGTGATGGTATCAAGCTATGGCGGAACCGCAGTTTTTGAGACATTTCCTGAAACCATCAGCAACACAATAATCAGGGAAGCTCCCATGAAACAGCAGGAACCGGGCACGGGGCCGGAAGGTCATGACCCAGGAAGTGAGAGAAACCATCGGGGAAATGATATCCCTGCTGTGGGCGCGGTCTTTTGAGGATTACCTGTCGTCTTCAGCGTTTATCAGGTTCCTGCTGGACCATGAATTATGCGACGAATGGAGGAAATACCTTGAGCTGGGCCGGGACAATCCTGCTCTTTACGGGAGTTCGGTGTGGAACTATGCGTTCACCCGCTTCCTGGAGCACCTGCACCACCATCTTCCCGAGCGGTTCCTCTTCCTGTTCTCCCGGCTCCTTGCGGATTTTTCCCGCGGGATCTCGTGCGATCTGCCTGTAGACGAGATCCGCTCGGCCCTTCTCAGGCTGGGATATCCTGCCCAGAAGATTGACACGGCACTCATCGTCCTGAAAAAAACGCAGGTTCCGGATCCTGGGCGGTAAAAGAACGGGATCCCGGTTTCATACAATCCGTGGATCCTTTGCCATCCGGTCTTCATCCTCAAGGATCATCTTCAGGGCGACTGCCGCGTTGTGATCGTCATCGGACGATGCGTGCAGCAGGGTGAGCCCGCCGTTGCGGTTGTGGTCCTGCAGGCCCGGGAAATATTCGCGGTTTTTCTCCAGCTCGACCGAGTACAGCAGGACGAAGTCGCCCCAGTTCAGCGTATTGTCCTGCAACCGGGCAAAGAGCTTCTGGCTCGGCGCAAGGTCCTTGAGCCACATGTTAAGGGGGGCCCGTGTCCGGCCAACATCTTTTGGCCAGGCCGGCTCGATGAGAACCCGGAGCCCGTCGTCAGCGGAGACCGGATCCCCGATATGCTTTGCCTTGATCATGGGATCATCTCACGGGCGGCCTTTTTAGGCCCTCCTTTCATTATCTGCCGCATGCACGGCACGCTTTCCCCGGAAGACATTCCGTGCAACAACGCCCGCAAACTTGTCCAGCGACTCGTTCCACCCCTCCCGTGCCAGGTCCCGGTCCCGTCCGTCAGGGAACCCGGCATGGCGCAGGGTGAGCTGGGTCCTGCCGGCCTGTTCCCCGAAGGTCACTGTTACGAGCAGTTCCATGGGGAAATCCGCACTCATCCCATAGTACGTTGCCGGTACCACCTTGCCGTTCTCATCGGAGAAACTGTCAGTGCAGACGATCCGCTCCGGTGCCCGGATCTCCCGGAATGTACCGGTGCTCCAGTAGTCCTTCCCATCGGGCGACCGCATGCAGTAGAGGTACGACCCGCCGACCCGGAAATCGCTTGTGCAGGACGGGGCGGTAAAGTCCTTTGGCCCCCACCACATCATGACGAGTTCAGGCGCCGTCCATGCCCGCCAGACAAATTCCCGCGGGGCATCGAAAAAGCGGGTAATGACAATCTCGTCCTCGCAGGTCTTCGATGCAAAACTGCATCCTGAGGCTGCGGACTCGATCCGGTGGCCCGGCACATTCACCAGGTAGAGCCGGGGATTGTTCAGGAGATCCAGCGCATTGATTCTCTGTTCAACAAGCTCATCGTACGAGAAGAAATCCTTCTTTTCGTTTCCTTCTTCGGTCCAGAAGACCATAATCCCGTTCTGGTACTTTTTACTGCCGGTAATCTGCTGCATATTCTTATCCCCTCCATTGAACTTCCCTGCCCCATGACTCCTTACCCTGACACGATCAGTCACACTGCGGGTGGTCCCAGTACCGGCGGATGAACACGGCATAGGAACACCCCGGTTCCGTACAGCCGTGACAACCCCGGGCAGGACAGATGACTCCGCGGTTCCGGAGGCCGGAACTCCCCCCGGCAATCCGGTTGCCATTCCAGCGGAAGAGATCCCGCCAGATCTGGTCCAGGTCCTCGCCCGCCATGAAAAGCGTGTCTGTGGTTTCGGGATGGGAAATACGTAACACCCGTTTCCGACATGGCGGCGGGGAGATGATAGCCTCATCGGTACAAAACAGATTTTGAGACAAAAACCGGGATATCCTGACCGGCATCACGGCGCTGGTTTCTCGAGAATGATCTCCAGGATCCCGTCGTGGATCTTCTTTTTGAAAAACCGCGTCCCGCCGGGCACCCGAAGGGTCTTCTTTGTGACCTCCGAGTCACGCGTGACAGAAAGGGTCAGCGTTGTCTTCTCCAGGTCGAACCGGATCTGCTCTTCCGCGATACCGTCAAGGGGAACCGTGACGTGGATCGTCCTGCCTTCATCTCTTCGGTGGACGCTTGGGTTGAACGCACTGCTCCTTTCTTGTCTCTCGTGTCTCATCGGTCATCACCTTCCGGCACCGCCGGGGCGGAACATGGTTCCCGGGCAGCCTGCCCGTGCCCGGGAATGGATGGATGTGATTCTGGAGGAATCAAACTCCCCTGATCGTTGTCCTTTGCGGACACCCGTGTGCATGGCGTTCTTGCATATCCTGTTTCCCGTGGCCGGGACGGCAGGTTGTTCCAGAGATGATAGTGTCAACCCGCCATCACGGCATTTTCCCATTGTGTGGGTCCTTCTCGCCCACGCATCCTGCTTTTTTCCGGAAGTCAATATAGGTATCCGGGTATTGCAGGGATTGTTTCACGTTTTGTGAGATCGTGGTGCACTTTTATGATTCGTTTTACTGCTTCCGGTCGGGCGGACTTCCCGGTGCCAGACCCTCCCCCATGATATGGCGGAAGACGAACTTGAACTCGTTGAGCCGGTTGTGGATATACTTCTTCCCGGTCTCGGTCGGTGAGTAGAGTTTCGACTTGCCGGATGCCTTCATCATCAGGTACCCCTTCTGCTCCAGATCGTAGAGGTAGGTGTAGATCCGTGCCTGGGGGATGAGCACGTTGTACCGGCTGTGGATCTCGTGGACGATGTCGTAGCCGGAGATGGGTTTGTCCAGCATCGAGAGCACGACGGGCTCAAGGGACTTCTTCACCACGTCGTCGATGGTTGCCTGCGGGACGACCGTAACGGCCTCCGAGGGGAACGACTGCCGGGCGAAGGAGAGGGTCGTCTCTTTCCCGGTGGAGATGATGATCTTGGCAATGCCGGCCGAGAGCTCGCGGATCTGGTTGTGGTCGATATCGGCCATGTTCACCGCGATGATGCCGGACAGGGGGACACCCTGGCTTTTCCTGGCAAGGACCAGGTCCTTCACCGCAAGGATGTCGGAAAACTCGTCTGTTTCCGAGAAATCGAAAAGCACCTGGAGCGTTCCCTGCGGCTGTTCCGGGGAGAGCGACCCGGTGCATTTCTCCAGGATGCCCGGCAGGAGGTAAACCTCGCCTTTCTTCACCCTCCGCATATGGAGCGCCCCCTCCTGGATCTCTTTTAAGAAATATTTCTGGAGCACCGAGCGGTGGTAGGCAAAGAAGTTGCGCCCGCCCTTCTTCACGCCTTCCTCGATGGCGAACCTGAAAACCGGCTCCCTGAGCGCGGGGTCGACATAGAGGAAGAGGAGGATGTCGGAGACAATGTCTTTTAAGAGGAGCGTCTTGATCTCCGGCAGATCGATGTACTCTGCCCCTTCTCCCACTTCGCCGGCGGCCGGGCGGCCCCCTTTCATGGCAGCTGCCACGTCAGCTCTCCTGAGCTCCTGTTCGGCGGCCTTCCGGAACAGGACGACCTCGATCGCGGCCTTGATCTCCAGCTCGTTGAACGGTTTGACAATATACCCGTACGGCCCGACCTGCTTGGCCTTCTCGATGATCGCGTCATCGGCATAGGACGTGACGAAGACCACGGGGATCCCCATCTCCCCGGTGATAGTCTTTGCCGCCTCGATGCCGTTGAGCTTTCCCGGCATGACGATATCCATCAGTACCAGGTCGGGGGAAAGCCTCCGGGCCTTCTCGATGGCGTCCTCGCCCGACGCTGCCATCCCCGCAACGCTGTATCCCATAGCGGTCAGGCGTTCCTCCAGCTGCATGGTAATGATCGCTTCATCATCAACAACAAGAATTTTCGACATGATCATTTTCCCCTGTTATGGAGCGGGAACTCTACCGTTACCCGTGTACCTTTTTCACTGGCGATCTCCACGGACCCCCCGAGCTGCATCGCGAGGCTCCGGATAAGCTTGAGCCCGAGGCTCGTGGTCTGGTACACGTCGATGCTTCCGGAGATGCCGACACCATTATCCTGCACGACGATGCGGACCCGGTCGCCGGTCTGCACTGCCGAGACGTGCAGCGTCCCGTGCCGTCTCCCCATAAAGGCGTGCTTGAAGGCATTGGAGAGGACCTCGTTCACGATCAGGGCGCAGGGGATGGCCTGGTCGACCGGCAGGTAGATCTCCTGCGTATCGATCTCCGGTTCTATCTCGGCACCGGCACGGCCGTAGATAGTAGACAGGTCCACAACCTGGTCCCGGATCTGGCTCCCCATGTTGATCCGGTCGAACTGCTTGCTCTCGTACAGCCGCGTATGGATCTGGGCCATGGTCTTGATCTTCATCATCATGTCGGTAAGGATACCGTGGGTCGCACTGTCCGGCGTCCGCATCCGGGTCATGTCCAGAAGGCCCGAGATGATCTGGAGGTTGTTCTTCACCCGGTGGTGGATCTCCCGGATCAGGGTCTCCTTTTCCTGGAGGGACTGGAGCAGTTTCTCCTCGGCATGCCTCCGGTCGGTGACGTCCCGGTAGCTCAGGACCCGGCCGATGATGGCAGAGTCCATTTTCTGGGGTTTGGAATACCGCTCGAAGATCCTCCCGTCAGCCAGTTCCAGCATATCGTAGACCTCGCGGTCCTTGTTCCGTGACGTCTCGTTATTGTAGTCCGCAAACAGCGCGGGGTTCCTGACCTGCGTTTTCAGGTACGCGGTGACCTTCCGGTCGTCTCCGCTCAGGAGTATATTCTCCGGGACCTTCCACATCGAGGCAAAATTCTGGTTGTACCGGCTGATCTTCCCGCTCCGGTCCACGGCATAGATCCCGTCGGCCGTGGATTCGAGGGCTGCGTGCAGTTCGGACACGGTCTTTTTGACAAGGGCTTCCGCCTCCCTGCGCTGGGTGACCTCGTCCTTTAAGTGGGCGTTGCTGATCGCAAGCTGCTCCGTGCGCTGCTTCACCCGTTCTTCGAGAAGGTCGTGCTCCTTTTGCAGGGATTCCTCGGCTTTCCTGAGCTTGGTGATGTCACGGGCCGCGGCAAAGACCCCGATGACATGCCCGGATGCATCCCGGTACACGCTCGCATTATAGAGCACCGGCGTCACGTGCCCATCCCGGTGCCGGATCTCCAGCGCATAATCGGTCACCAAGCCGTCACGGAATACCTTCTCGTAACCGGCTTTTGCCTTGGCCGGCTCGGTGAAATAGTCGGAGAAATCGGTCCCCACCAGTTCATCCCGGGACAACCCGGTCACCCGGGTGGTGGCCTCGTTCACGTCGCTGATCGTCCCGTCCGGGCTGATGGTGACCAGCGGGTCAAGGCTCGCCTCGATCAGGCTCCGGTTGTACGCATTCGCCTTCACGATCGCTGCCCCGGCCATCTTCTGTTCCGTGATGTCGATCCCCATCTCGAGGACCATGCGCGAGCCGTTGGTATCGGTAAAGGGGAAATCGTAGATGTCGTAGTCCCTGCCGTTCGGGCCGGTCCAGAACCAGTGGTGCGGCTCGCGGGTCTTCATCACCATGAAGGTCTCGCAGTTCTCGCAGGGGGTGTCGCGGTTAAAGAGAAATTCATGGCACCGGCGCCCGGCCGGTTCGCAGAACATCTTACGGAAGGTCCTGTTTGTGAACGGCATGCGGTATTCCGCATCGATCAGGCAGACATAGGCCGGCAGGGTCTCCAGTACATCGTACAGCTGGTGCCGCTCGGTAGTCAGGGCGTCTATTGCCCGCTTCAGTTCCCCGGTGCGTTTCTGGATATGGATTTCCAGCTCATTACGGGCGTTCCGGAGAGTTTCCTCGGCCCTTTTACGTTCGGTGATGTCGATAACCACGTACGCGAACCGGGGAAATCCCCCGGCGGGTGTCCCGATGAACGTGACGGTGGCAAGAAACCAGATCAGGGTCTTTGCCCGCGGGTCTGCGTACTCGAATGTCACGGGCTTTCCCGTTTTCCGGCTCTCGGTATAATGGCCAATCCACATCCGCAGGATATCCCGGGGTTCTCCCAGTTCAGACCCGCGTTTGTCCTTCATGTCCCGGGGTGTCAGGCCAAGAAATGCTGCGGAGACGGTGTTGCTGGCGATATGCCTGATATCGTCTTCACTGATGACTTCCACGATGCCCCGCAGGACACCGGTTGAATCAAAAAAACTCCGTAGGATCGACTCGCTTTCCCGTAGTTTTTCCAGCTCCGGGTCCTGGTCGCAGGGCATGCTTGCGGAGTCCGGGGCTGAAGGGGAACTGTGCCTGCTCTCCGCAGCGGGTTGCACATGGCGAGACGATGCCGAAAGGCCGGCCCCTGGTTGTTGCCCGATCGCTTTTCTCATCTGCCATCACCGCTACCGGGATTTCCAGGAACACGGGTATGCCGGAACAATACCCACGGTCCCGTACCTGCACGCATCCGGTTATCGTACTGTAAACCTCGTGGCAGGTTTAAAAAAGGATATGGTTTTGTTGCAGATTTTGAAACGATAGGGAGGATGACTCTCACCACAGCGAAGAACGCTTCGCGTTCTTCTTATGGTTCGGGTCTTCGACCCTCACCACAGCGAAGTACGCTTCACATTCTTCTTATGGTTCGGGTCTTCGACCCTCACCACAGCGAAGCCCGACAGGTCGTCAGGGCTAACGGGTGAGAGAACTGCAGTTTTTTAAAGAACCTAACAGACGAAGGAGATCTTCTCCGGTCTCAGCCCCTGCGGGGTTCAACATCACCGGAGTCGTTAATCCGGAAAGAGGAGAGAGGTCACTACCCTTCCAGTGCTAAGGGGGGTTGGTAGGGGTTCCTCAGCGGGAGGGGGGCCCCGCGCCGGTTCCGGGCCGGGACAAAGGGTGGGGTGGGTACCTCTGCCCTGGCCGGATTCCCCGCATATGAGAATTATTGTTCCCAATATGAGAAATGTTTTTATCTAAATGAGAAACATATGTTACATTGTGAAATCATGAGAATGAAGACATATTATGCGGTGGTCGGCTGCGTCATCGCGGCCGAGATCCTGTGTCTCGGGATCGCGATAACCACGGGCAATCCGGTCATCCCGGCGTTGCTCATCCTCGCCGGAATTGCAGTCGTATGGTTCGCAAAACGGAAAGTAACGGACGTGATGAGCGATGACCTGTCCGACACGATCTACGGCAAGGCAGCCCTCAATGCCCTCATCGTGACCATCATTGTTGCCGCTATCCTGTACGCGGGGGCCATGACCTGGTACTTCAACTCCGGATATGGCGGGGGATTCCATACGTTCCCGAACGGCTCGGTGAGCGTCGGATTCGCAACGGAGGCGCCGTTCAGGCAGGGAGATACCTGGAATTACTACCTCATCCCCGACCCGGCGAACATGACCGGGGAGGATTTCTGGGGCCTCGACCTGCTCTTCAAGAACGGCCACCAGGCCCGTGAATTCCCCCTGGTATTCGGGATCGGCATGGGCTTCATTGTCCTCCTCCTCACCGCCCTCTATGCGGCATTTTCTTATTACTATACCCGGAAATATGAGGAATAGCGAGCGATGAAGAACAAAATCAAGGTCTACCGGGCCATGCACGACATGACGCAGGAGGAGCTTGCCGAGCTCCTGCACGTCACCCGCAGGACGATCAACTCCATCGAGCGGGAGAAGTACAACCCGTCCATTGAGGTCGCGTTCCGGATTGCCCGGCTCTTCAATGTCCCCGTCGAGGAGATCTTCAGCCTCGACGAAGGGGAATAACGCCTTTTTCCCCGGGAGACTCCTTGCCTGCCCTCCTGCAGCCCGATCATGTACCCGTACTGCGAGTACACGTTCCGGACCAGCTCCATGGCCTTCGGGTTGCCCCAGTCCTGCATCCATTCCGAGACCAGCGATTCGGTCATGATGGGGATAACGCCGGCCCACCTTCAGGCAGGCCGGTCCCGGTTACAGGCCGGTCTTCCGCCACGCCCCGTCCGGTACCACAATCTCGAACCGCACGCCCTTCCCCGGCTCACCGTTCTCCACAATGGAGATACCGGTGATCGCAAGGATCTCGCGGGAGAGGAAGAGCCCAAGGCCGGTGTGCTTCCCGAATCCTTTCCGGAAGAGTTTCTGCTTGTCGGCCTCGCTCACGCCCACCCCATTGTCCCGGTAGATGATCACAAGCTCCTCACCGGTTTCCTCTGCGGAGAATTGCGCGGTGGTTACCCGCTCCCCGTGCCGGAGCGAGTTCTCCATGAGGTTGAAGAAGACCTTGACGATCAGCGGATCGGCGAATATCTCAATGCCATCTACCGCTACCTGCACATCGACGCCAGCAGGGCAGAGCTGGGTGAGCGCCTCGTTCATGACCGCGCCGGCATCCTGCCACCGGGGCTCATTGACCCCGATATCCTCGTAGTATTTCGTGAACTCGATCTGCCGCTGGATGGCCTCCGCCGCCTGGTCCTCTTTTGTGATAAACGCCTCGTACTTCGTGCCTTTGAGGTCCTCTTTCGAGAGTTCCAGGTATGCCCGGAGTCCCATGATCTGGTTGAGGATGTCATGGCGGGTGATGGAGGAGAGCATGTTCAGTTTTTTAAGGGCACTTTTGAGTGCCTCCTCCGCTTTCTTCCGTTTCGAGATGTCCCGGATTATTCCCTCGGTCCCGGCATATCCCCTCACTTCGTCCGTCTGCAACCGGACCGTAAGGGATACCCAGAACGCCGAACCATCGGATTTTTTGAATTCCGCCTCCCAGTCCTGCACAGCACCGTTTCGCGCCTTCAATGCATCGAGGAGCTCTTCGCGTTTCTGCGGATCTTTCCACAGGGACGTTATTGGCAATCCGATCAGGTCCTGTACCGATCCGTACCCGAATACCTTCACTGCCGAGGGGCTTGCCATGACGATCGTATTCTCCCTGCTGACCCGGAAGAAGACGTCCTGGATATTCTCGATCACGGTACGGTACCGTTCCTCGCTCTTGCGGAGCGCTGCTTCCATCTTTTTCCGCTCTGTGATATCATGGAGGATGTGGACACTCCCGGCAACCGTACCGTCAGGATCGCGGATGGGTGAGACGGTCAGGAAGAAATCGCCATGGAGGTTCTCTTCATGGATATCGACCGAATGGCTATGGCCATCTGTGAGAAGGAGCCGGTGCGGGCAGAGCCCGTGGGGAACTGCGGTATGGTGGACTACATCATGGCACTGGAGCCCGACCGCCTCTGCCGTTGAAATGCCCAGACGATCGGCCATTGCCCTGTTTACCCGGGCGATCCGGAACTGGTTGTCGATGATCGCTATCATATCCGGGACGGCATCGAACGTGCGTTCCCATTGCTCCTTCTCCATCAGGATCGCTTTCTGGAACCGCTGCCGCTCGGTAATATCATGGGCGATCTCCGAGATCCCGACGATCTCCCCCCGGTTGTTCCGGATCGGGGAAAGGGAGAGGGAGATCTGGATGTGCGTGCCGTCTTTTGTTATCCGTTCGGTCTCGAAGCGCTCAACAACATCTCCCTGCCGGATCCTCTCCATCAGGTGGCGCTTTTCCTCCTGCCGATCCGGGGGAATGATCCTGAATAATGAATGCCCTGCAATCTCCTCCGCGGTGTACCCGTAGAGCATTTCAGCGCCCCGGTTCCAGTCCGTAACGATACCGTCGAACGTCTCACTGATGATTGCATCTCCGGAAGACCGCACCACCGATACCAGGCGCCGGCACATCTGGGTGTCGTGGTGCATCCGGCC
>Ga0302250_1000807_pt1 | contig 27060 bp, 36 predicted proteins | sample AAG_RA_Asp_MG_FD_193536 | JGI IMG/M metagenome (GOLD analysis project Ga0302250, IMG submission 193536) | Enriched activated sludge microbial communities from anaerobic digester in WTTP, New Holstein, Wisconsin, United States - AAG_RA_Asp | ecosystem: Engineered > Bioreactor > Anaerobic >... | reverse complement strand
TATTTATTAAATTGGCTGCAGTAAGGATTGTTGCCATCTTTACTTCTTCCGGGAATTCAAAATCTCCGGAGGTATAACTGATTTCATAGTAACACTCACTGCTCCATAAATCGTCAGTCCTTTTTACCTGATTTCTGTATAACGGCCTCCTATCGTTTGAAGAACTATGTATATTTACGTAATCCATAGATACATCGCTGTTGCAGGTTTTATCATATACTCTTATTAATTCATTCACAGGATATTCTAAGAATACCAGGTCTGTATCGTTTCCTTTTAAGCTATCTACAATAGATGTACGGACTATGGGCCTGGTTATAACCTTCTGAATTAACAATCCTGATGTAAAAATCATACTCTTTATCTGTGCGTCACTCATAGGAGTATCTAATGATAAAGGATAATTCTTAAAATCTTCTACAGATATGAATTCATTAAAGTTAAGATTCCGTTTAAAATCAGTATTATATATCATAAGAAATTCTCATGGCCCCTTTCGGAAGACAAATAATCCATAATCTCATTATATTTTTTATACCGGCAGGGAGGGCATCTTGATATATCAATCTCATTTATAACATCCTGTCTCTGCTGACTCTGCCATATTTCCTGAAAAGTGTTTTTGTAAATATCACCTATGGCGAACTTGGCATTGCCTCTTAACTGGCAACACAGATACACTTTCCCATCTGCACCTATAATTGACAGAAGATTATGAGCAAGACATTTACAGGGCTTTAAATCCTCTTCATAGAACTCTCTAAAACGATGATTAAAAGATATAAACTGCAGTCCGTTTTCTTTTGCAACCAGGGATGCTTCATTCAAAACTATACTCATTTTCTGCTTCAACCTGTCATTAAAAACAAGGCCCGGCATATATACAGGTCTAACCTGTAGATAATCTACTTTAAGGATTGGAAGGATATTCACCAGGTCTATTAGTTTAAGGAAATTTGCCGGATGAACCAGGAAAGCAACGCCCAGAATAAGATCTCCCTTTACTTCTCCCAGTCCCTTTATGCCGTCTAAAATCCTTTTAAAAGACTTTCTTCTGGAACCATGAAGTTTCTGGTGATCCGTCTTGCTGCCTGCGTCAAGAGAGATACGGCAGAATTTACAGGTGTCTTTTATACACTGTATATTATTTAAAAGCAATTCTCCGTTTGTTACCACTCCAATATCGAAACCCATTTCCTTACTTTTGTATAATATCTCCGGGAAGTCTTTATGAAGAGTAGGTTCCCCTCCTCCAACATAGGTTATAGCCCTTACTCCCATAGATTTTAACTCTTCTAAAAGCGTGTAAAGTCTTTCCGTTTTTAAGGTATCCGGATTTTTCTCTCTGTATCTATCAAACATGCACCATATACAGTGATGATTACAGAGATTTGTAAGATCTATTTCAACTGCCAGAGGAGGAGTTTTATTATCTTCTATCATCTTATTTACTTCCGGAAGATGATTTAAAATTTTATAAGCATTAAGCATTGATTTCATTACTGTTAAAACCCTCCCCGTATATGGCTTTAAGATTTTTATTTATATCATATGCTTCTTTTGATTTATTAAACCATTCTATAACTTTATTTCCCCATTTCCAGTGAAGATATTCTCCGTCTTTTTTGCATATCTCTTCTATTATGGGGTTCTTCTTTAATTCCGTACAGGTAACGAAAGTTTTATGCTGTGCGTAAGACTCAGGACAGAACCATACTTCATACCCTGCAAGCTTTAACCTGAACTGAATGTCAAAGTCAGAGCTGTAGATAAACATATTTTCATCGAAAAGTCCGATGTTATCAAAGACTTCCGACTTAAACAGAGTGCATCCCATATGGCCCCATTCTACCTTCCTGCTCTGTTTCATTTCAGCCGGGAGATACATCATGCCACCTTCACGGAGCATTATGTAATGCCAGGGTTCATGAAGGTTCGGTCCGTAATTCTGTATGAAAGTTATATCGGTATAGTCTCTCAGAGTATTACTCACCATTCCGCATTTAGGATTATCTTCCATGATCTTTATCATGGGTAACAAAAAGTCTTTCCCTACTCTCATATCGGAGTTTATGAGACATACATAATAAGGAGCTATATCATATATACTCCGTAATGCTATATTCCATGCTTTTGTGGTCCCTATGTTCTTGCTCAGGCTTTTTATATGGACACGAACATTTCTATTTGAAAGTGTTTTCTTGAAATTATTAAGATATTCCAGACTTCCATCTGTAGAACCCTGATCTACAAATTTTATCTCTACCTGTAAGGAAGTATCTTTAAGCGACTCTTTTAATGATCCGCATAATGCCGGGATAACATCCATATTATTACAGTTTAAAATTATTAAATAAACTGTTCTCATGCTGCTACACACCTTTCTGCCTCAATTTTTTCATATATTTTTTTTGCCACTTCTTCAGGCTTTATAGAAGTTAAGCAAGGAGGGTAAACACCCTGCCAGTTTGCTTTTACTGTTTTCTGTGATGATGTTAATTTATTGAATACATGCTCGCAATAATCACCGTGAGAAAAGCAGAACTTACCGCATATCTCAGGATTTTTGCAAATCACTTCACAGTTTTTATAATATCTTACTCTTAGATCCGGATTAAAACTTCCAAATAGGGTTAATATTGGCCTCTGTAATGCTCCTGCCACATGGAGAACACCGGTGTCAACTGTTACAACAAGGTCCATATTTGCCACCACTGCAAACATCTGTCTCATTGTCCATCCTTCATCTCTATGGATATAAACCATATTAAAATCTTTCTGGAGTAAATTCATAAGCTTTCTGGTATACTGCATAGGCCATGATCTATTCTTCGCCATGCTCGCGTTGGGTGAAATACTTACAAAGGGCTTATGAGGATCATATCCTCTTTTAATTAAATCTGCTCTGGCATTTTCAATTTCTTCTTCTTTAAGATTTAAAACAAGATCTTTTGGTTTTCCTTCCGGGTCGAGGTCAACCCATTTATAATATGCGTCAATTACATGGTCAACCTCTGCATTTTTATTATGTTCTATTGCCCCTTGAAACACTATTGTTTTATCGTGAGAGGCGAATATCTCTGGAGTGATTAATTCCGGTAACACCCCGTATATAGGGGTTAATTTTTCGTTTAATCTAAGCATTTCTTCAGAACAATAAATTTTATTTACATCTTCGTTTAATACCAGTGCTTCCCAGTACCCCAGGTGCATGAAGAAATTTATATTATGCCCTAATGATTTTAAATATCTTATAATGGGAGTGCAAAATAATATATCTCCAAGTCCTCCCATACGTTGAACCAGGATATTTAATTTCTCAGAGGGATTATTTATATCTTTACTTCTTATCTCTCTAAAGCTACATTCTAAATTTTTCTCTTTACATTCTTCTATCCTGTTTCTCAAAAAGTTAATTTCTTCTTTCTTATCTCTTTGTAAAGACAGAAAATGATCCCGAAAAGTAACCATTTTATCACCTATGGGAACGACTAAATTTTGAAATTTCTGAGAAAAAAATGTAATCATTAAATCTCCAATCTGAGAGAAGGAGAGGGATTACGCCCTCTCCCTGTCTCTCTTACTCATTCAGGTTAATAATTATACCTGAGCTTAAAGGAGTTCCGTATTCAAAGGTTCCTTCCCAGGACATCATCTTTTCTACGGAATTGTCTACTTTAGCCATATCGTCAGCACCGATAGGAATTAAATCTGCTCTCTTCATATCGGTATGATCTACGACGGCAGTAACGGCAACATCGGTACCAGTAGGAAGGTCATATTCCACTTTAAACCTTGTAGTGAAACGACCATTGTTATATGTGTCAACGTCTTTCCCTGCGGGCATGGCATCATTTCTTGTAAAGAAAATAGTACCGCCCCAGGTATTAACGATTGTTTTTTGTGCGGATGTTATATAAGTGACCTGTGGAACCATTCCGGTCTTGCGGTCAACTATAAGTTTACCGAGTGCTATTAGCATAGCTTCTGTTAAGGATGCTCCGGAGGCATCTACAATATTACCCTGTGTTGAAGTAAGAGTTAAATCGTAATATTTTAATGCCTGGATTAACCCGTCACACTGTACATCAGCAGCACCGCCGTCAATGGTTGTTTCTTTAATACCGTTAATAAAGACATAGTTTAACCATGAAAGCATAGTTTTAAGACCGATATACATCTGATAGGCCATTTCCTCCTGAAATGTTCTTCTATTGCCGCTATCAGATAATATCCATCCTCCGCTCTTTGCGAAAAGTGCCATCTGTGTAGCAGTAATCTTTACAGTAAACAGTCTACGGAAACAGGTATTGAATATCCTTGTAGGATTATTGTAAATGCTATCTCCTTTTGCACCTTCAACGGCATAACCTGAAGTTCCGTTGGCAGCACCGACTGAAGTTACGGACCATTCATGTTTCTTCGCGTAACATTCAACTACCGGTAAACTCAAGAAAAAGTCGGCAGCAGGCATACCCTCCAGGTATATAAGACGGGAAAGATCCTGTCTGGAGAAATTAGCACCTGTAATACTTGTTTGAGTTGCCTTTTGAAGAAGGGCTTCTTTTAAAATCATTGTTAAAAGATCCATATCCATTATCTTGCCCCTCCCTGATTGTTGCAGCCCATGAGTTCCCTTAATGCTTCATAGGCTGAATTCTGTATAGCAGGTACGGTTTTCTCTTTGAATCGACCCTCTTTTATACCTTTTTCAACTATAGCGTTAACATGTTCACTGCCCGTATGACCTGTTCTTATTGAGTTCATAGGATCAAGAGCTTTCTTGATTATATCGTCAAGACTCGGTTGGTCTACTAAAGGACTTTCTGCTCTTTTGGCCTTCTCAATCTGCTCATTTATGATTGCTTTTAAAGCTTCCTGATCTGCTTTATAGGCTTCTGCAAATCCCTGAATAAAAGTTCCGAGACTTTCTTTTTCAGATTTCTGCACTTCAGAAGACTTTGTGAGCAATCCTGCAAGACTGTCTATTTTATCGCCAAGAGATTTGAACTGAGTTTCAAACTCTGCTTTTGTCACGAATTCTGCAGGTTTTTCTTCGTCGGCCTTTTCTGCTTTTTCAGTGATAGCAGGAAGTTCAACATTCTCGGTTTTACCGGTAAAATAATTGAACATAGATTTGAAGAAATCTTCCATTGCAGGCTTCTTTTTTTTTACTTTATCCAATTCGCTTTCCTCCTCTTCTTTTGACTTTACAAAAGTCAATTTTGAATATTGATTTACTGGTCTGGATTTGTTAGATACTAAGCTCACAGATTTTACTTTTAAATCTTTGAGTTTGTTTTTATTTTTCATTGTCACTCATTGCCTCCACTCTGCGACATATACCGCCTATGGAAAAACCGTTATAATCTTCTCCGCTTGCGGCTTTTTTCGCAACTTCAGGATTAACAGGCTTATAACCTATAAACCAGTCTCCCTCTGTTATTGTCCCAGACTTTACAGCGTCGATTATAGAAGAATCCATAACTAAAGATTCAACTACATCTCCATGACTCTTCCAGTCATGGTCTATATCTCCATTACGGCTCTCAGACATAAAATCATGAGCAGCCAATTTGAGATCATTTAATTCAATAATATCCCCTTCTGTATCCTCTACATCTGCCTTTGATGCAATCCCATATATTACACCCAGGCCAATATCTACAGAAGATTTTTTGAAGTTGAATTTCACTTCTTTTTCAGGGTTCTCTTTTGACCGTAATATAAGCCCTTTATCCTGTAATTCGTAAGTGGATATATATTCAGGAATTGGAGCATTTAAGAAAGTACCCCAATCATACTCCATGAACATTTCTTTTTTTATTGCACCGCAGGCAACTCTATATGCCTGAATATCCAGATAGTCTTCGCTGTCGGGGTATTTGGATAATTCATTCTGTTTAACCAGGCGATCATGTATCAGGTTATATACTTCCATCCATCTTTCTTTTCTTTCAGAAGGAATATGGTTTGGTGCTGCAGTTGTTTTCATATTTTCACCTCTGTTCATTAAATACTCCGGACCTGCCGCCCTGGATATTCTCTCCTCTTCTCTGAGCAGGATCGTTATCCCTTACGACTGTGGGTCCGAGTTGTTTTAAATTTATTGTTTTCTCAAGGAAATCTATAGGCATAATATTACTTGCAAGTAACGGTATATCGTAATTCTCCCCTTCAAGTCTGGGAGCTTTCCTTAATGCTCTTAATTCGTTTATAGTGCCTCCGGTCATTGCTACAAGCTGAGAGATTTTCATCAGGTGATAACTGGCACGGCCAATTATAGCAGGCTGAATTACAAATCTATCTTTCTCAGAAGGCCATATCTCTTCAAATTTCTTTTGTAATGAAGAAAGAATTAATATTTCTTTTGGTTTTACTGTATCATTTTCAAAATTAATAGAGTCTTCTTCGTTACCGCCGCCTCCGGAGAAGAAACTTTCAGGAATTTCCATGACGGCACAGCATACGGATTTACTGAACTGTCTTATTTCAAGATACTGCACATCCGAAACATTCGCCCCGGCAGTAACCATTTTCACCCCGCCGAGTAAAAATAATGGTTTCCACGCCCCCGCAGGAGTAGCGTATTCTGTGTTTAACCATTCTTTATTCTGTTTCGCGTCTGCCGGAGTTCCATTCTCAAGCGTTAAAACCATACCGGTTTTTGTAGCATTTCTAAAATAAGCATAGGTATATTTTCTTGCTGCAATCTCAGTTGCTATGTCATCTTCCAAACTTTCAAGAGGAGAAGTTCCGGAGGCATTTAATTTAATCTCGATAATTTGTTCCGGATAAAAATATGTGGTGTTTGTTCCATTGCCGATTAACCATGAAGCTTTATCTGTGGTCTGTTTCCCTTTTGGTTCCTCAAAACTTTCAAGCCCTATAATGGTTTCCTGACACCATACCACAATTCTATTTTTCCATTTATCTATCTCAGACTGGTTTACACCTTTATGAGCAAGATAATCATGGAGATAGACGGGCCTCATGCATCTGTAATCTGCCCTGTATATTGCAATGGGATTTAGAAACGGAGGTTCATCTTCAAGATATATTATTATTACATAAGCCTTTCCTGCAGTGGAAAGGTCAGAAAGAAGCTGTTTGTATATTTCTGGAAATTTCTGTTTTGGATTCGGGTCGTTTATCAGTTTCTTTATTTTTTTCACAACGGGAAGATCGTCTGATTTTCTCTCTACAGGTTCGCCCTGTTTTGCATTTAAAACAGCAACGCCGGAATTAACTCCTGTATTACCTATTTTATTTGCACCAATGGCAATCCAGGGAACTTTATCTGTAAGATACTGCCAGAGATAAGGTTTTCTCTTACCATTGGAACCTCTTATTAAGAAATTCGGAATTGCAAGAGTATTCTCATTACCACTGTAAGATGAAGTTTCCGGGAAACTCTTTAAAAAAGAGAAAGGATCATCTTCCTGCTGCTGAAGTTTTATTGTTCTGTTTCTTAAAACTTCCTTAACTACTGCATCAGTAGTTTTTATCTTCCCGTTTTTATCTAATAAAGAAACTGACAATTATTTATCCTCCGGCTCCTATAGGAAGCTGGCCCATCTTTTTACCCTCTTCTTGAAAGTGTTGGATACATGCCTGATTCCTGCATACCTGGAAAGTTTTTAAGTTTCCGTCATGGTTAACATAAAACCCTTCTAACATACAGAACTCAGTATTTTTATATGGTTCTCTGAGTTCTCTTCTGGGTTTTATCTTTCTGGTTGCAAGAGTTGTAACCTGATCGTTTGCAGGTCTGTTATGGAGAGAGTTACATACAATTCCTTTACCGACTCCGTTCTTCATTGGACAGTTCGGAGCGTCGCAAGTTGCATAGACAAGACCTTTTCCGGTCCCGATGTTCTCTGTTTTACCTTCCTGGTTTACCTGAATGTTATGAACATCTTTATCTATCCATCCGGCTAATTCCCCGCAAATTTCACATCTGGGGGTTTTGTCTGCAGAATCTATTTTATGCAGAGCCATGAATATCATCTCCTGTTACATTTTGTTATACTTAGTTACATTATCAGTTAAAACAACCTCATTGTCAATAGGCTTTATTGAAAAACTTTTCATATTTTTTCTGGAAATGTTTCTGCCAGAGTAAATCCTTCGGACTGGAAGGGGGTTCCATAGGAGCAGAATTTTCAAATTCATCATACTCCATAAGTTTTTTTACATACTCTTTATTAATTTCATCTGCAAGTTCAGTATAACCGTCAATATTCTCTTTCTTTTCAAGTTTTATTGTATCGGGGTCTACTCCCATCTTTAAACACTCGCTATAAATATCCATAAAATATCCTCCTTAAAAATAATTAAACATATCAATTTCTGGAGAAAAATTCCAGTTTTCCCCAAAAGTAAATATCTCAGGTCTTACCGTTACAATCTGCCTGGCTGCCAGAACTGCAAGAGCAATAGCCCAGAATTTATCTGCATGATGCTTTTTATTCTTCTCTGCAACAAATACCATATTCCCTGCATTTGTAATGTGTTTCTTTATGGAGTAAAAATGATTTGCTACTTCCCTGTCAGGAAAGAGATGAAGAATACCATCAAGCATAACTGCTTTAGTTGTAGCGACCATTTGAGAACGAACTTCAGAATTAAAGTATATTCCCTGAACCTTCCCGGGATAGAGGGCTTCAAGATCTTCTGCAAGATTAAATCCTATGCCGGTCCGGTCAATATAGAAACTACTGCATCGGGAACCCATTATATCTAAAAATCTACAGATATAATTCTTCTGATATTCAAAAGTTTTATCTTTTAATGTATCATGGAAAATCTCCATTAAAGAAGAAGTATTTTGTCTACCCTGTTTATCTATATTTCTTAAATCCAATACATAAAATTCAGAAGCATCAGTGGTACGGCCTACATCATACCCGGCAAATAACATTCCCTGACAGGCATCTAATACCTGTTCAAATGTGGAAGGGAACTTCTCCTGATCGTAAATATCCGGGAAACTTGACATGGCCATCTTTATTAATTCATAGGGGAAATAAGCCAATTCACTATCATTAAAACAAATTTCAAATTCCTGCTGAAAATCTTCAAGGAACATATTATTGAAAAAGTCTATAATGACTTTAGTTCCATACCTGTAGACTCTTTCTTCGGTAGGCATCAGGTGAGCGTCAAATCTTGCCCGTTCCACATCTTTACAATACAAAGGACAATCCCACCAAAACCAGAAATGCCTCTCAAAATCAGGGAATTTCCCGTCTGTGCCGGACACTATATCATAATACAATCCGATTTTCCCAAAAGGGGTTCCTCCAACTCTAAGTTGTCTATTCTGATCCCAGGCGATAACAGCAGAGGCATCAGTATAGGTTCTCTGTTGGTTTTCATAAAAAGACATTTCATCAAGATATACATCTGCCTTTGTAAAGCCTCTGGGAGAGAACACTGATAAAATACGGCTGCCGTTTCTAAATTCAATCTCAAAGGCATTATCTCTTTTAATAGGGCTTCTTAATGTGGCAGGAACGCCCTCATGGAACATAAGAGCTTTTTGAATTTTTTCTTTACATTCTTTTAAGTTATAAGAAACCAGTATTGAAGTGAGCGGGGGGAAAAGGTGAGACTTTGCAATAGTCGTGCCTGCCAGTCCTATTTCGCTATGTCCTAACTGACGGGATTTTCCCACTGCAATAAATCTTGCTACGGAATCGACATAGGCCCTTTGGAAGTCAAACAATCTGACAGGCTTTCCCTGAAAAGTGCAAAGACTTAAAAACCCTGAAGGAGTGGAAACTAACCTGTAATCCTGTGGGGTTGGTATGGGTGCAGTTTTAACTTTATTTAACTGAGAGCTTACCCTTTTCCATGTATTTCCTATCAAATTTATTTCACCGTCTTGATTTTAATGTATTACTGTTATATAATGTTACTTATAGTTACATATTAGTATAAATAAACAGAAAAAACAAGGGGTAAAAATATATGAAAAAATGTCCGTTTGCTCAAGGGGTATACTGCACGGAAGATTGTATGCTATATAATGCAGAAAAAAAATTATGTAACATGGGGAATTATGACAGTAAAATTGCAAATTTTGAAGTAAGGATTAATAGACTCGAAGAAGATGCAAGGAGCCTCCATGCTGCACAGGAGATCACTTCTTCAAAAAAGAAATCCATAAAATAAAAATTATGACCTCCCTTTCTCTCTTTAAGCATCTGGAAAGATGCTTTTTTATTTAATTTTCTCTCCTTTTAATTGACCTTTTTCCAATTTTCCTTGTTATTTCCTCCTATTTATTTTTCTATTCTTTTTTGATATTTTGTCTTTTTTTCTTTTCTTACGGGCAAAAGGATCTCTTGTTTTTTCTGACTGATAGCACCTTTGCACGGAAGGGGGTTGACATGCCATTGATAATCCTAAAATCATCGCAGTAGCTAAATTTTTGTTCATGATTCCTCCTCCTTCATAAAACATTTCAATTTATTCCTCAACCAGTGCGGACACTCCGGGCAGAACTTTGTAAAAAACCTGAACTCCACTCCCTCTGTTACATTTATACATTTCATTACCAGGTTAAGACAGGGGAACGGAGGAGTCTTTTTATGTTTTACATAATAAGTCCAGGTGAGAGTTCCGATAATATCGCCAGGCTTCTCCTCCTCTGCCATTTCTTTCATGCGGAACTCAATAAACTCCTGAAAATTAATCTCCACCGGTATATGTGGATTTACATTGCAGTCAAAATTTAACAGGTGTTCTTCTAATAAACAGGAGAACTTTTCTATATGGCCCATCATCTCTTTTAACTGCTCTTTATCCCCTGGAAGTATATCTTCAAGGTTTTGTTGTTTTATCTCCTCATTCATCTTTTTTCTCTTCCTTTCTGGAAATTTCAAATAAATCAGCTATCTCCATTTTTAACTTTCTTTCATTTTCCCTTTTCTTTAAAGGTCCGGGTTGTGACATTCTTTTTTTATCCGGAGGAATATATCCCTCCTCTTTTCTTTTTTTAGTATATAATCTAATTCTTCTAGTCTCACATATTTTACAGACGTAAGACAATCCAGTAGGTTGTTTGGGATTCTTGCAGAAATAAAGAATATTATATGGCAGCAATCTGTTACAATGATTGCATAATTTCCATAGTTCATTATTTATAGTAAAAAAACGTTTTCCTTTTGGCATAACACGTAAAGCCTCCTTCCTTAAAAAGATTGAAAAATATATCTTTTTAAGCCTTGACAAAATCCGTAACACGTATATAATTATAGTATACCTGATAAGTAATGTCAAGTCGGGTATATGGAGGGTTGACATTACCGGGGGAATTTACAAACAACACTTGAAATGTTATACAAATTCTCTCAACTTTCAACCCTCCAAGACATCTATGCCCGTATATAGGGCTAAAGATAGAAATCCTTCCAGAGGGACCTGGCCTGATTAATAAGGTGTGTCTGATGGAAGGTGTTCAGGGAATAACTCAGTTGGTAGAGTAATAAAGGGATTTTAAATCCCCTATGTGTCGAAGGTTCAAGTCCTTCTTCCCTGAGTAGAAACCGTCAAAGGCAATATAGAGTAATCTATATGTGTCAGCGACGGCCCACATTCCGGTGTAGCTCAGTGGCAGAGCGTCAGACACAAGGGTCTGAAGGTCGAGGGTTCGAGTCCCTTCTCGGAGCCAGTCTTTCCGGTTCTCTAATAAGTAACCGGGATATGAGCTAATGGCAGTCTTAATCAGGATTGACTGCTTGTAGGATGTATGTTTTGTTAATTCTTTTGACATGGGGCATTTGCCCCTATTTTTTTTAAGGAGGAACGTTATGGCCTGGACATACGAAAAGCAGGAAGGAAACCACTGGAGGGAAAAGAAAAGATGGAAAAAGGATTCTAAAAAAATAGCAGAATCCTTTTTCTGTTTAATGAAGGGTAGGAGCTGGTCCTGCCGGTTAAAATACTGCGGTAAGATAGTCAGAGGCTATAACGCTGTAACAGGTGAAGTCTGGCCGGAGGAAAAAGATCATATATCATCTGACTTAATAGATGAAACGTACTACGGGAATCTGGAGACAAAGATTACCATAAAAGAAAAAAGATGCCAGAGGGCAGGAAGGAGGTTTTCTCTGTAATGTGGTTTATTAATGAGGCTGAAGTGATGGCGATAAGTTGCCTGATATTAATGGCATCAGATATATGGTGCTATAAAGGGAGGGATTAATGTGCCATGTTGCTTTTTTTGCGGATGGTTATGGGTACTAATTTTTTTCATATACTTCTGCCGGCTCGTCATGCATTTAACAAGCCAATATTCATTTGAGGAGTGGGAGGATATAATACCTAAATGTAGGAGAAGGGAAATTGAAGATAAAAAAGGAAAATATGATTGATAATGCCTGTTATTTATGTTATACTTATAGTGCAACAAGAGGACTAAATACTTAGGCATTGTCTTAACTCTGCCCCCTCCTCTTGTTGCAAAGAATGAAGTGGGGTAGGGTTAAGGGAGTGCCTAATTTATTTAAGAGGGAATTATGGATAGAAATTGTGGAATATACTGTATAATTTGTGATGTGAATGGAAAATTATATATCGGACAAAGTATACAGATGAATAAAAGAATAAACGATCATTTTAAAAAACTAGAAAACAATAATCATTTTAATTCACATCTCCAATCAGCATATAATAAATATGGCAAAGAAAATTTTAAATGGGAAGTATTAAAATATTGTAAAAAGGAAAAACTTGATAAATTGGAAGAGTATTACATAAAATACTACAACTCCACTAATAGAGGTTGTGGATACAATAAAACATCAAAAGCACATAGAACAAATATAGATGCAGATGGAAGAAAAAAAATAAGTGAGACTCTTAAAGGAAGAGTTTTTTCAAAAGAATGGAGAAAAAAAATAAGTGAAAAAGCAAGGGGTAATAAAAATGGAGTAAACGCAAAAAGATCGAAAGAATGGAAAGAAAACATGAGTAAAATTCATAAAGGTAAAAAACTTTCCGAAGAGACTAAAAAGAAATTAAGCGAAGCTCGTAAAGGTAAAAAAACAAATTTAGGATATAAATGGACAGAAGAACAAAAGAAAAAATTAAAAACAAGAAATTTAGGTAATAAAAATGCTTTAGGATATAAATGGACTAATGAACAAAAAGAAAGATTAAGCAAAGCAAAAAGAAAGAATCATCTTAAAGCGGATATAGAAGAATTAAGCGGTGAAAAGATAACAGATATTGAAGTTACGACAGAAGATATTAAATTAGAAGAGGAGTAAGAGATGTTGAAAGTAAACCATATATATCAGGGTAACTGCCTGGACATATTGAAGACGTTCCCTGATAATTGTATTGATTGTGTGGTGACAAGTCCTCCGTATTATGGGTTGCGTAGTTATGGAACTAAACCGCAAGTATGGGATAATCATAATAGTTGTAAGCATGATTTTGAAATTAGGGAACATACAAAATCCACTACTTATAATAAAGGATTCAATGAACGGTGGGGAAATGCAGCTGGTCAACGTAAACAAGAAGTGCAGGCACAACAGCTGCATATAAAAACAGGCTATTGCAGTTTATGCCATGCATGGTGTGGCGAATTAGGGCAGGAACCTAATTTTAATATGTTTATAGATCATTTGGTTGAAATATTTATGGAATGTGCAAGGGTGCTTAAAAGGACTGGATCTATGTGGATTAATATAGCTGATAGTCATGATAAAAATAAATCCCTATTAGGAATACCTGAACGCCTTGCCATAGCATTAACTGATAGGGGATTACTTAGGCGCAATAGTGTAATTTGGCACAAATTAAACTGTTTGCCTTTAAGTGCAAAGGACAGGTTTACGAATGATTTTGAATACTTCTACTTCTTTACGAAGTCACCGAAGTATTACTTTAAACAGCAGTTTGAACCGCTTAAGACAGAGAGTAAGAAAAGGGCAATGAGGGGATCTTCCGGTAAAGGGAAATACGCAAACGGAGAACAATTCCCTGAAGGAGTTCACGCTATGACTATGTCGCAGGAAAGAGAACATCAGGGATATGACAATATGGAGGAAAAGATTGCATCAGGGCAGACTCTGCTTAATCCTATGGGTAGAAACAAGAGAACTGTGTGGGAAATACCACAAGAATATTCCATGCTAAGAGATGATTTATCAATAGAAACTAAAAATTATGTCACTAAACGTCTTTTAGAAGCAGGTTTAATATGAGTAAGGAAACAATGTTTGCAATAATTTTTACCGCTTTTAATTTTTTTATTACAAACAAGACAATGCCTTTTCCATATAGCATTTTTATCTTGAAATTCATACCAACATTTTTTAGAACAAAATTTAGATTTTTCTCTATGTTTTTTATTAATGAATTTTTTATTACAATTTTTGCAAACAACTGTTTCACAAGTAGGACACCATATGGTTTTATGGAAGGAAGGAAGAAAAAAGATACCACATTTTTTACATTTTTTAATATCAGGTATAAGATGTGGTATTCTTCTTCCTTGACAATAATCTTTATGATTCCTATTAAATTCTATCTCAATTTTTCCATGACAACTCTTGCAAAGGGTTATTAAATTTTCTAACTGATTTGCTTCTTTATAATTAGAAAATAAATGATAAGGGTGTAAATGATGAACCACCAAAGAATTTTGAGAACCACAATTTTGACAAACAAAATTATCCCTTTTAAGTGCTTGCTTTCTTTGAGAACTCCAATTTTTTCCTCTATATTGAGTATGTCCACCAAGCCAAGAAGCACTATTTTCTCCTGCAATATCACCTGTTTCTACTCTCCATTGAATAAAACAATGATGACTACAAAAACCTCCTTTACCATCTTTAATTTTACATGGATGCTTTTCTACTTTTTTACCACAAAATTTACACTCTATAATAACCTTTGTGCTTCCAATTCCTTTCTTGTTTATTTTTTGCCAATTTCCATAACAAGTAAATCCACAAAAATGATGAATAGATTTTTTCTCCATATAAGGTTTTGCTTTATATATTTTTTTACATTGTTCACAAATAAGATTTATCATGTTATAATAATAGCATAGTTTGGAATATATATCAAGGAGGAGATTAAAATTATAATTTTAAAAACCAACGAAATTCCAGAGGATTTACAACAGTTTTTTACGACAATAGGAACAACAAAAACTGATGTTTTTACCTTATCGAACAAAAGTTATCGTAAGGCACATTTCGCAGTATTTCAGGAGGAGTTAATCAGGACACCTATAAATGCCTGCTGTCCTGAAAAGATATGTGTGGAATGTGGTAAGGCAATAGAGTATATGTATAAATGCCCTATAGATTTTGGGAAAGGAGAGACTAATACTGCATACCCGGAGAAAACTAACGGATGGGATTTAAAGAGAGGTCAGGCGAAATGGAGGGAAGAAGGTTACGAAAGTCCACCTGTAACCTTTCAGGGATTAAAACAATGTAACTGTAATGCTGAATTTAAACCAGGCATAGTATTAGATCCCTTCTTCGGATCTGGCACATCTGGGAAAGTAGCTATAGAACAGAGTAAAGATTTTATAGGAATAGAATTAAACCCTGAATATATAAAACTGGCAGAAGACAGAATTAAAGCTGTCCAGATAAAAATGTTTTAACAGGAAGGAGTAATAATCATGCCAATGATAGAAATCCGCATCTGCACTGCCTGCGGTGAGTCTGTAGAAAGTAGAGAGTTTTATAAGAAAACCGAGGATAAAACTAAACTGGTAAGTGAATGTAAGAAGTGCAAGAAATTAAGAAGCAGGCTTTATTATAAGAGAAATAAAAAAGAAATAAATAAAAAGAATCCCAATACCTATTCAAAAAAACATATTATAGGTGAGAACCCTATAGATGTATTAAATAAAGCTCTGGAAAGAGTAGGGATATGTTGGTTAGATAACCTCAGAATATGGCATAAAAATAAGTTTGGAGGGAAGAAGGATGAATTACAAAGAAAATAGAGATGAAGTTAGATCAAAAGTACAGACATTTAAAGTTACGGCACAGGATAAAGAACTATTTAAGGAACTATGTAAAAATAGATTAAAAAAGAAACCAGCTACAGTATTAAGGGAGTACGTGGAAAATATAACAAAAAAAGAATGGACAAAAGAGGAATTAATTGAAAAAATATTATATATATGTGAAAGGGATAGTATACATCCGCATCAGCTTATGCTTGCACTGCAGAACAGGATGGATTTAACATAAAGGAGGCGTAACATGACAAGATTTGAAGTAGTAGAAAAGGAAAAAATACAAAGTTGCGAAACCGATTATTATATAACAACACTTCAATGTCCAAAATGCAAATGTACAGAAAAAGTTTCATGGGAAGTGGAAGAAGATGAAAAATTCGAGCCGGGATATTGTTTTTGTGATAATACTACCACTGAAATGATACTATCGGAAGATAAAACAATATTATCGTGTAAAAAAATTTTTACTATGTACGATGTAGTGACTTTTATAAAAGAATATTTAGACAGTGGGGAACATAATCTTCCAAAAATTTTATTAATGACAGAAGAACAAAAAACATATTTTTTAAATGCAGCCTATTTTCCTTGGTGTGTAAGTGTTAAGAAAATGAAAAACATTGACGCAATTAATACCGGATATAATATATTAAAAGTAAAGATCATAAAGGAGGTATAAATTATGAAAAACTTTGAACACCTGTACGGTATGGAGCATTACATACCTGCAGATAATCTCAGTAAAGGATTTCACGGGGTATTATTCGGATACCTGCAGGAATACGCAGATCCGAAAGATAAAATGCTCCTGGTAGGGGAAAATGAAAATGTCATCCCTGTATTCAGAGAAAGGATAACTGTGGGAGAAATCCATACCATAGGATATGACGGAGAAAGGGGAGAAAGACACCCTGTAGACTTAAATATTAGAGATGAATATGTTCCGAAATTTGATATAATATTCTGCCAAGCCCTGCTAGAACACTTATGCAGGCCGTCTGTAGCCATAGAAAACATGGCGGACATGACTAAACACGGAGGAGTGATTATCCTCCATACTCACAATACAAAAATGAAATATCACGGGTTCCCCGGAGATTGCTGCAGGTTTTATAAAGACTACTTTATAGACCTTCAGGAATATATAAATATTAAACTCAGGGAATATGATGAATGGGATGAACATATTTTTGCCTGTTATCAGAAGAAAGGAAACTAAATTTATGCACCTTACAAAACAGCCAATACCGCCAGAAATAAAAGGACTGATAATGAAAGGGATTTTGCCGGAAAAAACAGAAGTGTATCTACTGGACTATAACACTGTGATATTTTCAAAGGAACCCTGGAAAAAGAAAGAAAGGTTACATGCCTCCATAGCTCACCCATTTCGTTACCCCACCTGGGAAGAAATTAAATTTATAAGATATAAGCTATTCCCGGATGATATAAAAGTAGCAATGGTGCTGCCGCCGAAAAAGGAATATGTAAACATGCATAAAAACTGCTTTCATATGTATGAAATGTTTGACGGGGAGGTATAAACCTTGTTTGAAGAAGAACTAAAACAGAGAGCTAAAGAAAGGAAACTAAAATCCACTCTTTCATGGAAAAGAAGGAACTGGCAGAAATGCCTGGAGGCTGCGAAGAGATGGAGGAAGAAAAACAGAGAAAGAATAAATGAAAGGGAAAGGCAGCCGGACAGAAAAAAGTATAAAAGAGCATGGAGGGAGAAAAATAAAGAAAAGATGCGAATATACCACAGAGAATACTACCGCAGAAAAAGAAGGAAGAAAGATCCGGAAGAAGAGAAAATCCGGAAAATGGTGCATAAGATTATGATAAAAATGGAGGGGAAAGCATGACATGTTGCAAAGGAAAAGAATTACAGGTATTAATGAGTGCTGCAGGGTATTACATCGGTACCATGGATGAAACTTACGGGCCTTACTGCAGAATAAGTGGTTACTATCCCACAAGGGATAAAGCAGAAAAAGCAATGAGAAACGGGTTTAAAGAAAGGGTATGTATAGAGAATATAGACTGCTCCGGAGGAGATTGCATTGAAGAGTAGGGAAGAAACCCTATGCAGGGAATGTAAAGAGATAATAACAGGAAGAAAGATACAATTCTATCAGTGGAGCTTCCATGTGAAGTGTTGGAATGATTTAATGGGATTGGTGGAGAACAAAAACATAGTAAAAGAGGAAAGATTAAGAGTGCTTGTAGCATGTGAGTTCTCAGGGATAGTCAGGCAGGCATTTACCGACAGGGGACACTATTGCATATCCTGTGACCTATTACCCACAGAAATTCCAGGGAACCATTATCAGGGTGATGTAAGAGACCTGCTTCTGCCAGGACAATGGGACCTGATGATAGCACATCCACCATGCACACATCTTGCCACTTCCGGAGCCAGGTATTTCCATAAAAAACAAAAGGAGCAAGAAGAAGCTCTGGAATTTGTAAGGGAACTTATGGCAGCACCTATAGACAGGATATGTATAGAAAACCCTGTATCTGTAATATCAGGAAGTATCAGACCGCCGGACCAGGTAATACAACCTTACCAGTTCGGACACGGGGAAATTAAAAAGACATGTCTATGGCTCAAAAACCTGCCTCCTCTAAAACCGACAAATATAGTCGAAGGGAGAGAAGCGAGAGTGGCGGGATTAGGCCCTACTAAAGACAGGTGGAAGAAAAGGAGCAGGACCCTGCAGGGAATTGCAGATGCCATGAGCGAGCAGTGGGGAAAATTAACGCCGGTGCAGGGGGAGATGTTTTAAAAGAAAGGAGTGAAAGCAATGAGGGGGTGTGGTGCAATATATTCAAAATTTACAAACGGAAAAACTACATACAGTCTTTTGGAATTTGAAAATTGTGATAACAAAAAAGATATTAAGTATCTGTGGGATGGGATATTAAAGAGCGAAGAAGAACTGAATTCCATAGGATACAGAAAGGTAGATAATATGAAAAACATAACTAACGAAGTAATTGAAAAACTTAATAAAGAGAAGGCTGAATATACAGTAGATGAATATACAAAAAATCTATATGAAAATGAAATATGGCATATAGACCAAAAATTAAAGATGCTAAATGGAATTAAAGAGAGGGCTGAAGAAAATATAGAAATCACCTGCACATGTGGAGGAACCTTAAAACCAAAAACACAGAAGTTTATGCCTCTGCATTATATATACGGGCACGTGAGTGCAGAGTTGAAAGTAGAACTGTATGAATGTGAGGACTGTAAGTTAAAAACAGTGAAAGTCCCGGAGCAGATCTTCCGGGAAACCAAAGAAGATCAGGAAGAATATACAAAGGAGGTAATGAAGAATGTGTCCATATTGTAAGGAAAGGAATATAATAATTAAAGAAACCGAGATAAAATTAACACCGAATGAAAAATATTACAGAAACCTTGCCAGAATAGGGTTATGCAGAAGTTGCCATAAAGAACATTTAATTACCTCGGAATATATACAAGGGAGAGAAGCAGAAGGCCCGTTTTTTCATCACAGAAAATTTGAAGAAGTGGAAGTGGTATAGTGGAAGAAGAATTTAAGAGATACTATTATAAGTTCCGTATGGACATGCCACTGGAACTGAAAATAGGGTATACCCGGAAAAGAATAAGAGACTTCTATAAACAGATGAACGGAGATGTTTATGTATCTTTCTCCGGAGGAAAAGACTCCACTGTATTATATCACCTGGTAAAACAGGAATACCCAAAAGTAAAAGCAATATTCGTTGACACAGGAGTAGAGTTTCCGGAGATAAGGCAATTTGTCAGAGAAAATAAAGAAGTAGAGATAATCAGGCCGGAGACAACATTTAAAGAAGTATGCCAGAAATACGGTTATCCTGTAGTAAGCAAGGAGCAGAGTAATTACATAGAAGAAGTACAAAGATACGGGAAAGATAGTAAACTCGGTAAATTAAGAATGAGAGAGAGAGAGATATACTATCAGCAAAAAATGGAAGTTCCTGGTAGATGCACCGTTTAAAATCTCAGATAAATGCTGTGATTGGCTAAAGAAAAAACCCTCTGTATTAATAGAGAAAAAATATGGACTATGGCCCTATGTAGGGATCATGGCAGATGAAGGATCTTTAAGATTAAACTCATGGATAAAGCATGGTTGTAATGTGTATAAAGAAAACAGGAATAAATCTCAACCGCTTATATTCTGGACCGAAAAAGATATTTTAGATTATATAAAGATCTATGATATAAAAATAAGCAACATATATAACATGGGATACAGGAGAACAGGATGCGTATACTGTATGTTTGGATTACACTTAGAAAAAATAAATAAATACCATCTTCTACAAAATACACATCCTAAACTCTGGGACTATGCCGTAAGGAAAGAAAAAGGTCTGGGCCTGGGTGAGATTATGGACTATTGCGGCATAAGCTATAAATATAACTCAGAGCAATTAAACCTGTTTTGAGATTGATAAAATCTAAAAACATAGTATAATAAATAAAAAAGAATATTCTCCTAAATGCGAAAAACCTCTGCTATGTGAGCCAGAGGCAATGAGAGACATATTCATTATAGCATCAAGAGAGAAAAGGGTCAATAGGGGATAATTTTGTCTAATTTTAAAAGGAGGGGGTACGGTGGAATGTGAACACAAGAATAAGATAGAACAAATTTTAAATTCAGGCCCGCATTACGGGAAACTAATATGCAAAGATTTAGGAGGAAATAAACTTCTATGATACAATTTAATAAAATCCCGGCAGAACTAAAAGAATTAAACCAGTGGGTAATATGGAAGGCTATACAGAAAAAAGGACAGAAAAAACCGGCGAAAATCCCATATCAAATAAATGGACAGGAGGCAAAAACCAATACACCGAATACATGGAATAGTTTTACAAAAACAAAAAATGCTTTCTGTAACGGAAACGGGAAATGTTATAACGGAGTTGGTTTTGTATTTTCAGAAAACGATCCTTATGTAGGAATAGATTTTGATAACTGCATAGATGAAAATGGTAATATCTTTTCTACTGTCCTGAATTGGATAAAAAAATTCGGTTCCTATGCAGAATACTCCCAGAGTGGAACAGGTATACATATTATTTGTAGGGGGGTAAAACCAGGCCCAAGAAAACAAAAGAATGGAATAGAAATTTATGATAAACTCAGATACTTTGTTTTCACAGGTAACACCATAGAAAATTATAACACAATAAAAGAATGTCAAAAAGAACTTAACCAGTTTTATGAAACAGTTTTCCATGAAGAACTGGAACTAGAAAAAAGAAGTTATCAAACCTGCTCTAAAACTCTCAAAAATGCCCCTAAAAACGAACAAACAGACTTTTATTATGAAATCCTTAATATATTAAAAGAAAACTGTTCTGGGTTATTTAATGATTATGAAGAGGCTTTCCTGCCGTTTATTATGGGTTGTAAATCTGCAGGAATACCATATGAAGATATTGATGGTATCTTGCAGCAATCAAATGGATATAACCAGGTAAATAATGCAAAAATATATGAAAAATTAATCCCCAAAAAAATAAACTTCGGAACAGTCTATCACTTCACGGAAAAAGCTACAGGATATAAATTAAAAGAAATACTTGCAGAAAAAAGAAAAAGGGGGCAGGGTAATAGAGATAAAAAAAGATCTTACAAAGAAGAAGATGTGCCGGAAATTGAATGGGGAAACATGGAAGTTTTTGATAATCCTCCGGGAACTGAAAAAGTAAAGATTGAAAATACAGAAACTATCCACACTGTAACAACAAAAAAAAAGAAACCCTCAAAGGCTGAAATATACTTTAAAGTAAAAGAAACATTAAAAAAATGGTATGATTTTAAATTTAATACAATAACACAGAAAACAGAATACTCACATAAAGATAAAGATTCATGGAAAGAAATAGATGACGGGTTCTCTGCTATGTGCTATTTTAAATTAATAGAAAATGAACTCTATTGGAGTAAAGCAGATCTTGATAATCTATTGGTAGATCCGAATTTTGCAACACCTTATGATCCTCTTCTGGATTATTTTAATAACCTGCCGGAATGGGACAGAAAAACAGATTATATAAAACAATATACAGACAACATCATCCTTATTGATGAAAGTAAAAGAGAGAAATTAGAATTAGAATTTAAAAAATGGATAGTAGGTACTTTAACAGGTATATATTCAAAAGAATGGTGTAATCATCATATTTACACACTTGTAGGGGGGCAGGGTAAAGGAAAATCTTTCTACTTAAACAAACTTATTCCGGAAAAACTAAAACTCTATCTGCAGATAGGTATAGACTTTGAAAATAAAGATAGTAAACAGCAGATGGCAAGTAAATTCCTTATTAATATAGATGAACTTGAAGGGTATTCAAAGAAAGATCAGGATAACCTTAAAACAAGTATTACGACAAAAGAATTTGATGTAAGAGTTCCTTATGGAAGATATACAGTAAAATATAAAAAAAGATGCTCTTTCATGGGCAGCACAAATAAAATGAACTTCCTTCCAGACCCCACCGGCAGCAGGAGGTTCCTTATTCAATACGTAAAAGAAATTTATTATCAAAATAAGATAAATATAGATGGTATCTACTCTCAAGCGAAATATCTATACAAAAATGGTTTTCAATACTATTTCTCCGGTAAAGAAGTGGAAAACATTATAAATGAAAATGAAGAGTTTTCTTCTGATAGCATGGAAGAACAATTATTGTTAACTTATTATAGTCCAGGTGAAGATTTATATTACACTACAACAGATCTTGCTATGCAGATAAGTAAAAAATCACCTACAGTAGTAAAGATTGATAACGGATTTATAAAGAAATTAGGATCGTTTCTCGGAAAACATAAATTCAAAAGAGGGAAGAAAAATGGGCGTTATGTCTGGTACTGTAAGGAAAAGCCATTCGATTACCCTGAAATTTAGGGTAGGATAAAATTAAAGGCGAGGGTAAGATAAAACTAAAAAGGGTAAGATAAAAAAAGTGAGTGAAAGTGTTGGTATCACTCACTTTTTGCATATAAAGGTAAGTGGGTAAGATAACATCTCAACATGCTGAACATCCTATAGAGTATATAAACACCATGTGTACATGTAATTCTATTTATATATATAATTATTTATTGATTTATTCTTACCTTCTTACCTTTAGGTAATAATACCTAGTCATATCAACGGGGTAAGATAGGGTAAAATCATGGGTAAGATAAAAATCATCTTACCCAAATTAATTTATATAAAAAAAGAAAAATCTGCACTATTACTCATTAATCTGCAGATTTTTCTTTTTATTTGCAAAAATAAGAAATTTTAAAACAACACCTGTCCCACTGATTTAGGTTCCATAGAGTTCTCTTTGTCCATCAATCCTTTCATTTGTTCCTGAATCCTGACAGAATCCTCGCTGCTCTTGTGCTGCTGCTTGCGATACACAGAGGGACCTCCATAAACTGTATCCGGCAGAGCGGACCTGTGGAAAGCTATTACCTTCCCCTCCTGGACCTCCTGGGCGTAATTCAATATCTGACTCTCCACACCGGCCTTTTCCTTTAAATCCGGTAGTAAAGCAGCGTATTCATCACGCCTTTTAAGAAGTTTATCCATAGCATCTATTAACTCAACCAGGGTCCTCACTCCATATTTAAAAGGATTAACCATATCACGCTTCTCTATCCTCAGTGCTACAGGCATACAACGGAATCCTACCAGATCTTCAGCCGCCTGCTGCATTATAGGGCATAAGATATTCCTCATGGCAAATTCGTTTACAGAGAAGTTCTCAAACATGGTCCTCTGTGCAATCGTTACCTGTGTATCTGGAGTTATGTTTGGAAGAGGATTGTTATTTTCAGGCTCCTCCATGATGAATTTATTTACTGCCTCAACACGGCGGTCAAGTTCATTGGTCCACATCTCAAGCTGTTCGTTATTCTGTTTATAAAGGTTTTGTGTTCTTCCCGGTCCCATTCCGGGGTGTTTGTGTCTACCCATAGTTATATATCACCTCCATGAGTAGTATAACATGAGAATAAAAAATTTTGCAGTATAAATTTCAAAAATATGTACAGGGTGATCTCCCCTCTGGGGCGGCCTGTGTACCCATCGTTACCCATATGCCCTTTAGTGGCTCTATGACTGGGTTTGTTGCATAAAAACTGGAAAATGTCATTAAACAATTATTTAACGACATTATGGACTTAAATGGCTTGCTATAAGGCTTTCCCTGGATTTTGCCCTTTTGCCGATGGGTACTGTTGGGTACTCTGTTACCCATATTATATCATATGTATCATTGTATATCAGTTTGTATCAGTGCTTCAATGCCTTGATATGACTGGTTTCGTGTGAAAAATGGCGTGGTTACTAGCTTTGTTTATTACGTGATAGGCGTTTTTCTTTTGTCGGTATATATAACCTCAATCTATACATTATTCTACTATACACTATCATTCTATATAACTGTATTCTATACCTAAAAGATATATATCTCTTTCCACTTAGTAGATCTTCCCATGCTGCAACTATCTACTACAATCTATCTATATGCTTCTATTCTCTTCTCTGAGCTATTCCCTACTACAGAATTGAGCAATCTATCTATTCTATCTTTCATCACGTAAAAATGCCCTATTCTGTATATATAGAAGAATAAAACAGAGGAATATGTAAGAATATCCTTGTCACTACTCATACAGAGTCATATTCTCATATCAAATAAGAATAAAATCACTAACACCACTCTAACAGAAAATAACATCATATTCCCATAAATTAACAGAGTTCCACTAAAAATTAATTTTAAAATTAGCAATCCATTGATATGACTAGTTAATTCACTATCTACTATCAATTCTTTTGTGATATATTCTAGCAATATATCATATGCCAATATATCAGACATATATATCTATCTTTCCTTTGCACTGTAAAGGATTGCTCATTCTCTAACTAAAATGATACAATATAAGACATTAAACAATCCTAATAGCCACGCCGAAAAGATAATCCTTGACTAATGCTTCAATATGATTATAATAATAAGTGGGGAAGGTGAACACAGGGAAGTTCACAAATAAAAAAGAAAGAGGTAAGTAAAATGACAAACACAGTAAGAATAAACAAAGAAAAGGCAATGGAGGCAATTGCAGAATACATAAGACAGGAAAGACAATCTGCAGATTATAATCACAGAATATGCATGAATGTAATTGCAGGGGCATTTCAGCAGGTAGTATCTAATTCAATTTCTTTATTTCGCTTTGTAGAAGATATAGAAGCAATGGAAATACCACAAGGAATAGAAAAGAACGAAGTAAATTATTCTTTTATATTCGATAACTATAGCCGTCAAATGTATAGAATTTGCAGTAACTATATAGATAATATGCATGAATGCCTGTACTGTGGCGAACTCACAGAAAACTCTCACTTTTGTAACAGTCAGTGTCATGCTGCATATAGCAACAAAGAAGAATCAATAGAAGAGAAACAGCAGGCTCCTTCTATAGATCTTCAGTTATTCGCCGGTGGCTTCACTCAACAGGCTCCGTCCCATATCCTCTATGCACAGGAAACAGAAGAATATATCATCAGGGCATTTTTCGACAGACCGGGCCATGATTGCAAGAATGGTTATCCCTCTTATGTCAGGCAATCCGGAAAAAATCAATCTTTTTCCTATATAGCCGGTCCTTTCTGGGGTAAAGGGTCTGCAGGGGATATTCTAGATCTTGCAGATTTCATGATCGAAGTTCTAGATTCTTGGGAAGAAGATCTTCTTAGAGTGTCTTTTCCCTGCAGTCTTCCGGATTGTGGGCCTTGCAATAGTTACAATATTTCTTTCGGCAGGGAACATGACGCATCCTGCCGGGGCGGCAAAATGGAAAAAATATGGAAGTCCTGTCTTCGTCATGATGGCATGATGAAAAAACTAAAAGATGTTCTTACAGCAAAGGGGTTTGTATTATACAAAGATTGGGCAGAATTCGGAACATTCCGTCAAAAAATGGTCTGGTGGATCGAAAGGTAGCAGCACTAAAGAGGAGATCTTCCGGTCTCCTCTCTGTCCTCTGTAGAGTCTCCCATGCGGGGCCTGTATAGTAGATAGAAAAAAAATGAATGGAGGTAAGTAAAATGGACAGTAATAATAAGTGGTTCGTGGTCTGGCTTGGCGGTAGGTGGGAATCCGGGCGTTTAGGGCTTCGGTCATATCCTGCAGGAGTCAGACCTGAACAGGAAATAGATGTTTTGCAAATGGCAGGGGTGCAGGACAATATGAAAAGCTATCTCCGGGAGGTCATGGAGAGCATGCAGGCTGATATAGATAATTGGGGCCATGTCTCCTCCGGTGATAGAATAGAAGATCTATATCTCGAATTCGCGTACAGGCATGGAGACAAGGAGGTATTGAGTTATGCAAAATAGAAGCAGTTTCAATCTTTCTGATCTTTTGTCTGGCATAATCTTCATCTTCTGTCTGGCCATGATCCTGTGGGTCTGGCCTGTAGTATTTTGTATGATGGGAGGTGTCAGTAAATGAAGCAATCGAATTTTTTGTTCATCAAAGGATTACTCCTGAAGGAATTCCCCGGCCTCAATCCCTCAGATCTTGACGGCAATATATTCTATTCTCGGAAGGAGCAGTCATGGGTATGGTGTAGTCTGACCGGTTCCAAGAATATCGGCAGGTCGATTGCCAAGATCAGATCGTATGGGTTGAATTTGGATCGTCAAAAGATATGCTCCGGGTGTCGCAATCTCATGGAATATTGCGACTGTCTGAGTATAGATACAGTGACAGCAGTATTTTATCCGGGTCTTTCTCTGGCTCTGGTGGTTCGGGGTCGGGAGGTTTCCATGTGGCTTCGTTCTGTGTCTCCGTCAATCGGATGTCCTCTTTTCCAGAGGATTTTCAGATATAGAAAGGTGGTGAAAGTAGCATGAAAAAGCAAAAATCCGGGGTCAGTTTGAAAGAATATAGAGAACAATCATGGCTTTTAATTCCTGACAATTTCAAATTT
>Ga0302250_1000806_pt1 | contig 27117 bp, 17 predicted proteins | sample AAG_RA_Asp_MG_FD_193536 | JGI IMG/M metagenome (GOLD analysis project Ga0302250, IMG submission 193536) | Enriched activated sludge microbial communities from anaerobic digester in WTTP, New Holstein, Wisconsin, United States - AAG_RA_Asp | ecosystem: Engineered > Bioreactor > Anaerobic >... | reverse complement strand
CGGCCCTGGAAATGGACGGGGCCTCGCCGCTCTGGTCCGCCCTGCTGCCGGTGCTGGAGGAACAGTGGCCCGGGATGGTGCCGGCCCCGGTCCTGGGCGAGGGACCCTGGCATCTCGGGGCGGGCGTCGAGGGCCTCTCGGGGATGGGGTTCTCGCCGATGAGCCTGGTTCCCGACGAGGCCGTGGCCCGGGGGATGTCCCGGGAGGACCTGCTGCCGGGGCTTCGGACCTGGCTGGACCTGGTCTTCCGAGTGTGCCGTTCCGATTGACAAACCGGGGGCGGGTCCCTATTTAGGAACCCGCGAACAGCGCCCTGGAGGGAGGGTCCGGATGGTTTCAGATCAGGACGAGGTCCGCCTGCTGGAGGAGTTTTCGACCGACGGGACGGCGGATGCCGGCCGGGCTGAAAACGGGGAGGAACCCCGGAACGGCGGGGAGAACAATCCGGCCGAGGAGCGGGCCGCCCGCCTGGAGCGGGAGATGCAGGAACTCCGGGACTGGGCCGTCCGGGTCGCCGCCGACTTCGAGAACTACAAGAAGCGGGTGGAGCGGGACCGGCAGGAGCAGTGGCGCTTCGCGAACGAGCGGCTGCTGCGGGAACTGCTCCCGGTGATGGACAACCTGCAGCGGGCGCTGAAGGCCTCCGAGGGCGCCCAGGATGTCCGGGTGCTGGTATCGGGGCTGCAACTGGTCCTGGGGGACTTCCGAAAGGTGCTGACCCGGGCGGGGGTGGAGGAGATCCCCGCCGACGGGCTGGTCTTCGACCCGACGGTCCACGAGGCCCTGCAGCAGGCGGAGTCCGACTCGGTGGAGGCCGGGCGGATCCTGGAGGTGCACCAGCCGGGCTACACCCTCCACGGCCGCGTGCTTCGACCCTCCCTGGTCACGGTGGCGGTCCGCCCCGAGGTCACCTCCCCGGGCCGGATGGTGGACGAGGAGGAACCGCCCGTCCAGTAATCCCGGAACCCCCGGCGCGACCCGGCGGACGGATCAGGCCGCGAGGTCCTTCAGGGCCTTCAGGGCTCCCTGGGTGTCGTTGACCTTCAGGAACAGCGTTCCGGTCCGCTCCCCGATCCGGGTGCCGCCGTAGGCGTACTCGATGTTGATGCCGGCGTCGCTGAGGGCCTTGGAGAGGTTCATCAACTGCCCGGGCTCGTTCCCCAGGTCCACCGCCAGCACGTCCGAGTCCAGCACCAGCAGCCCCGACTCCCCCAGGACGTGGACCGCCGTGGCGGGCTTGTCGACCACGAAACGCAGCACCGCGTGATCCATCGCGTCGGCCACGCTGATTCCCAGGATGTTGATGTCGTTCTGGGTCAGGGACCCGCAGATCTGGGCCAGGGTTCCCGGACGGTTGGCCACGAAGACCGCCAGCTGCTTCTTCACTTCGATCATGCGCCCTCTCAATGCGTGATAGACTCGCCCCCATGCTAGTGCCGGGTGGACCCTGCGTCAAGGAGGCCCCGTGGGAAACGACTTGTCCCGGACCGAAGCCCTGGTTCGCGCCCTGGAACGCTACCGGGGGCAGCGGGGGTTCGTGGCCGTGCTGGGCAGCCCCGACCCGGACGGCCTGGCCTCGGCCTGGGCGCTGAAGGTCCTGGCCCGGCACGCGGGGCTCGAGATGGACATCCTGACCTTCGAGGAGATCAGCCGCCCCGACAACCACCGGTTCGTCCAGCTGCTGGACATCGAGTTCCTCGCGGTCCGGGAGGCCTTTCCCCGGCGGTCCTACAGGACCTATGCCGTGGTGGACCGGCAGAACGCCCGGCTCCCGGTGCCCTTTCCCCGGAAACTGCCCCTCGTGGCCCACATCGACCACCACTCCCCGACCCCGACGCCCGCCCTGTTCCGGCAGCAGGACGTGAGCGTCGGGAGCACCTCCTCGCTGATGGCGGTCCACCTCCAGTGGCTCGTGGAGCAGGCGCCCCAGGACCCCTCGGAGATGTGCCGCCTGTCCACGGCGCTGCTCTACGGGATCCGGACCGACACGCTGGATTTCGTCACCGCCGGTCCCGCCGACCTCCGGGCCGCGGCGTTCCTGTCCATGCACGCCAGCCCGGAAATGACCCGGGCCATCGTGGAGACGCCCCTGGCGCCCTCGTTCCTGGAGACCCTGGCCCATGCCATCGGACACAAGCGCCTGGACGAGGGCTTTTTGGTGGCCTGGGCCGGGCGCCTGGGCGTCCAGAACCGGGACGTCATCGGCCAGACGGCCGACTTCCTGGCCCGCATGGCCGGCGTGCGGACCGTCGTGGTGGTGGGCCTGGTGTCGGGAAACTTCGTGGGATCCCTCCGGTCGAAGGACCCGGACCTGGACCCCTATGCGTTCCTGGACGAGGCCCTGGCCTCCAGGGTGGGCCGGCCGGTGGACTGCGGGGGAAGGACCTTCTCCGGGGGCTTCTCGGTGCCCGCATCCCGGCTGGAGGGGAGCGGCGAGGAGGGGGGCTTCCGGATCCTGGAGGAGGCGCTCCACCAGGGCTGGTCCCGCCGGGTCGCTCCTCTGCGCCGCCGACCTGCACGGTCCCCCCGCCGCAGGAAGGAATCCTGACCCTCCCGCTGGCCGGAAGAAATCGGTTGCCAACAGGAACAAGTGCGGGTACAATCGCGCCGCTTTTGCGCCAACAGGGCCCGTAGCTCAGTTGGTAGAGCCACCGGCTCATAACCGGTCGGTCCCCGGTTCGAGCCCGGGAGGGCCCACAGGACCCGAGGAGGACCATGCCAGCGGTTCTCGAACCCCCGGTTCCAGTCCCCGAGGTGACAGGAGTCCCTTCGGGGCTGGTGGTTCGAGGTGACAGGCGCCCGCAACGGGGCGCCTTTTTTGTATCCGCGGGTCGGGTCGGGATCCTTCCCCTCCCGTCCCTTCCCCCCCATCCCCAGGAGGTCGAGTCTTGAAGAGCCTGATCAACGCCCTGCGTGCGCTCCAGAACGTGGATCGCCAGCGGATCGAGGTGGAGCGGGAACGCCAGTCCATCACCGAGCGGGTGGATCACCTGGCGGCGATGGTGTCCGACCTCGAGCGGGAACTGGAGGACAAGCGGGAGAAACTGAAGGAGGCCGAGCGCTGGTACAAGGAGCGGGAGCGGGAGGCCCGGGAGGACAACGAGAAGGTCAAGCGCCTCCAGTCGCGCCTCAACGCGGTGGCGAAGGCCAAGGAGTACGCGGCCATCCAGCGCGAGATCGAAATCATCCGGCGGGGCAATGCCCAGCGCGAGGAGGAAATCCAGAAGCTCCTCTCGGTGATGGAGGAGTTCCGCAAGGCCGTCGAGGAGGAGGAGGCGAAGCTCCAGGAGATGCGGGAGGAACTGGTCCGGGAGCGGGAGGCCACCGAGGCCCGGGTGCGACGGCTGGACGAGCGGATCGGGGAACTCGCGGTCGAGCACCAGACCTTCGAGAAGGGGATCCCGGCCGAGGTGCTGTCCCGGTACCGGAGGCTCCAGAAGGCCCTGATGGGCCTCGCGGTGGTGCCGGTGAGGAGCAACGAGGCCTGCGGGGGCTGCCACCGGAAACTGCCGCCGCAGCTCTACAACACGCTGCTCCGGGGGGATTCCCTCCAGGCCTGTCCGTACTGCAGCCGCTTCCTCTACCTGGAAGAGGAAGGGGGCTGACCAGGGTCATGGGACCCTCGACGACCCGTGACGAACCCCGGTACCTGGAACTGCACCGGGCCGGCCGCCTGGCAGCCCTGGCCCGTCGCCTCGAGGAGTCCCTGAGGGCCTGCCGCCTCTGTCCCAGACGGTGCGGGGTGAACCGGCAGGCCGGGGAACGGGGACGCTGCGGCGAGGGGACCGTGCCCCGGATCGCGGCCGCCTACCCTCATTTCGGGGAGGAGCCCTGCCTGGTGGGGCGTGGCGGATCGGGGACGGTGTTCTTTTCCGGCTGCGGCCTCGGGTGCCGGTTCTGCCAGAACGACGCGATCCGCCGGGGAGAAGAGGGGATCGGGAAGGACCCGGCCGCCCTGGCGGACCTGTTCCTGGCGCTCCAGGAAGCCGGCTGCGAGAACCTGAACCTGGTCACCCCGACCCACCAGGTCGCGGGCTGGGTGAGGGCCCTGGACCTGGCCGCGGCCCGGGGCCTGCGGATCCCGCTGGTGTACAACACCGGCGGATACGAGGAGGCCTGGGTCGTGGAGGCCCTGGAGGGGGTCGTGGACCTCTGGCTCCCGGACTGGAAGACCCGGGATCCCGATCGCGCCCGCCGCTGGATGGATGCCCCGGACTATCCCCAAGTGGTGGCCGAGGCCATCGGCCGGATGGTCCGCCAGAGCGGGGTGCTGCAGGTGGACCGGGACGGCGTCGCCAGGCGGGGAGTGCTGGTGCGCCACCTGGTGATGCCCGGGGCGGCGGACGACGCCCGGGACTGCCTGGAGGCCATCGCCGCGCTGGCCCCGGGAATGGCCGTGTCGCTGATGGACCAGTATCGGCCCGTGGCGAGGGACCCCGGGGATCCGGTCCTCCTGCGCCGCCCGGGACGACTCGAGCAGGAGGCGGCGGTCGAGGCGATCCGCCGGCTGGGACTGCGCCGGTGCTGAAGTCTGGTAGGATCCCCCTCGGTTCTGTCTCCCGGGGGGCTTCATGGTCTGTCCGGCCTGCGGTCACGAGCAGCCCGAGGGATTCGAGTGCATCCGCTGCGGGATCGTCTTCGCCAAGTGGGAGGATCACCGCCGGCGGACCGCCGGGATGCAGAGGACGAAGGGGTGGAGCCGTCCCTTGGGTCGGGCGGCCCGGTGGAGCCGGGTGCTGGTGGCCCTGCTGTCCCTGGGCCTGGGCGTCCTGATGTACCTGAACGGGGTGGCCCTGAAATCCTTCGGACCCTTCGTGGCGCTGGTCCTGTTCCTGGGAGCGGCGGCCTACCTGCTGGTGACCTTCCGGGAGCGGATCTCCTTCGGGCGCATGGCCATCGAGACCGGGGCACTGGCGGTGGCATCGCTGGTGATCTTCGCGACGCTTCCCGAGGTCTTCTCGCTGCAGAAACCCCTCTATCCAGAGGCCATCCACGAGCCGCCGCCGGACGCGGCCCGGGAGTTCCTCGACAAGGCCCTGGCATACCGGGATGCGGCCCGGCGGTTCCTGGAGACCGAGGAGATGGCCAATGCGACCCAGGCGGCCGCCATGCGGCTGTCCCTGGATCCGGCCACCGAACTGGATCCGGCCTTCCGGGCGATGCCCCCGGGGGACCAGGCGATGATGCGGGGGGCCTGGATGGGCCTCCGGGCGCTCCACCCGCTCTTCGAGCAGGTGGGGGCCCGGATGGGCGCCGGCGACGGCCCCGCGCGGTTGCTTCCAGGACCGGTGGCGAAGGAGGTGGCCGCCCGGCTGGACCGGGCCGCCGAGGAACTGGCGGTGGCCGAGGCGGAGATCGCCCGCCGGGAACGGGTCTTCCGCGAAGGAGCGACGATCCCCGGGGACCGCTAGCGGCAGGTCAGCAGGTTCCGCAGGAAGGTCAGGGTCCGCCCCTCCCGGTCCAGCGTCACGACGTCGGGGCACCCGTTGTCGTCCAGGTCCGTCACCACCATCCGGCTCGGGCCCGCTCCCACGGGGAACACGAAGGGTTCGGAGAAGGACCGGGACCCCAGGTTCACGTAGACGCTCACGGTCCGGTCGGCGCCATCGAGGACCACCAGGTCCAGGTAGCCGTCGTGGTTCATGTCCGCCAGGTCCAGGTCCACCGGCCCGGAACCCGAGTGGTGGAGGGGGAGGGGAGGCTCGTAGGACAGCAGTTCCGGGCTCAGGCTCAGGTCCTTCAGGACGGTGTTCGTGTTGAAGAGGACCAGAACCTCCCGGTCCAGCATCACCACGACGTCCGGGAAGACCTGGACGGCCTCCTCGTCGGGGACCGACCCGTCCATCGGGTGGCGCAGGTATCCCGCCACCAGGGCCTTCGGATTGGACCCCACGGCGAAGGACTTCTGCCGCTCGGGGCTGCTGGCGAAGAAGAAGCCGCCTCCCTGGGCGGGGAACACCGTGAAGTCGCCGGTACCGCCGTTCACGGTGATCAGGTCCGTGTAGTAGGGCTGGGACTTCACGGCATAGGAGAGGGGCCGCCGGAGGGGGAACGCCACCAGTTGCTGCGGATTCCTTCCCGGGCTCACCAGGGGCCCCTCCACCGGGACCCCCTGGAGGTTCTTCCGCAGGTAGTCCCCGGTGCCCAGGTGGTAGAAGTACGGCTGGACCCGGGTGCGCTTCTCCGGGGGGGTCCCCTCCCAGAAGGACGTGACGAAGGCGAGGTCCTTCAGGGAGGTCCCGGTGGAGGAGGGGGACCAGTCCAGGTCGCCGACCGCCACCAGGTTCGGCGAATCCCCGAAATCGAAGGCCTTCTGGGTCGTGGCCACTGCCGTGTGGCTCTGGGCGTCGGCCTGCAGGAACAGGACCTCCCCCGTCGCCGGGCGCTCGCCCCCCGACCCGCCGGCCCGGGCCGTCGTGATCACCAGGTCGGTCAGGGAGGTGTTGTCCGAGGTGGAGTCCAGCTGGGCTGCCACCATGCCGGTGACCCCGGTCACGCTGGTCAGCAGGGTCGGAAGGGCCGTCGCCACGGGCAGCCGGAGCGTCGCGTCGGCGGCAAAGACGGCCACCTGGGGGAGCCCTGCGGGGTTCGGGCCGAGCATCGCCAGGTCCTTCAGGTTCTGGTTCGGCGAGGCCAGGGCCTTCGTGAACCGCCCCGCCTGGAGGGCCAGGACGTCGGTCATCGGGTTCAGCAGCATCTCGGCGCCGGTCAGGCGCTTCCGGGCGGGGTCCATCGTCAGCAGGTAGACCCCGGTGCCCGCCTGGTCCAGCAGCACCGCGTCCAGCACCCCGTCGCCGGTGAAGTCCAGCAGGGCCAGGTCCTGGACCGGGCCCGCCAGCACCTGCTGCAGCGTCGTCGAGGGCCCGTCCGCCGCCCCCTTCAGGACATGGAGCATCCGGCTGGTGGAGCACAGGGCGACCACCTCGGGGACCCCGTCTCCGGTCAGGTCGCCGATTGCGAACCGTTCCGGCTTGACCCCGGTCTGCCAGGCGCTGGCGACGTTCAGGGTGGGCTGTCCCCCGGCCTGGGAAAGGACCTTCACCAGGTAGATCCGGTCGGTTCCCGTGTCCCCCAGGACCAGGGACTCGGGGCGGCCCGGATTCCCCTTGAAGGCGGCGGCGACGGCTCCCTCGATCTGCTGGAGGGGCTTCGTCGCGTACTGGAGGGAGTAGTTGGTGCCGGCCAGGACGCTGCCGTCGGAGGCGACGGGAAACACCGTGACGACCGGGGAGGACGACCGGCCGGTCCAGATCACGTTGCGGTTGGTTCCGGCCAGGTACTGGCCGATGGCCACCATGGTGGGCTGGATGGCCCCCGCGTAGGTCTGCACCTCGGACCACCCGGGACCGCCCGAGGGGTTCGACAGGATCAACCCGAGGTTCTGGGTCGGGGCGTTCAGGGCCATCACCAGGTCCAGCGCCCCGTCCTCGTTCAGTTCGCCGAGGGCCAGGGCCGTGACGTCCCCGGGAACCGGGAAGGCCAGGGGCTTCGCGAAGGATCCGTCGTCCTTCTGCAGGAAGACCCGGACCGCGGCCGGCTGGTCCCCGGAAGTCTTGCAGTAGGCCGCCACGTCCTCCCGGCCGTCGCCGTCCAGATCGGCGGTGCCCGCCGGTCCGCAGGGGCTCTGCGCCAGGCTGGCCAGGTGCTCCACCTCAGAGGTGTCCGGGTCGATCCGGAAGAGGGCCACTCCCGTGTTGCCCGCCAGCACGAAGCCCCAGCGTCCCTCCTCCGGGTCTCCCAGCCGGATGGGAACGATCGCGGTTCCGGAGTTCCCCTCCGGGAGGGGGCGGAAGCGGCCGCTCTGGAACGACGGCTTCTGGACGAAGTGGAACCGGCGCTCCATCCGGGTCAGGTGGTCGGCGACCCCGTCCCAGGCCTCGATCGTCAGGGCCTTTTCGCCCGCTTCCCACCCGTCCGTATCCACAGGGAGGTCTCCGGTGTCCAGTTTCGCCCGGACCTGGGGCGTTCCTCCCGGCCACTCGTAGGCGAAGTCCTCCACGACCACCCGGATCCGGGTGACCCCCGTCCCCTTGTCCTCGGCCACGGCCCGGATCTTCAGTTCGCCCAGGAAGTCGGCGCCGTCCTCCGGGGTGGGCGCCAGGAGGTCCACCTTGGGTCCCTGGTTGTCCACCGTCACGGACAGCGTGGCGACGGCGGTGCGACCGTCCTCGGAGGTCGCGGTGGCCCGGATCTTCCGTTTCTGTCCGTCGGCCACGTTGCGGGTGTCCACCTGGACCACGAATGCATCGGGTTTCGACAGGTTCTGCTGGATCGGCACGAAGGTCGCCACTCCGGGGAATTCCACCACGACGGAGACCGGGAGGGGGGTGTCGTCCCGGACCCGGATGCCCACCTCGACGACCCCGGTCAGGACGGGGTCCACGGTCCCCCCGCCGGGCTTCGTGAACTCGACCCGGAGGCCCTCCAGCACCTCCCCCGGCTCGGAGATGTCCTCTTCTGCTCCGAAGTCCGGCCGGCTGGGACCGGACCCGCCGCAGGCGACCAGGGCCAGGGGGACCAGCAACCATCGCAAGGACGGCATTTCCAGAAGCCTCCCGTTCCCACGCGGTTCCATTGTCCGGGAGCGGCGGTTGCGGGTCAAGAAAACCTTCCGCCCGGGGAGGTGGTCCCGTCGAGGATCTGCACGATCGCCGCATCGGCGAGCACGTCCCGCGATCGGGCTTCCAGGGCGTTGCGGGCCCCGCTGCCGAAGGCGACGACGACGGGGTCGCCCGGCCCCGCGTCCAGCGGGTCCGCGGCGACGAGGACCCGGCCGGTGAACGACTCGCCCTGGTCCGTCGCCCGCACCTCGGCCACCAGCAGCCATTTCCGCCCTTCCATGCGGGGATGCCGCCGGGTGGCCCAGACCTCCCCGATCACCCGACCCCGGGTCATGGCGTCTCCTCCAGGCCCTCGGGCCGCCGGTCCCCGGCGAACCGGAAGAACGGTCGGGCCGCCGCGCTCCGGGACAGGGAGACCCGGTCCACGATGGCGGCCACCGAGGCCTCGACCGGGTGCCGCGGGTCCCCCAGGGCCAGGCGGGCCGGGAGCCCCAGGCACACCACGACGTCCTGTCCCACCTGGGCGCCCACGGGGTCCACGGCGACCAGGTGGTCCGTCGGGTGGTCCGGGCCGTACCAGCACAGGGGACGCACGATCAGCATCTTCTGCCGTTCCAGCCGGGGGTGCTTCCGGGTGCCCCAGACCTGCCCGACCACTCTTCCCAGGATCATCGGCCGCCTCCGGTGCCCGAGGGGTCCAGGAAGGCCTCGTCCACGATGGCCACCACGACGTTCTTGGTGGGCACGTCGGGTCCCAGGGTCAGGTCCCGGACCCGGCTCCCGACGGCCACCAGCACCAGTTGTCCCGCGTCGGACCCCAGGGCGTCCACCGCCAGCAGCGTCGCCGGCTGCAGGTGCCGCTCGTCGCAGTCGGCGCGGATCTCCTCGCCCCCGGAGGCCCGGCCCAGGCCCAGGCGCTGCACCTCCAGCACCCGGCGGCCCTCGAGGGCGGGGCATTGCCGGGCCCCCCAGACGGGGCCGATCACCCGGGCCAGGATCATGACCCGCTCCGGGCCAGGTCCGCCAGGTGACCCGACAGCGCCCGGGCCTCCTCGTCCACGATCTCCTTGGCGTAGGCGAAGATCAGCCGTTCCGCCAGGGACCCGAGCAGAAAGACCTCGACCCGGAGTTCCCCCGACAGGATCCGCCTGGTGCGGTCGGGCCCGAGGGACACGAACTCGACCGTTCCCCGGTTCTTCAGCAGTTCGGCGACCCGGGACGTCGAGGGCACGTTGACGTACTGCGCCGCGCCGGTATCCAGGCGCACCTCCGATTCCTCGATCCACTCCATCCAGCGGGGTTCGACCTTCTTGGGACCGACGGAGGAGATCTTGGGCACGGGGAGGTAGCGCACTCGCCGCCGCACGATGCCGTTCTTCTCCTCCCAGGAGAGGGTCTCCGCCTCGAGGATCGTGGTCATCCGGGGCTTCAGGGTCTCGATGATCCCGTTGCGGAACATCTCCTGCAGCAGGGTCTTCCGGTCGCACGGGAACTCGTGTTCGAGACGGTATTTCATGGAGGGTCCCCCCTTGCCAGGAATCGCCGGGCCGCCGGACCGCCCCCGGGATCGCCCCGGCCGGTCGGCCCGGTTGCCCGGAGGGTGCCGCGATGATACCGTTGCCGCCGCCGGAGTGGCAACGATTTTCCACGGCAGGGGCCCGAGGGAGGGGAGGATCCGGGATGATGATTCGGCTGCAGAGGTTCCTGGCCGACGCCCTGGGGATTTCCCGGAGGCGGGCCGAGGAACTGGTGACCCAGGGGCGGGTGACGGTGAACGGTGGCCCGGCGGAGCCGGGACGCCAGGTGGACCCGGCAGTCGATCGGGTCCGGGTGGACGGGGAGCACGTCCGCCGGAAGGAGGATCGCCTCTACCTCGTGCTGCACAAGCCCCGGGAGACCATCTGCTCGGAGCGGGACCCCGAGGGGCGCCGGAGCGTCTTCCACCTGTTGCCCCCGCTGCCCGTCCGGGTGCACGCCGTCGGGAGGCTGGACTTCCTGAGCGAGGGGCTGCTGCTGTTCACGAACGACGGGAACCTGACCCGGGAACTGACCCGCCGTTCCCGGGGCGTCGAGCGGGTGTACGAGGTGAAGGTCCAGGGGGGGGTTCCCCAGTGGGCCCTGGACCGGCTGGTCCGAGGGGTGCGCCTGGACGACGGGATGGCCCGGGCCCGGGAGGCGGTGCCTCTCGATCGACCCCGGGTCCGGAGCAACGTCTGGGTCCGGCTGGTGCTGGACGAGGGCCGCTACCGGGAAGTCCGGCGGATGTTCCAGGCGATGGGCTTCAACGTCCTGAAACTGAAACGGGTGCAGTTCGGGCCCATCCGCCTGGGTTCCCTGCCCCCGGGGGCCTTCCGGCACCTCCGGGAGGCCGAGGTGGAGATGCTGATCCGGGCCGTCGAGGACCCGGGGGCCTTCGTCGGGGGGCCGCCGCCTCCCGAGGGGAAGGACCGGGGGCACGGCCGACCCCCGGGCTCGGGGACCCGATCGGCTCCGGCGGCCCGCCCGCGGGCGACCGGTCGTGGGCCGGCGCGGACTTCCACGGGACGGGGGGCCTCCCCGTCGCGGCGGCCTGCCTCCACCACGCCGGATCGGGACCGGAGGAGGACGGTGGTCGAAGGCACCGGGAGGCCCTCGGCTGCCCGCGGCCATTCGAAGGGGGAGTCCCCGGTTCCCGGCAAGGCGTTCGAGGCCCTCGTGGAACGGGCGGTCCGGCAGGCGGCCGCCGGCAAGCGGCCCCGGTCGGCGGCCGGTTCCCTCCGGACCGGGACTCCCGCTCGCGGTCCGGCGAAGGGAACCCGGCGTCCTGCCGCTCCCGCTCCCAAGACCCCGGTCCGCCGGGACCGACCCGGCAGGCGGCCTTCCGGGCGCTCCCGGTCCCCCCGTCAGAAGGTGTAGAGCACCCCGAAATGGATGTTCCCGATCTCCTCCCGGCGGGAGCAGGCCCCGGTGGACGAATCCACCTCCTTGCACCGCCGGTCCAGGACGAAGCCGTAGTCCAGCCGGAGGGGGACCACCCCGCCGATCATCCACCGGATGCCGATGCCGGCGCCGTGGCGGAAGGACCGGCCATGCAGGTCCAGAAAGTCCTCCGACAGCGCTCCCACATCGTAGAAGACCGCCCCGTTCAGGTGCAGGGACGCCAGGAGGGGGAACCGCAGTTCGAGGCTCCCCGCCAGCATCGCGTCGCCCCCCTGCACCTTGCGGAATCGGGAGGAGGTGACCGGCAGTCCGGTGAGGGGGTCCACGACCGGGCTCCCGTCGGGGTTCCGCTCCGCCACCTGCTCCACGGTGGTCCGCAGGCTGCCGTCGGGGAGGTACTGGGAGATCCCGTCGTTGGAAAAGCCCCGGATTCCCCGGTTCCCTCCGAGGGAGTAGCGCTCCTGTTCCGGCAGGTCCCGCGCCCCGCCGAAGGCCCGGGATCCCCCGAGTCGCGCCGAGACGGCGATGGTCAGGAACCGCTTGATGGTCAGAAAGCCCTTGCCCAGGACCTCGTATTTCAGGAAGTTCCCCTGTCCGAGGGCGTTCAGGTAGGTCAGCGACACCTGGACCAGTCCCCCGTTCTTCGGGTCCACCGGGTGATCCAGCCGGTCCCACGTTACCGTGGGGATGACCTTGTTCTCGTAGCGCCAGGGTCCCCAGGAAGAGGCCACCGGGTCGTCCGGATCCCGGATGCGCAGCCCCGATGTCTCCCAGAGCAGCGACCCGAACAGGTGGGGAACCAGTTCCCGGGCGATCTCGAACTCGCCGCCGATCCGCGCCTGGTCCAGGCGGGTGGTCGCCCGGTCGTACTCGGCGAAGGGGGTCACCCGGAAGACGAGGTTCCGGACGAAGAAATGGGGGTCCAGCCAGGTCGGGGCGAAGGAGGCGAATCGATCCCACGCGGTGAAGGAGAGGCCGTACTTCACCGGCAGGTAGAGGCGTTTCGCCCGCCCCAGGAAGTTCTGGTCGGTGTAGCGGGCCTCCAGGGTCAGCAGGATGTCCGGCAGCCCCAGTTGCAGGGACCGGCCGTACCCGCCGACCTGCCGGTCCGAGGCCGAGACGCCGTGGGAGATGCCCTGCCCGATGCCCGGGACCAGGGTCGCGGCCCTCGAGTCGTTCAGGGTCTCGAAGCCCACCGCGAAGTCCAGGAACCGGTTGGAGGCTTCGCGGGTCTCGACCACCAGCGCGACCCGTTCCCTGGGAGGCGTCTCCTCGGCGCCCACGGCCGTCACCTGCACGCTGCTGAAGATGCCGAGGTTGTTCAGGAACCGGACGCCGTCCGCCACCAGTTCCTGGTCGTTCCGATCACCGGGTCCCGGGAACCGGTCCAGCACGACCCCGGGCACCGTCCGCCGCAGCCCGAAGGGGAGAACCGCGCCGACGGTCGACGGGGGGCCCTCCTCGACGCGGATCACGAGGTCCGCCACCGTGCCTTCCAGGGCATCCAGGTCGCAGGGCCCCGAGGGGGATTCGGCGCCGCAGGAGACCTGGATGCGCGTGCGCAGGAAGCCGTTGGCGGCGTACCAGCGACGGAGGCGGTCCATCGCGTCCCGGATCCGGACCGGGGACAGAGGGCTGCCCGGGCGGAGGTCCAGCACCTTCTCCGCCTCCGCCACGGGCCGTGAGAGGGATCCCTCCAGTCGCACCGTCCCGATCGTTCGACGGGGGCCCTCCTCCACGGCAATCCGGACCTCGATGCCCTCGGTGTCCCCGGGGGGTACCCGGACCTGGAAGGACCGATCCCCCTGGACGAAGGTGTGGACGGTCCAGTCGCCTTCCCGGGTCGTGACGCGCCGGGCCGTCGCATCGGGCCGTCCGGGAAAGCGGACCTTCCAGAAGCCCTCTTCCTGGTAGAGACGGGCGATCCGGTCCAGGTCCGCGAAGAGCTGGTCCGGGAACAGGAAGCCGCTGTCGCCGAAGAAGTCGTATGGCCTGGTCGCCATCGCCTCCCGGATGCGCCTTTCGGGAAGGGAACGGACGCCATCGAACACGATCCGCCGGATCTCGGCCCGCTGGTTGCGGGTGATGAAGTAGTCGATCCGTCCTGCGACGGGGCCCTGGCTGGAGGGGTCGTCCCGGGCGGTCCGGTACTCCCGGTACTCCAGGATGACCTCGGCGAAGGGGTATCCCTGGGACTCGAGCCACTGGCGGATGGCCTCCTGGCCCAGCCGGGCCTCGGCGAGGTCGAAGGCTCCCGAGTCCCCGAAGGGCATCGAGAGGACCAGGTCGTCGTTCCCGAAGGGACGGTATCCCCGCTGGCCCGGCTGGGAACGGTCCCGGGCGTGGAACCGGATCCGCCAGCAGGAGTCGTAGGTCACCTGGAGGCGCAGTCCCTGGCTGGACTGTTCCAGGAAGGCCTTCACCTGGACCCGGGTGAACCCGAGGCTCCGCAGGGCCCGCACGATCCTCCGGCTGGCCTCGGGGATGGTCCGTTCGGTCAGGGCGTTCCCGATCGACAGGCCGCTCAACCGGCGCAGGTCCCGTTCTCGGAGTTGGGGGCACTCCTCCTCGGCGGAACGGGGGGCGTCCCCGGACGACGGTTGCAGCAGGATCGCCAGTTCCCGGATCTTGACCCGCCTTCCCTCCTGGATGCGGATCTCGATGTCCAGCAGGTTCTCGCCGATCTCCTTCGTCCGGACTTCCACGGCGGTTCCCTGGTATCCGTCCTCCTGGTAGGCCTTCAACACCGCCTCCCGGGTGCGATCGATGGCCTCCCGGGACCGGGGATCCCGCGGGTCCAGGGGGTCTCCGGGCAGCAGGCCCGCCCGGCCCAGGACTTCGCTGTCGCGGAAGTGGGAGTTCCCCCGGACCTCGATCCGGCGGATGCGCCGTTTCCAGTCCACGTCCAGCAGGGCGGCGACGCCTCCCACCACCGGCTCGCAGGTGATGGAGGCCGACAAGAACGCCCCGGTTCCGAGCACCCGTTGGAGTCCGGCGGCCCGCTGCGCCCGGGAGAGGACCCGCCCGACCTCGAGGTCCGCCAGGTCCATCAGGGCGGCCCGGAAATCGGGACGGTCGCAGGGCGATCCGTGGCAGCCGCGGAGATCCCGGTCGACCAGGGGGCCTTCCAGGCAGGGGTCCGGACCCTCCCCGTCGGCGGCCTCCTCTTCCGGGGGCCAGGCGGCCGGAGGTTCCGAGGGATCCTCGGGGGGCGGCTTCGAGGTCCCGGCGTCCGACTGGACGGGATCCTCGGATGGGGCCATCGGGACGAATCCCTCCTCCTCCCAGGCCGGGAGGTCCTGGGACCAGGAATTCCGGGGCATCCCCGCGACGGCCACGACGATGATCCCGGTCATCCAAGGTCGCATGGCCCCGTCACTCCAACGGAATCCGAAGACGCAACTTCGTCTCGTACCGGTTGCCGATCCGGGAGGGATCGGGGTCCCGCTCGATGGCCCGGACCCGCCCGATCAGGGAGAACAGATCGGACAGGCTGATCTGGAACCCGGCCTGGTATCGGCTGCTGGTGCCTCCCTGGAGCACCTGGGTCTCGAATCGGAGGCGGGATCCCAGGTGGGCCATCAGGTCCAGGTTCACCCCGCCCTCGGGGCTGACGCCCAGGTTGATGGTGTCCAGCAGCGACCCCAGCAGCATCCTGGCCGCCAGCCCGGTGACATCCTGGGTCAGCAGTCCCAGGGAAATCACCTGGCCCCCGCCCGAGGCGGCCTGGCCGCCCTGGGGAAGCGACCCGGTCAGGATCAGGGACTGGAGATCGGTCTGGCTCAGGCCCCGGGAGTTGGATGCAAGGGCGATGTCCATGTCCGGGAATCGTCCCGAAAGAGTCAGCGTCACCAGCAGTCCCTCGTCGATCCCCGTCGTGCGCGTGGCGTCGGGCCCGAAGCGGGACGAGAACGTCGGACTGTCCCCGCCGGTGCCCGGGACGTCCAGCAGGGTCCGGGCCAGCAGGTCCACCCGGGGCCGGGTCGCCGGCCCGTCGAAGTCCAGCGTTCCCCGGACCACCTCGAACTCCCGCCGGACCACGTTGTAGATCATCTTTCCGCCCGGGAGGACGACCACCCGGTTCCAGACCTCCGGTTCGGCCAGGCGTCCCCGAAGGCGAAGGTCGGGGCTCACCTCCAGGTCCGTTTCCCCGATGGGCAGGCGCGTGCGCACCTCCAGGGGTCCCCCGGTCACGGCGACGTCCAGTTCGGCCTCGGCCAGCCAGGGGACGGTCTCCTCCAGCGAACGCCCCTCTCGCTGGACCTGCCGCGTGCCGGTCATCTGGGAGAAGGCCCGGGAGATGATGTCGAAGTTCCGGTGATAGGACCCCTCGGGGATCTGGATGCGCCCCTGGATCCGCGTCCGGACGTCTCCGTCCTCCGTCGTCTCGAAGCGGGCCTCCAGGCTGGGATCCAGGACCAGGCGATACTCCCCCGGCCGGGTCACCTCGATGCCCGCCCCTTCCATCAGCAAACGCCCCTGTTCGGGCACCAGCCCGTCCAGCAGGGCTTCGCCGAACAGCGAGATCCGCCCCGTTCCCCGGAACCCCCGGATCGGGGCCTCGGGGGGAATCTCCATCAGAAGCCGGCGCTGCCTGGGGGACAGGACGATGCGGCCCCCGGCGGGAAGGCGGATCGATTCCCCCAGGCCCCGGATTCCGATCTCCAGGTCGCCCAGGGTCACGGTTCCTTCCGGCCTGGGCCGTGCCCAGGTGCCCAGGACGCGGAAGGGGTGGGGCATCGCCCCGGAGTCGCATCCCTCGGGCAGAGGAGCGGCCGCGTTGCCGCCCGATGCTCCGAGCCGCAGGACTCCCTCGGCGACCGCCACGTCCCCCGTGAAGGTCCGGACCCAGTGCACCGGCAGGTCTCCCTCGGCCCGGAGATCCACGCCGCCGTTCGATCCCAGCACCACGCCGCAGACCCGGAGGGTCCGGGCCCCGTCCCGGAGGGTCACCGGTTCGGCGACCACCGATCCCTCGGGGGTGAGCCGGAGGCGCCAGGGATCCTGGTTGGTCACCTGGATCTCCCCTCCGACCCAGTCGAGGTCGATGCCTCCGGCGGGGCAGGTCCATTCGCCCTGGAGGGCCCCTCCCGGTTCCAGGTCGTACCGGACCAGCAGGTTGCCCCGGACGGTCCCCGAGACCCGTTCGGGGGGGATCGGCGGCCAGAGGTCCTGGGGCGAGACCCCGTCCATCGCGACGGACAGCACTGCCTCCCGGAACCGTCCCTCCCTCCAGGTGAGGCCCGTGGCCGGGAGCAGCCGGACCCGCGGAAGGAAACGGGGGGCCTCGATTCTCACGTCCCCGGAGGGTTCCCTGCCGGCGGTCAGTTCGAGGTCCGGGTAGGCCTGCCGGAGCACCCGGGGTTCTCGAAGGGTCGCGCGGGCCTCGAAGGACGGGTCCACCCAGGACCCGGTGGCCCGGACCTCCAGGTCCAGCGATCCCGAGGCCGTGTCCTGGCTCAGCCCGGTCAGCCAGTCCAGAGGCAGGCCAGAGGCGTCCAGGGAGGCATCCATCCGCCGGGAGGCCAGAGCCAGCGACCCGCGTCCCCGGACCTTCCCGGTCCCGGGGGACCGGGCTCCGAGATGTTCGAGGGCCCACTGCTGTCGGGAGAAGGCCCAGCGCATCTCGACGTCCCGGAAGGGGCGCTTCCACAGGGTCCACGAAGCGGCGGCAATCCGTGCGGTTCCCTCCAGGACCACGCCCGACGGGGCGAAGGCGAGGGTCAGCAGCGGGACCTCCGCGGAGGTTCTTCCCCGCAGATCCAGGGTCCGCAACGGCGGCAGCCGGGACGGGTCCAGGGAGGGGGCCTCTCCGTCCCGGACGACCAGCCGGGCAGGGTTCCCGTTCCCCGGAAGGTGGAGCGTCACCTCGGCGGCCCGGATCTCCCCCGCCGGGAGGGTGGCCCGGGGTTCCCCGGCCAGCAGGCGGGAACCGTCCCAGGAAAGGGATGTCTCGCCCCGGGTCACGATCCAGTCGTCCCAGGCCAGGTTCTCGACCACCGCCTGGGCGCCGATGCGGGGGGACTCCAGGGACCCGGAGAGGCGGAGACCCGACAGGGCCAGCATTCCGGATCCCGGCTGGCCGGCCAGGCGGAACAGGGGCTTGAGGTCCTTGGCCGCCGATCCCCGGAGGTCGAGGATCCCCTCCGGCAGGACGAGGCGTCCCTGGATCGACAGGCGGTCGGGGCCCGCCTGCATCCGGGCCTCTCGGACCTCCAGGGAGGGGCGACTGACGGATCCCCGGGCCAGGAGGTCCAGAGACAGGCTCGCCTGGTCGCCGGCCAGCAGGGATCCCGGCGGGAGGGAGGCCTGGACCTCCCCGGACAGCGAGATCAGGCCATTCATGCCGGCCCAGTCCTCGACCTGCCACCGGGCCGAGAGGCGTCCCGAGAGGGTCCGGGGAACCGGCAGCGGCGGGGGGGGCACCGCACGCCCCAGGACCCGCAGCCACGAGGGGACGTCCAGGTCCTGGAAGGTCAGCGAGAGGGATGCCTCCGCTGCCGGGCCCCCGGGGACCCCGAATGGGGTGAAGGTCCCCCCCACCAGGGCAAGGGTGCCCAGGGGTCCCTCGGAAGCGGCCTCGATGCCCGAAAAGAGATAGACCCCGCGCTCGTCCCTTCCCCCCTCGACCTGGACCCGAATGGAACCCAGGGGCAGCGATCCCGCCACCAGGTCCGGGCTCTGGAGGACGACCGAGAAACGGGGGTCGTCATAGTCTCCCCGGGCACGGACCTGCACTGCCAGGGGGCCCCGGATCAGCCCCCGGGTGCCCAGGGCCAGCAGGGGGCTGTCGGGGTCGAACCGCAGGTCGGCCATCCCTTCGTGGCGAAGGTTTTCCGACCATGCCAGCCGGCCATCCTGGGCGTCCACGGCCAGGCCGGGCAGGGAGAAGGAGGCCCGGTCGAAGGCGATGCGGTCCCAGTCGAAGACGAAGCCCCGGACGTCTCCGGGGCCGAGGGCCACGATCCGGGGGATGACCGGGACCTCGGGGCCCGCCCGGACGTGCCCGATGCCGTGGGTGAAGGTCACCGACGACGCGTCCACCCGCACGTGGGTCCTCGGGGCGGTGATCACCGACAGGCGGGTATCGAGGGCGACCCCCTCGACCCGGATGTCCCATTCCGGGAAGCCGACCCGGCAGGCGCCCCGGCGGCCGACGATGCGGTCGAAGGTCAGGCGGACGGGGGTCCCGGGGGACCCGTCCCCGGTTTCCGCAGTCTCCGGTTCCGTCGAGGGACGGGAGAACGCATCGACGAGGTGCAGGTGCCCCTGGTCGTCGAAGTCCACGAGGGCCTCATAGTCCTCGAGGTCCACGTGCCGGAAGTGAAGGTGCAGTTCCCTGGCGGCACCGGACAGGAACTTCAGCAGCGGCCCCAGGTCCAGCCGGGTCCGGACCCGCCCGGCGGAGATCACGGCCTCCCCGTCGGGGGCCCGGATGCGGACGTCCTGGACGTCCACCTGCCAGGGGATGGGGGCCACCTGGATCCGGCCGAACTCCAGGCGGCCCGGCAGGACTTGCTGGAGCAGCCGGGTCAGGCGGTCCGGGAAGGGGCTGGCATTGATCAGGAAATGGACGCCGGGGAACAGGAGCAGCAGGACCAGCAGGGAACGGGTCGCGAAGAGGTAGGCCCCGATGGCCAGCGACCGGACGAGTCTTCGCAACCGGTTCATGGAACTCGCGCCCACCAGATGAGGCCAAGCATAGCAGAGGACTCCCCTTCACCGGACCCGGTGACAGGACCGCCCGGAGTCGCTATGCTACGCCCCATGAGTGTCTGCCCGGAATGCGGCACCACCACCCAGGCTTCCACGTGCTCGCGGGACGGATGTCCCACCCTCGATCCGGCAGTGCTGGCGACTCCCGATCACGGGGACATCGGGAGCCTGATCGCGGACAAGTTCCGGGTGCTGAACGTCGTCGGCCGGGGCGGCATGGGGGTGGTCTACCGTGCGTGGCAGAGGGACATGCGCCGCCTGGTGGCGCTGAAGGTCGCGAACAGCCAGTCGATGGACGAGGCGGGGACACGGAGGTTCCTGCGGGAGGTCCGGGTGGTCGCCGGATTGGCCCATCCGAACACCGTGCGGGTCTTCGACTACGGCCAGTTGCCCGACGGGAGGCTGTTCTTCACGATGGAGTTCCTGGAGGGCCAGTCCCTGTCCCGGCTGCTCCGCCGCAAGGACCCCTTCGACGACCGACGCATCCTCCGGGTCGGGAGCCAGGTGCTGAAGTCCCTGGGCGAGGCCCATGCGGCCGGCATCGTGCACCGGGACCTGTCGCCGGACAACATCTTCCTGTGCCGGATGTTCGGCGAGTCGGATTTCGTGAAGGTGCTCGACTTCGGGGTCGCCAAGGGCATGGCCTTCGAGGCGGGAGAAGAGAAACTGACCGTCGCGGGGGTCTTCGTCGGCAAGCCCGCCTATGCCTCCCCGGAACAGGTCGAGGGAAGCGTCGAGCTCGACGGGCGTTCCGACCTCTATTCCCTGGGGATCGTGCTCTACCAGATGTGCGCCGGACAGGTGCCCTTCCAGAGCACCACCCCGATGAAGGTGCTCATCGCCCACCTCCGGGAGCCTCCCCGGGACGTCCGGGAGGCGGCGTCCCGGCCGATCCACCCGGATCTGGCCGACCTGGTCATGCGCCTGCTGTCGAAGGACCGCGAGGACCGCCCCAGGGACGCCGCCGAGGCCCTGGAGGCCATGCAGCGGATCGAGGAGCAGCTGGTCCGGACCCCCTCCCCGGACACTGCGGGGATCCGGATTCCACCGGTGACGACCGGCACGTCCCTGATTCGCCGGAAGCGTCGGCGAATGCGAAACTGGGCCATCGGGATCGGGGTGGCTCTGCTGCTGGGTGGCGTCGGGGCAGCAGTCCTGGTGTCCCTCGGATCCCGGAGGGATGTCCTGCCGAGGCAGGACACCCCGGCGGGCGTCCACGCTTCCGGGCAGGCCGAACAGCCGCTCTCGGGCGAGGCTCCCCAGGCGGGTTCCCCGGCGCGGGAAGGAACGGGCGACGGGACCTCGCCCGGCTTCACCCAGGCCCCGGCGAAGGAGGAACCTCCCGTGTCGTCGGCGGACTCGCCGGCTGGCGGGGAGGCATCCGGGGTTGTGGCGGCCCCTCCCCGGGCCGTGATTCCCCCGTCGTCGCCCGGGGCTTCTTCCCGTCCTGCGGAACCGGCCTCCGACGCCCGCAAGGCCCCTCCATCCCGCCGGACCCCGGAAAAGGGGCCCACCCCCGGGAAGACGAAAGAGGCGCCGAAGAACTCGGGAGGCTGGACCTTCTGAAGCCTCCCCCTGGCATCGGGGAACCGCCTCCTGGTCCCTGGATTCCGACGGGCGATGGGGGCCTCGTCACAGCGGGGCGCAGCCGACGTCCTCGCAGGTCCAGCCCACGTTGCACTGGGGACCCGTGCCGCAGCGGCACGAGTTGCCATCGCACCAGTCGGATCGCACGGGATCGCAGACGATTCCGTGACAGACGCAACGGCTGTTCGCGGCGTCGCACTGGGGATTGGGGGAGTACGGGTCGCAGGCGGCGATGGTCCCGCACCGGCAGACCCCGCTCTGGCACGTGCTGGTGGCCACGGGATTGCAGATCACGGCCGAGGCGCCGGACCCGCACTTGCACGCCCCGTCCGCCGGGTCGCAGTCCGGGTTGACCGAGGGACAGGACCGGGGGGTTCCCGAGACGCACAGGCCGCCGGAGCACTGGTCGCCCACGGTGCAGGCATTCCCGTCGGAGCAGGTGAGGCTGTTGTTCTGGCGCACGCAGCCCGTCAGGGAATTGCACGAATCGGTCGTGCAGATGTTGCCGTCGTCGCAATCGGTGGGTCCCACGGGCACGCAGGATCCCCCGATGCAGCGGTCCCCCGCCGTGCAGGCGTCCCCGTCGCTGCACGGGGTTTCCTCGGGGCGGGGGCTCCAGGCGGTCTTGCTGGTGGCTGGCTGACAGTACTGGCAGGGAAATCCCGGCCTGCCGTCGCCCGAGGAGTAGCAGGCGCCCTGGATGAAGCAGCGGTTCGCCAGGATCTGGTCGAGGCATCCCCCGCGCCCGTCGCAGGTGGAACTCACGCAGGTGGCAGGCGGAGTGCAGACGTAGGGTGTGCCCGTGCAGGTCCCCTCCTGGCAGAGGTCCGGGTAGGAACAGGCGTTCCCGTCGTCGCAGGGGGTTCCGGTCAGGGGACGGTGACTGCATGCCTCGGCCGGGGACGGGGCCTGGGGATCGCAGGTGTCCTCCGTGCAGGCGTTTCCGTCGTCGCAGTTCAGGGTGCCGGTCGGCTGGCAGGCGCCGCTGACGCACCGGTCCCCGGTGGTGCAGGCGTTGCCGTCAGAACAGTCGCTGCCCGGCGGCCGGATGGTCCAGGAGGTCTGGCTGGACGCCGGAGTGCAGACCTGGCAGGAGTTCGAGGGGTTCCGGGTCCCTTCCGGCCAGCAGCCCCCGTCGATGGCGCACCAGCCGGACCGGACCTCGTGGGTGCATCCGCCGGCCCCGTTGCAGGAATCGGCGGTGCATTCCAGGCCGTCGTTGCAGGAGTAGGAGACTCCGACGCAGGACCCCGAGGCGCACCGGTCGTTCCGGGTGCAGGGATCCCCGTCGTCGCAGGGGCCGCCGTCGTTGCGGGGGGCCGCCACGCACCGGTAGGTCGAGACCCCGGTGCTCTGGCAGGTGCCCAGCGTGCAAGGGCCGTCGAGGGCCGTGCAGTCCGCGGGGGCGCCCGCTGTGCACCGGGCCTGGGCATCGCAGAAGTCCTCCACGGTGCATCCCGTCCCGTCGGCGTTGCAGGGGCCGCCCTCGGGAGTGGGGCTCCAGGAACCCGTGGAGGCGGCGGTGTGACACCACTGGCAGGGAACGGACGGGTGGAACGCCCCGTCGACCCAGCATTTCCCGTCGATCAGGCAGTAGCCGGCGATCAGCGAATTCCGGCAGGTGCCCTGGCTGCAGGTGTCCGTCGTGCAGGGCAGCGAGTCGTTGCAGAGGGTCGATCCCTGCTCGTCGATCTGGCCGTCGCAGTCGTCGTCCAGCGAATTGCAGGACTCCGGGACCGACCGGTTCAGGGTCGAGCACGTCAACCCGGACCGGTCGTCGCGGCAGACCGTCGTGCCTCCCGCGCAGAGCCCGGTTCCGCAGGGGTCGCCCTTTCGCCGGACCTGACCGTTCCAGTCCGTGTAGGAGAAATCCTCGTCGGTCTGGCCGTCGCAGTCGTTGTCCAGGCCGTCGCAGGACAGTTCCCGGCTCCCCTCGTACACGGGGATGGCCGAGTAGTCGCAGACCCACCTCCCTTCCGAGCAGGAGGCCTTCACCAGCGCCGGGGCGCAGACCCCGATCTGCCGGCACTCGGAATCGGCCAGGCTCAGGCCCTCGTCGGTCTGGCCGTCGCAGTCGTCATCCCGGTTGTTGCAGGTCTCCGGGGTGTCCAGGGGGGTGGACCCGCCGGGGTTCGTGGAGCACCCCGCCTGTCCCGGTCCCCGGCACTCCACCTCCCCGGGGAAGATGCCGCACTCGCCGGTCCCCTGGCAGGGGCTTCTGCCCTTCGAGGGGTCTCCCGGATCCAGCAGCACCGTCGCTCCCTGCCAGGCGAAATCCTCGTCCGTCAGCCCGTTGCAGTCGTTGTCCAGGCCGTCGCACTGCTCCGGGGCGGCATCCGCGTCCGTTGAACATGCCGCGGATCGCCGGTCCGATCGGCACTGGACGACGCCGCCGGCGCAGGCGCCCATCCCGCAGGGTTCCCCAACGGCGGGGGCCAGGCCGGTCCACCGGGCGGGGGGGATCCAGTGGAAGTCCTCGTCGGTCCGGCCGTTGCAGTTCTCGTCCACCCCGTCACAGGCGGTCTCGGCTCCCTGGGAGTAGCCGGCCAGTCCGTCGAAGACGCACACCAGGATACCGAGGTCGCACCGGGCCCAGAGGTTCTCCCTGCCGGTGGCGCAGAGCCCCGTGTCCGGGCAGACCCCGTCCGGCGGGGCGTGGATGTCCTCGTCGGTCTGCCCGTCGCAGTCGTCGTCCTCCAGGTTGCAGGACTCCGGGCGCGAGAGGTCCTCGCTGCCTTCCGGGTTCACGCTGCAGCCGGCCCGTTCGAGGTCCAGGCACTCGATCACTCCCTCCCGGGCTGCGCAACGCCCGGTTCCTCGACAGGAATTGCGTCCCAGGAAGGGAGAGGCGGGATCCCGGTAGACCGGCTGTCCCTCCCACCGGAAATCCTCGTCCACCAGCCCGTCGCAGTCGTCGTCCCGGTCGTTGCACGACTCGGGGAGGGCCCATCCCAGCGAGTCGCACCGGGCCGAACGACCGTCGGGTTCGCAGGCCACCCGCCCTCCCTCACAGCGCCCGATGCCGCAGGGCGCCCCGATCGGGAGGAGGTTGCCCGAGACGGGATCCGTCCAGAGGAACGGTTCGTCCGTGAGCCCGTTGCAATCGTTGTCCTTCCCGTCGCAGGAGACCTCGGTCTCCTCGTAGTTCTCCACCTCCCGGTAGTCGCAGACCCAGCGCCCCTCTTGGCAGCGGCTCCGGACGGAGGCCCCGTCGCAGACTCCCTGGGAGAGGCAGTGCCCGGGCTGGTCCGCCAGTCCCTCGTCGGTGAGCCCGTCGCAGTCGTTGTCCAGGCCGTCGCAGGAGGTCTCGACCTCCTCGTGTCCCTCCACCTGCCGGTAGTCGCAGACCCAGTTTCCGCCGTCGCACGAGGCCTGCACCGTGGAGGCCCCGCAGACGCCCAGGCGGCTGCACGGGCTCTGGGCCAGCCCCAGTCCTTCATCGGCGGTGCCGTTGCAGTCGTCGTCCTTCCGGTTGCAACGCTCGGGGGCCCCGGGGAAGGCCAGGTCGTCCGTGTCGTCGCAATCTCCTGCGTCCCGGGCCTGGAAGGGGGCCATCGGCCCGCAGAGACACCGGGAATCGTCCTCCCGCCCGAAGAGGTCGCCGTCGTCGTCCCGGAAGTAGTCCACGCACCCTTCCAGGTCGATCCGGCCCCTCCGGGCGGCCTCGGGGGAGCATGGACACTTCAGGCGGTCGGGGAAGCACCGGGGAGGGTCCTCGTCCAGCCGGCAGGACATGCCTTCGGGACAGACCCCCTCGGGTCCGCACCCGGGCAGGCAGAACGCCAGGGAGCGATCGTCGAGGCGCACGCAGGCGGACGGCGTGGTGGAGGAGGCGTCGTCGCAGTCGCCGTCCTGCTCGCAGGGCAGGCAGGCAGACGGGAATCGGTCCAGGCAGACGGGACGGGAGAGTCCGAAGACCAGGCCGCAGATCTGGTCCGGGGCGCCGCAGTCCCGACTCGAATGGCACTCGGAGGAGCAGCGACCGGTGCGGGCCAGGCAATGGCCGCTCCCGCAGTCCCGGTCCGCGTTGCAGGGGCATCCCGCGGCCCCGGGGGTCTCGTCGCAGTCCGGGGACGGCACCTCGCCCGCGGTGTCGTTCGCGGTCTCCGGTCCCGAGTCCGTCCCTCCAGGGTCTGCCGGCCCGCCTCGGTCCGGCTTCTCGGGGGCGCCCTCGCATCCTCCCGTCAGCGCCAGCAGGGCGGCCCACAGGGGGACTGCCCTCGCCAGCATCGGTCCCAGTGAACTCCTCATGCCACCCTCCTTCCGCCGCCCGCGGGGTGGATGGACCGGAAGCCTCACGGGTTGCCGCCGGGTCCGGTGCACAGGCCGTCCCGGCACTCCCCGGCGTCGCAGAGGCCGCACGTGCCCCCGCACCCGTTGTCCCCGCACTGCCGGTCCCGGCAGGCGGTGAAGAGACAGCGCCCTTCCTCGCAGGTCTCTCCGCAGGCCCGGCAGGTGCCGCAGGTGCCCCCGCACCCGTCGTCCCCGCACTCCCGCCCCTCGCAGCGGGGACGGCAGCAGGCCTGCTGGTGGCAGACCTCCCCGGGGCCGCAGCAGGAGGACCCGCACCACCCGGCCTCTCCGCCCGGCCCGCTCCCGTGGCAGACGCACTGGAGGTTCGAGACCTCGCACTGTTCCCCCAGGCATCCCAGGCACTGGCAGGGTTGGAACTCTGGGCTTTCCCGGTCGCAGGGGTTGTCGAAGACCAGGTCGGGACCGCATCCCGAAATGCCCAGCAGGCCCAGCAGGCCCAGCAATCCCGGCAGACTCCCTTTGGAAAACCCTCTCATTTCAGAACGTCCCCACCACCAGTGCGCCCATGGATCCGACGGACCCCATCGGGACGATGCCGATCCGGACCGGTGCCTCCAGGTCCCGGGCCTGCACCAGCGTCACGATGGCCCCGGCGGCGCATCCCAGCGCCACGGCTCCCGAGACCCCTCCCAGGATGGCCTGGAGACGCTGGGAAGACCGGGCAGATTCCACCGCGTTCCGGGCCTTTTCGGCCTCCTCCTGGGAGGTGGCCCGGTCGTACTCCCGCATCCGGTCCAGGGACCGGGACCGGGCATCGGTCCAGGCCCAGGCGAAATAGCCCCCGGCTCCGGCGGCCGCCGCCGTCAGGCCCCAGAGGGCGTAGGAGGCCGTCCGGAGGGTCCGGGCCCGCTGGATCCGCTGCCGGCGGGTTTCCTCGAGGGCCAGGCGCTGTCTCTCCTGCTGGTTCTCCTGGGCGATCCGGGTGCACTGGCCCAGTTGTTCCCGCACCCAGTCCTCCCCCAGCGTCAGGCCCTGGGCCGCCTGCCCGATGCGGACCCGGACCTCCTCGCAGTCGCCTCGGCGAACCGCCAGGACCGCCAGTTCCCGGGCCACCAGGGGGTTTGCCTGGATCGACCGCAGCACCACCTCGGCCTGGTCCCACTGCCCCGATCCCAGCAGTTCCCGGGCCCGCTTCCACTCCCCGTGGACCTTCCGCTTGTCCGGCTCGGCATTCCCGTCCCGCTCGGCGAACCTCGCGATCTCCAGCAGGTCGGCCACTTCCTGTTCCCGGTCCGGGGGCAGGCTTCCGGGCACGGTCCCCAGCAGGCGGGGGATGTCCGACCACCGTCCCTGGTCCGCGCGCCGCCGGGCCAGGAACAGCCGGATCCGGGGCTGGTCGTACACCGAGAGGGTCGCCTCCAGGGCGTCCAGGCCCTCCTCTCCCTGTTCCAGGGCCTCGCGGTATCGGGCCTGGAGGGAACGCCGCAGATCCGGGGCCAGGGGGGCATCGGGGGGGACCGCGAATGTGTCACACCAGGCCCGGAGTTCCTCGATCTCCCCCTCGATGCCGGGGAGGGCCTCCCGCCGGGCGACCTCGGCATGGGCGAGTCCCTCCTTGCAGGCCCCCGAGGAGACCCGGGCCCGGGCCGCCAGAACCCGCACGTGGGGGTGATCGTAAAGTTTCAGGGCCTTCTCGAACCGGACGGCCGCCTCGGCCTCCCGCCCCAGGGCCTTCCGGGCCAGCCCCTCCCGGACCAGCACCGCGGCGGCCTTCTGGGCGGCCGTCACCGGCTCGAACCCCACCACCTCCTGCTGGCACCTCCGGAGCCACTCGCCTCGCTTCTCCGCCACGTCCGGGGGCAGCCCCTCGGCCGGGATGGCCTCCAGTTCGGGGAGCACCTCCTCGCAGCGCCCCTTCTGGGCCCTGGCCACGGCCCGATCGACCTCGCACCGGCCGGTCAAATCATCGCGCTGTGTCTTCAGGTCTTCCGGGAGGGGTTCGGGGAGGCCCTGCAGCAGCCTGGCGGACTTCTCGCAGTCCCCCATCTGGGCGGCCTCCCGGGCCTGCCGGATCCGGCAG